>OLRT01000633.1_pt1 | contig 26926 bp, 23 predicted proteins | sample 1672021 | NCBI WGS metagenome assembly OLRT01 (sample SAMEA3136637, study PRJEB25190) | human gut metagenome | reverse complement strand
CGTTACGCGACCATTGGACCATATCGACTATAAAATCCGTGTTAAGCGCGATTTGAAATGTGCAAGGAGACTGTTATGCGTATTTTGATTGTCGAGGACGAGCGGGCACTGTGCGACGCAATCGCGCGCAGTTTACGAAACCTGGCATACAGCGTCGACTGTTGCCATGATGGGCAGGAGGCGCTCGACCTACTAGGCGTCGAAGTCTTTGACCTCGTGGTACTCGATCTGAGCCTCCCCCGTATTGACGGCATGACCGTGCTCAGGGAACTTAGGAAAACCGACTGCGAGACCAAGGTACTGATTCTGTCCGCACGTGGCGAAGTATCCGATAAAGTCGCCGGACTCGATGCCGGCGCCAACGATTACCTCACCAAGCCGTTTCATCTGGACGAGCTTGCGGCAAGGATTCGCAGCCTTACCCTCAGACACTTTGCACAAAGCGACATAGTTTTAACCTGCGGAAAGCTCCGCTTTGACACCAAGGCGCGCGTCGCTTCCGTGGACAGTGAGGCTCTATCTCTCACACGCAAGGAAACGGGAATCTTGGAATACCTGATGCTTAATCAGGGGCGACCGGTAAGCCAAGAGGAGCTTATCGAGCACGTTTGGGATAGCACCGTGAACAGCTTTAGCAACGCAACCCGCGTTCACATCTCGTCGCTCCGCAAAAAGTTACGCAATGCTTTGGGATATGACCCAATTCGCAATCGGATTGGAGAGGGTTACGTTATGGAGGATGGCGAATGAAAAGGCTTTCTCTGCAATGGCGCATAACGATTATGACGGCGCTGCTGACGTGTGCGGCGTGCGTGCTGACGAACTGCCTGGTCGGCTATACGGGCATGCGCTACATGGATGCCATCGGCAGTGACATCTCGGCCCTTAGCGCAGCCGGCGTAGATGCACCTCAGGCGTTTGACCCAACGAAGGGGAGCCTCGATGACGAGGTCACGATCGTCGTAAACGACGCACAGGAGTCTTTTGGCACGACAGCCTGGTACATCACGGCTGGAGTCACACTCCTTGGCGGCGTGCTGGCATACTTTGTGAGTGGCCGCGCACTCAAACCGCTACGGGCTTTTGCAGCCCAGGTTGAGCGTGTGCAGCCTGACAACCTAAGCGAAATCAGACTCAATGAAGATGTGCCCACCGAGCTACAACGATGCAGCGCCTCTTTCAACGACATGATCGCCCGTCTTGGCGAAGGGTTCTCTGCACAGCGTCAGTTTACCGGCAACGCCGCACACGAGCTGCGCACCCCGCTCGCTCTTATGCAAGCACAGATTGAACTATTCGTCTCCGAGCACTCCGGTTTGCAACCCGAAACAGCCGAGCTGCTCGGCCTGCTACAAGAACAAACCGAGCGCATGTCTCGAATGACCAAGGTATTGCTCGAGATGAGTGAGCTCCGCAGCGTTCCTTGCGAGGACGATGTTGAACTTGGCCCCCTATCCGAAGAGGTCCTCACCGACCTTGCGCCACTTGCCGAAAATAAGGGCATAGCCCTCGATTGCACCGGAGATGCTCTGACAATCGGAAGTGATACGCTCCTCTATCGGCTGGTGTTCAATCTGGTCGAAAACGCCATCCGTTACAGCCGCTCCGGCTCGACTGTCAACGTCTCTATCTGCGATACCGATAGCCACGTGTTCCTGCGAGTCAAGGACCAAGGCCCTGGAATACCCAAGCAGTACCGAGAGAGCATCTTCCAGCCGTTTTTTCGTCTCGACAAATCCCGCAGCAGAGCATACGGCGGCGCAGGGCTCGGGCTAGCACTTGTCTGGGAGATTGCAGCGCTTCACGGTGGCGCTGTAGAGGTCGAAGCAAGTTCCGAGAACGGGACCACCATGCTCGTAAGCCTTCCAAAACGATCCGCAGCGTTAACCGAACAGTAAAACGAAAGGGATCCCACACACATTTGCGCAGGACCCCTTTGTCAATGCAATTCGCCTAAAAGAGTAGAAGCTTACTCCCACTCGACCGTGCCGACGGGCTTGGGCGTCAGGTCATAGCACACGCGGCAGATGCCGGGGACCTCGGCGGTGACGCGGGCGGTAATGCGCCAGAGCAGTGGCCTTGTACTGTGGAATCAAGTGGCAGCGCTGGACAACAGCCCCGGCCATCGTCCCTCAGGCAACGGACCGGGCACGGCCCCACACGAGACCTCGAAATGAGTGGCGGTTTTCGAACATTTTTCAACGGATGGCGGTTTTTGAATCTTTTAGAAAGCAGAATCAATCGAATGATGTATGTTTATCCGCCACTCATTCATGCATGAGTGATTTTCCGCCACTCGTTTGGACACGAATCGACGTAACGACTCTAGCGTCTCGTCTTTCTTAAACAAAGGGCGCACGAAGGAGACTCGACCCCACTCGCACGCCCCATTCACATGCATCGTTAGACAAGCTTGCGGGCAAGGGCGCGGACCTCGTCGAGCTTGGGCGAGGTTGCCATGCTGTCGCGCTCGGTCATGCCGCTGATGGTAACGATGCCCTGGTCTTCCCACTCGCAATACGCGCACGTAGCCTTGTACTGCGCGACTGCCGCATCGTAGACGCCATCGCTGTGGCTATCGAGCAAAAGCGCCACCTTGCGGAAGGGGAAGCCGATTCCGCCAAAGGCATACAAGCGATCGATGGCAGCCTTCTCCTGCGCAGTGATATCGAACCAATAGATGGGCGAAGCAAAGACCACCATGTCGGCGCTCTTGAGGGTCTCGATCACATCGCCCATTTCGTCCTTCTGCGCGCAAACCCCCTCGTGGCTAAAGCAGTACTTGCAGCCCAGGCAACCGGCGATTCTCTTACGCGCCACGGGAACGACCTCGACAGCGTGACCCTGCTCGCGCGCGGCCTGGGCAAACGCCTCGACCATGATGTCGGTATTGGCTCCCTTGCGCGGGCTGCCGCTTAAAACGACGATATTCATTCTGTTTTCTCCTCTCTGAGCGCCGCAGGCGTACGGCACATGGGCTTGTTTGTTCTACCCAAAAAGAGAAATGCGAGCGAGATGGAATACAAGCACAAGTTGCAGCGCGCCCGGGAGAAGCTACGGCTCGTCCGGGAGGAGCCACAGCGTGCCTGGAAAAAGTGACGGCTCGCCCAGAAGAAACTATGGCTCGTCCGGGCGGAACCGCAGCGTTCGCCCTGAATGGCGCCGAATGAGTGGCGGTTTTTCGTGCATTCCTCGGCAAGTGGCGGTTTTTGAAACGCCCCTGAGGCGAAATCGACTAGATAACGCACGTTTCTCCGCCATTCATTTCAAAATGAGTGATTTACCGCCACTCGTCGCCTGCATCCAAACCGACGCCCGTCCACGATAGACCCAGGCCGTCCTTCCCGTACAATGAGCAAAAGCCAGGAGAAGAAGGGCGCACCATGGATCGATACCTGAGGGAAACACCGATGCTCGATTACGGCAGCGCCTCCATTCAGGCGCTGATTCACAAATACGGTTGGAACGAGCTTCCCGAAACAGAGCGGGTACGGGCTATCTACAACTACGTACGCAACGAGATACTGTTTGGCTACAACATCGACGACAGCATCCCCGCATCACGTGTCCTCGCTGACGGCTTTGGCCAATGCAATACCAAGGGGACGCTTTTCATGGCACTGCTGCGTCCCTGCGGCATCCCCTGCCGAGTCCACGGCTTTATGATCGACAAAAAGCTGCAAAAGGGCGCCATGACCGGCATCGTCTATCGCAACGCGCCGCAAGAAATCCTTCACAGCTGGGTCGAAGTCTTTCTCGACGGACGTTGGTACGAGCTGGAGGGCTTTATCCTCGATAAGAGCTATCTGGGAAGCCTACAAGCAGCCCACCCGGAATGTTCCGGCGCGTTTTGCGGCTACGGCGTCGCCGTCAAGGACTTCAAGCACCCGCCGATTGACTTCGACTGTAACGACACCTATATCCAAAGCGAAGGCATCACCCGTGACCTTGGAATCTACGACTGCCCTGACGACCTGCTACAAGAGCATGGCCAAGCCATGTCTGCAATAAAGGCGTTCGCCTACCGATATCTTGGCAGGCATCTCATGAATCGAAACGTGAAGAAGATTCGCAACAGAATGTAGACGGAACCCCATGGGCTGCCACAACTTTCCGAGCGATTTTAAGCTGGCCACAGGCAGCTCGTAATTAACGAGCACGGACCCATCATCTCGCAGAGGAGCCACACATGTATCACCCGGTAATCAATCTTGCCAGCGCAAAATCGGCCTGGCGCGGCCTTGGCATCTACCGCGCGGGCAAGGTTCTCACTTGCGAAAAAGCCGAGGGGAACTGGTTTGAAGGGACTGTGCAGGGCTCGGCTGAGCAGCCGTACCACGTCAGACTGTCCTTGGACCATCCGCGCAGCTCCACGTGCGACTGCCCGCACGCGAAGAACCGAGCAGTCATCTGCAAGCACAAGGTCGCGCTTTTCTTCAAAGCTGTTCCCAATGCCGAGAGGGACTTTCTTCGAGAGGTCGAACTGGAAGAGTTTCTCTACAACGCAGCCTTAAAACGCGAGGCAGAAGAGCGACATCGCGAGATCGTCTCGTACGTTTCGAAGCTAACGAAAGCACAACTCCAGCAGGAACTCATCAACGCGCTCGAGGAATTAGATTCGCGCGACCAGTACAGCCGTTGGTAATGCCCTCGTACCCTCGTGTTGATTCTGTTAGCGCGCAATACAGGCGTGCTAGAGTGACTATTGCGTGTAGCGCGAAGCTGCCGCGGCAGATGTCCAACGGCGTCACTCCCCCGCGGCAAATACAGTGTAGTAAGCAAAGCGTGCGGTTGCCCTCCGGGGCGACCGCACGCTTTTGTTTGTTAGGGGTATGCCGCGCGAACCCCCCACAAGAAAGGAGAAATTCATGCCAAAGAACAAGGTGCAAGGCGTGATCTTTGGAATCCTCATGTCCATCACGATGGCCTATGGAATGGAGGTCTATAACGTGGCCTGGAAACTGGGCATTCCCACCATGGCGGGCGGCTTTTCCAACATGACCAACGACGTCTTCGCCGATGCCTTTATAGAAGCGTCGTACATGTGGATCTTTGTCTTCCTGTTTTCGAATCTGTGGGGCACGCGCGGGGGCGCATCCCTGGCCAAACGCCTTATCGACCCCGAGCGCGACAGCGCCTTTGTCCAGGGAACCATTCGTTCTTGCTGCACCGTCCTTGTCATGTGCCCCACGATGAGCCTTGTTGCAAGCATCCTGTTCAACATCGTTCTCGCGGGCATGCCCGTGAGCCAACTCCCAGGCATCTGGGCAGGCACGCTTATCAAGAACTTCCCCATGGCGCTGCTATGGAACCTCTTCGCGGCGTCTCCTGTCACGCGTCTTGTCTTTGGAGCGCTTTTCTCGCACATGGGAGAAACAAGGGCAGCAGAAGAAGCCAAAGCATAGAAGACGCATGCCAAACCGGCTCTGTCTTCGATATACTTCAAATTGTCAATGAGCTGCTCCGTGCGTAAGTCCAATTGATGGCTTCGCCGTTCAGCTGTGACATTTTTTGCATCGCGCACATTCAATCCCTGCTGGACGGTCCTATCAAACCCGTCTAGGAGGGATTATTTATGTCAGCAGAACAAACAGCGCACACCGGCAAACCTGCCGCCAAACTTTGGACGCGCGACCTGGTGCTCATCATCCTGGTAAATCTCTGCGTTTTCACCAACCACATCATGAGCCTCTCCACCTTCCCGTTCTATATCCAAAGCCTGGGTGGCAGCGAGGCCATTGCGGGCATCTGCGCAGCAGCCTTTGCCTTTGTAGCCGTAATCATCAGGCCGTTTGTAGGCTGGTGGCTCGATAACGGCGTTCGTAAAGTGGCGCTCGTGGTAGGCCTGCTCCTCTTGGGCGCCGCGCCGCTGGGTTATGTGTTCGTGCCGGTCCTTTCGATGAGTATCGCCTTCCGCATGCTTCACGGCATCGGACTGTCCTTCTCCAATTCGACCACGGCGACCGTTGCCTCCGATGTGATTTGCCGCCCCCGTTTTGCAGAGGGCATGGGCTATTTTGGCATGGCAACCGCCCTGGCCTCGGCAATCGCACCGGCGTTGGGCCTTAGCCTCATGGAAGGCTTTGGATTTGGCACGTTGTATGCTGTCGCCGCTGGCATTGCGGGCCTTGGGCTTGTTCTTTTTGCCTTTGTGCGCACGCGCAAGGTGAATGTCCCCAAGAAAAAGCTCGACTTGCGCACGATCATCAACCGCGATTCCCTGCCCGCCACGGCGACCATGCTCGTTTTTATGTTGACCTTTGGCGCCCTGGAGAACTTCGTCGCTATTTTTGCAGCCGAGAATTCGCTGTCCTCGGGATCGATCTACTTCATCGTGATGTCGGTGATGCTCCTTGTGGTGCGCGTCACGCTGGGCAAGCTGGTCGACCAGCGCGGAGAGGCCATCTTCGTCTACACCTGCAACGCGGCGATGCTCGTGGCCTTCTTGCTCTTGGCCCTCGTCCCCAACACGGTGACGTACATCCTCTCCGCAGCACTTGCCGGCTACGCCTTTGGCGGCCTTGAGCCTTCGCTGCAGTCGATGGCTGTTCACACCTCAACCGACGAGACGCGCGGCTCAGCCAATTCGACATTTTTATGCGGCTACGACATCGGCTACGGCCTGGGCGGCGGCCTCGCAGGCTCACTGATTGCCGCCATGGGCTATTCGAGCATGTGGATGATCGTCTCACTGGCCTGTGTGGCAAGCGTGCTCATCTATGTGGCGTGGGCGCGTCATTCCGACACATCGTTTAGCAAGCATCTCGCCAGGCGCTAGCCGGCGCGATGGCGCTCAGCGAGTCGCCCGCCGCATCAATCCCGGCATCAATCTCGGCGCCGATACTGGACGCAACCCCGGAATGAGTGGCGGTTTTTCAAGCATTTCTAGATGAGTGGCAGATTTTGAAGCGTTTTAGGAGCCAAATCGAATAGATAGCGCACGTTTCTCCGCCACTCATTTCAAAACGAGTGACTTACCGCCACTCGTTTGGGCCCGGCTTGGACTCGAAGTCCCTACGGGATTAAACTCGGCAGCAAAATGCGCGTTTTGCCGCCAGTCATCTCAAAGTGCACGTTTTTCCGCCAGTCATTTCAAAATGAGTGATTTGCCGCCACTCATTTCAAATCCGCCCGCGCATCCGGCGCACCTTTACCAAACCATTACGTCTCGTCCCCCAGAATCGCCCTTCCGTAGCCTATAATCATAGTGCACAAGTGGAATATCATCATAAAGGACGGGGCACGATGCTAAAACACGGGATACTCGGCCTTCTCAATTACGGCAACATGACCGGCTACGAGATCCGAGAGATTTTCAACAAATCCCTGAACTTCTTCTGGCAAGCGCAGAGCAGCCAGATTTATCGCGAGCTGCGTACCCTAGAGAAAAACGGCTGGATAACGATCACCACCGTCGAGCAAAGCGAGAAACCCAACAAGAATGTCTGCTCCATTACAGAAGACGGCCGCACCGAGCTTCTAAGCTGGCTCTCCACGCAAAACCCCATCGGCGATACCCGCGTGCCCCTGCTAATGCAGGTGTTCTTCCTGGGCAACCAAAGCAAAGAGGAAAACATCGCCTACTTCGAAGGCATCGCAAGTACATGCCGCCAGCAGCTGGCCTCCTTTTCCGACATCGACCAAAGCATCGACTACTTTGAGGGCGAACTCAATCTGCAGGACCAAAGTCCATACTGGAAAATGACCGCCGACTTTGGCAGAAGAAGCCTGCAAATGCACATCGACTGGGCCGAGCACTGCGCCGCTAAACTGAGGAGCGAACGATGAACATCCTGACCATCAACGGCAGCCCCAAAGGCGAACGAAGCAACACTTGGCGTCTGACCAGCGCTTTTCTGCGAGGAATCGCCGCCCGGGAAGAGAGCGCCTGCGGACAGACGCCAGCAATCGAAACCCTAATTGTCGCCAAACTCGACATCAAACCTTGCCTGGGCTGCTTTTCCTGCTGGAGCAAGACGCCGGGGACATGTTGCCTGCACGACGACATGCAAGCAATCATTGAGAAAATCCTGTGGGCCGATGTCATTATCTGGAGCTTCCCCCTGCACTACTTCGGGCTGCCCGGTCCGCTGAAGAACCTCATCGACCGCCAGCTCCCCATGTCGCTTCCCTTTATGAGCGTCGAGGCGCAAAACGGCGGACACCCGTCGCGCTATGACATGAGCGACAAGCGGACAGTTGTGATTTCGACCTGCGGATTCTATACCGCAAAGGGAAATTACAGCGGTGTGATCGATTTTCTCGATCGGCTTTGCGGCAAAGGCGGCTACACCGCGCTCTTCTGCGGGCAAGGCGAACTCTTCCGCGTGAAGGAGCTGGCAGAGCGTACGGACGAATACCTTTCACAAGTCGAAAAAGCAGGCGAGGAGTTCGTAGACGGAGGCATCACTGGGGAGACCCGTGCCAAGCTCGATCAAGACCTGTTCCCGCGTGACATCTTCGAAGCGATGGCGGATGCAAGCTGGGGTGTTGACGAATCCGGCGAAAAGGAAGATCCAAGCCTGGTATTCACCCGTCAAATGGCGGCCCTCTACCACAGGGAAGCGTGGCCCGGGCACGACATCGTACTTGACATGCGCTACACCGATATCGACAAGACCTATCGCATCGTCCTTGGAAAGAACGGCAGTCACGTCGAGAAGGAACCTACCGGGGGCTTCACCGCCAATTGCACCACTCAAATCAACACGCCTCTGAGCGTTTGGCGCTCGATTGCCGCCGGCGAAATTGCCGGTGACGAGGCGCTCATGAAACATATGTACTCGGTTGAGGGCGACTTCGACCTGATGATGCACTGGGACGAATACTTTGGGGCTGCAAGTCTCGACGCGAGCAGCGGCAACGCAAGCGCAAGTGCCAACGAGACAAGTACCACCAAGAGCTCAGACGAGCTGAAAACCAACATGATGCTGCTCTTGATTCCCTGGATCGTCTTTTGGGTTGCAGCTTCCATCGACAGCTTTTGGGGCAGCCTTCTCAGCATGGCGATATGCGTTCTTCTGCCAGTGCTGATGTACCGAACCAAGGCCACCCGATACGACCAAATTTCGAGCCTGGGAGTCGGCGCATGCTCCATCGCGCTGCTGGCAGGAGCCTCCCCCATCCTTGTGATTCCGGCATCGTATTTCCTGTTCGGGCTCATCTGGACCGTCTCCTGCTTCACGAACGTGCCGCTGACCGCTCATTACTCAAAAAACAGCTACAACGGAGATGCAGCGCTACGAAACCCGATCTTCATGCGGACGAATCGCATCCTCACCGCCGCATGGGGAATCCTCTACCTGGTCACGCCCATATGGACGTACTTCATCATGCAAACGGATGCGGCTAGCTTTGTTGGCGCGATTAACTCGGTCCTCCCCGCGCTCATGGGCGTCTTTACTGCCTGGTTTCAAAAGTGGTATCCGCAGCACATCGCCCGAGGGTAGAAGCGCGCTCTAAACAAGGGCATGAATCAAGACCCGAAACTCCCCACCGTATACGTGTACGAAGCCACCCATCATCCAAGCGTGAGCGCATCTCCCGGAGCGACGTCAGAAGCCTCGGAGCTCAACACCAGCACGCCGTGCCACCCTTCGGTTAAGCCACCCTTCTCGGGGATAAGATCCGAACTGTCGATTGTGCTGACGGTCGGCAGCGGCTTGCCAATAATTGCGTTGGGAAACATCTACCAGCGCAAGAACCCTGTGGTGGCACGGTTAATAAGCACCTTTGCCGAATAGCGCATGCCGCCATGATGGACTGTCACGATGTCACCTGCCGCGAATGCGCCCAGGCGCACGTTGCCCGCGATTGCGATGGTGCCCTTAAGACGCTTGATGTTAGGAAGCCCCGCGCAAAACGGCTTGAGCTTGGGCATCGGAGCGACCTCGAGCACCTCGAGCACGTTCTTGGCACCGCCGAATCTCTTCGAGACCTCCTGCTTGTACGCATCGATGCTCGCGAGCTCGTCCTTGATCTGATTCGACCTGAGCTTAGCCAGAGGATCGCTCCGAAGCGCGCCGGTATAAGAGAAGGCAGTGCTGTTCACCGGATCGAGCGGATCGGCATAGAGGAAGTCGTTCCTGAGCATAGTGAGGATGGGCCTGCCGGCATCGGGCGCTTTTTCTAACGTGGCGGGCTCGTCGTCGGTATAGTACATCGGGTATTTGGGCCGCAGCCTGTAGGCGCACTCGGGGCAAAGCCAACCGTCCTGCAGCATGGCACCGCACGTGTCGGTGATAGGATTGAACGCCGTGTTTTTGATGACGCCGCCGCAGCCTGGGCAGATGATTTCCTTAGGAGCCTTTTCGTTTCCAACTGCCATGAGAGCTCCTTTCGATGCGGGAATGCCGTTCGGAACGCATGGCCGAGCCATGGAACAGGATGAGCCCGCCACAGGCGACGATACCGCGTTCCGCCTCGCATTCAGCGTAGCGTGCATTCCGCACGGGCGGAATTGCCCCATGTCCCAAATTGGAGTCGGAAAGACACTGGCTACCTCATAAAAATCGCCTCCCATTTCTCGTCTTCGAACGAAGTGGAGGACTCTTGTGATACGCCATCCAAGTAATTCGTGGAGACGCAGCAAGTGCAGCAAACAGCAGCCCAAGCTTTCTGATTCTTCGTTCCATAGGCTCGTCTTTATTGGCTAGGCACAGATGTTATCTCGACGCCTACGCAGCTCACTGAAACGCTCAGAGGAGTCGGGTCAAATTGAAAGGACTGACCCAGGAAAAGTTCCGGGGCCAGTCCTTTACAGCTTAGTTTTTATTGAGCCGTCTAAGTTTGGACCGCAGTTCACACCCGCGCGGTACCGGCTTCTTACGGCAAGCGAAATGAGAGCGCCCGGTTTTACCAGATGCGCTTTCTTTTGCGCGCGTAGATTGCGGCTGCCAATGCAAGTACGCCCGTTCCGGTCAGAGCAGCGCCAAGCACTGTTGCCGTATGATCACCCATCGGAGGAATGGCGCTATCGGCGTTCGCGTTGCCGCCGTTAGTTTGAGAGCCGTCCGCGCCAGGGGTGTTGTTGCCCGGGGCGTCCGTGCCGGGTTTGCCGGTATCGGAATTGCCCGGATTGTTCTTGGGCACCTTCTTGAACTGGGCTTTGTAGACAGCATCTTCTGTCGCGTCGGTGATTTCCTTGTGCCATGAATCGAACACGTAGTCGTACTTGTCGTCAGACGGTTTCGTAGGAGTGGGTGCCGTGATTTGGGCTGCTTTCGTGCCGATCTCATACCAGTCTTCGCTATAGATAGTGGTGCCGTCTTCATTCGCGAAGGTGATTTTCACCAAAGACGGTTTTGCGGCGGCAATCAGGTAAACCTTGCCATCGGAGCCGATGCTGTCGTAATTGGTGCACTCGGTGCGCTGCTCTTTTGTCTGCGTTGCGTAACGGGCATCTTTGTTATCAAGATACCAGCCGTCAATTTTTTTATTGGTCACGTCATCGGGTTTGCCCAGGTAGAGCTCGTCCATGTCTTTTGCGGCAGACAATTTTGCAACAGAGCCGTTCAGGTAGACGTCGGAAGCCGCCCTGCCTGCGCTGTTGTTACACAGTTTGGTGTCGGTGATGGTGGTGCCCGCACCTTCGCCGGAATTCGATTCTGCGGCAAAGCCTCCTCCGTAATTTGCCGCCTTGTTACCCGTGATGGTACATCCGTCGATGGTCAAGCTGGTGAAGTTACCATATGATGCAACGCCGCCACCTACTGCAGCGCTGTTCTTTGTTATCGTGCAGTCGCGAATTTCAGCTGCGGCAGGTGATTTCATCATCACTGCAAGCACGCCGGCGCCATAGCCCTCGTCCTGGTTCGCCGTGTTGTTGGTTATAGTGGCGTTCTTAAGGAACAGGCCCGGTTTTTCAGCAGCGCCTACGTTTGGGGCGGCGGCGCACAGGGCGTATGGGTTATAGAAATACGCGGAAGAAACAACGCCTGCGCCATCGTTTGCTTCGTTTCCGCTGATGGTGCCGCCAAGGATTTGCGCTGAACTCTGAAGCTTGCCCCATCGTCCACCCTCGATTTCATTGGGTGACGCAAGAACGGCAACACCTCCGCCCATTTCGTTTGCCTTATTGTTCGAGATGGTTCCGCCTGTCATGACGAACGAAGATCCGCCAGAAACGAACACGCCGCCGGCAGACGCGATCCAAAGGGGGCTCATGCCGTCATCCGTCCATTTGTAGGGAGAAGTGGCAAAGCAGTTCTTTATTTCGCCGCCGTCCATGGTGAATGAGCCGCCGTAAGCAACTCCTACACCGCCGCCATAGCACATGGATCCGGCATTGATTCCGCAATTTTCAATGGTGCCGCCGTACATATGGAAGGTGCCGCCCTGGACGGTTACGCCGCCGCCAAAGTAGTTATCGCCTTTACGGTCGGCAATGGTAACGCCGGGGTACATATTGCACGTACCTTGGATATACAACAGGCCAGGTACGTCGTTGCTCTGCTCGTTTCCACCGCTAATTTTTAGCGTGTCACTGCCATCTGCCGCGCCCAGGTTCAATTGGGCTCCTGACTGTACGGAAATCGAGCTGTACTGACCAAGCGTCATGGTGTGTCCGTTGCCAACAATACTTACAAGCTGCGAAGAGGAGAACGAGGCTCCTCCCGTTTGAAAATCATCGGTGAGTTTGATGATGTACTCGCCACTGGTAGCAGCGTTTACGGTAGCTACCGCCTTATTGAATTCGCTGCTGTTGCCTGCTTCGATAGTGGTTGGCGTTGCCGCGAAGGCCGATATCGGCATCGCCAATGCATAGAGCGCCAATGCTGCAACAAAGGTCAGCACCCTGCGTTTTTTGCTCACGGTATCTCGCTTTCAAAGTCTTTAGAATCTGAGCCGGGGCATGCATGTGCTTGCTCAGATTCGGTAAAAGGATACGATTGCGCAACATCGTAATATAGGGCATATAAGGCTTTCTAAGGCAAATCCAAGCAAAAGACGCAATAGCAAATCAATACACGTTAAAATGCTGGGAATAGGCACACAAAAGCAAGGGGAGGGGCGAATAAATAAGACAATTGTTGGAAACCGAGAAAACAGAAAGGAAGATGCGGAAGAAATGAAAATAAGCAATAAAAGCAAATTCATTTCGGTCCTGATAGGTGCTGCGATGTGCCCCATGGTGTTGCCAACCGCAGCATTCGCGGCAGGGGCTGGCGCGGCATCGGGGGTTTCGTCATCCCCGGCCGAGCTGACTCAGCCTGAAGGCACCGAATCTGCGATTGCGGAAGTAAACGGCAAGAACTACTCCAGCCTCCAGGAGGCAATTAACGCTGCGCCAAAAAAGCAACGGTGAAGTTGCTGGCCGATACGAAAGAGAACGTTACAATCTCCACGCCCTATGTCACGCTCGACCTGAACGGTCACACCCTCAACGGCGGCACGGTAAAAGCTAAGCCGGCGCTGACGGTCACGGCTCGCGTTACCGTCATGGACAGCAGCGAGGCCCAGACCGGTACCATCATGCGTGAGGATACCGCGGAGAACTCCGGCGTCAGCTCCCACTATGTCATCGACATTCAGGGAAACGGCTGGCTCACCTTCGAGAGCGGCAACGTCACCAACGGCAGCGGCGCTGGTGGAACGAAGGGCGCGTCCCTGGTGCGCGTGGGCGATGACAGCGTCGCCAAGTACCCCGGCCTGAATATCAAGGGCGGCACGTTTACCCAGGATAACTTCATCGTGATCAAGGTCGATAGCGGCGATCTGTCCCTGAACGGCGGTACGTTGAATTCCACCCACAGCTACGCCATTGAGGACTGGCATAGAGCTGCCATCAAGGGTGGCACCGTCAACGGCGCAGTGGCGGCCTGGACGTACGGTGGCGGTCACAACAGCAATCTGACGATCAGCGGCGGCACTGTCAACGGTAACGTTGAGTCAGTGACTTACGACGGCGCCGAAGGCAAGACGGCGAAGGTGTCCATCACGGGTGGCGTTGTCAATGGCACGCTGAACACGGTTGACTACAGCACGGGTGCCACTTCCAACGACCCCACAAAGGCGACGATCGAGGTCACGAGCGGTACGTTCAACACCGATCCGTCCCGCTATCTGATCGAAGGCTCTGCGGCTACCCCGAACGGTGACGGCACCTTCGGCGTAGCAAAGGCTTACCTTGCGCAGGTTGGCGAAAATAGCTACTACACCATGGACGAAGCGTTCAAGGCTCAAACCACAAGTGGTGAAGCCATCACTTTGCTGCGCGACTACACTACGGGCAGCACCTTCAACTCTGGATCCGTTGCCCGCGTGGTTGACCTGAACGGCCATACCTGGACGTGCACCGGAACCGACGCGAACTCCGCAGCGTTCGAGATCAATTACTCCAACGCATCGCTCACAGTGAAGAACGGCAAGATTGTGAGCTCGCAGCTCATCGGCCTGATTCCGTCGGCCAATGGCGGCAAGATTACGTACGACAACTCTACCCTTACGTTCGATGGCGTCGAGGCCTCTACCACTGCCACGAGCGGCATTGAGACCAACGGCAACAACACGAACGACACTGTTGTCCTGAAGAACAGTACGCTCAACGTTCCCAATGGTTTCGGCATTTACTTCCCCAGCAGCGGAACGCTGACCATTGACAACTCCACGATCAACGCGAAGACGATGGGCGTTCAGGTATGCTCGGGCAGCCTGAACGTCAATTCTGGTAGCACGATCACCGTGTCGGGCGATCCGGTTGCAAAGACCGAGAACGACGGCGCCATCCAGGACGGTGCGGCGATCTCCATCGTCAACCGTCCCGGCTACAAGGGCCTCGACAAGGTTGCCATCACCGGTGGCACCTTTACGGCTAAGGGCGACAACGCGGCGCTCAAGGCCTACAGCTGGGATTCCTCGACTAAACAGGAGTCGCCTTTTGATGATGCCGATAACAAGGTCACCGTTTCCGGCGGTGAATTTAACGGCAGCCTCAATCTTGGCAACATTAAAGTGAGCGGCGGCAAGTACACAGACAAAGAGGTTGCTCGGCACCTCAAGCACGGCTTTGCCGTGCTGTTCAGCGACGGCAAATATGCTGTCGGTAACGAGAAAGCCGTGAAGGGCGATGCAACCTATTCCGTAACCAATACCGACGGAACAGTTGTTTACTTTACCGATGCTCAGAGTGCCAACAACTATGCCCAAGAATCGGGCGCTCAAGCTCCTAAGGTTTTGAAGGTTACCGTTACTTTCGATTCCAACCAGGGTACAGCAGTTGACTCTCAGCTTGTTACCGTTGGTGGCAAAGTGGCGAAGCCGGCAGATCCTACCAGGGAAGGCTATATCTTCTCTGGATGGTTCACTGACCAAGATTGCGCCAAGGCTTACGACTTCGATGCCGCTGTAGACGGCACGCAGCCCGAGTTCACCCTGCATGCCGGCTGGAAGGCAGCGACTCAGCCCGGTACGGGCGAAAACGGGGGCAACGGCGGCGGCTCCTCTGCCAATGCGAACACAAACGCCAGCACCGTTAACAACAGCCACAACAAGGGTAAGAAGTCTGCAAAGAGCGGCTTGCCCAAGACCGGCGACAGTCTCACTCTTGTCGGTAGCGCATGTGCTTTGGTCGCCGCTATCGCTGCCTTGCTTGCAGCATCCGTGCTTCGTCGCAAGAAGATGAACTAACGTATTAAGCTTGCTCATCTTCGTTTGCCGCACGGTAGTACAGAAATAGGGCTGCTTGATGAAAGGGGTCGAGCCTGGAGATAGTCCAAACTCGGCCCCTTCGCTTTGAAGCGATAATGGGGCAGACGCCAACGCAGGTGGCTTGCATGCAGTTTGCAAAACCGTAGGTCTTCAATGAGTAGTCTCAAGCGGCTTTCCCATGAGTCATGGAGCTAACTGGGGGGCTTCGCTTGCGTCCAGATCGATTTGCGCGCGTTCAAACTCCTACGCGGGCGATGATATGAAGTAGATGATTTCCGCCAGGAGGGCTTCCAAGTGCCGAGGGCGTTTCCCTCGGCTTTTTCTTATCCAGCAGAATCCCGCGATAACCCCACGCTACGCTCAGAACCCCTACTCGCCGAGCAGCCACCTCGCGAGATCCAGCACGAGCACGCTTCCCGGATATAGGGCCCGTGCCTCGTGTGGGCGATGAGGACCTTCGGGAACGCGTCCCTGGTGAACAGAAGCGGCGCGAACCCCCTCTCGAGCGTCAATTCAGAGCCGATGTCGTCTCTCGCTTAAACTCCCCTTCTCGGTTTCGAAACTCAAGATCTTTTAAAGTTTCGAAACCGAGAAGGCACTATACACACGGATGCGTCGAGGGGCGAATCCCGGCCGCACCATGCCGGCAGCGATGTCAGGGCGCATTCGCGGAAAGTCATAAGCCAAGACAGCATCGTGAGAAACGACCTCAAGCCCATCGGAAACCAAATGGGATACGAACGCGTCTACCCCTATGAAGGCGAGTACTCCATTATCACAGGCATCGGCACCAACGGCTTTATCGTCTCAGCCTATCCTGCTGGTTCAACGAGGAGAAGGAAAAGGCCGACAAGCCCCGCATGCTCGGGCTGCCGGGCAAGCTCAACGCCCGCATCGCAGAGCTGAACGACGGCTCCTTCGCCATGGACGACCAGGAGATGCCGCGCATCGAGGCGTTGTAGCCGGCGAGCAAGCCAATTTGGCACTCACAACAGCCGCTTTGCATATCCGCTCGACCGGCTTTTGAGCTGCATGGGGTCGATCTCGAGGGCACTTTCGTCAATTATCGGCCTTCTTGGAATGCCTTCCTCAGACGCTAATTCGTCGGAGACCCATACAGCACCGCAAACACGTCCACAGCCGATCTTTCTTCGTCGACAACGTAAAGCACCGAGTACTTGCAAACATTCATGCGACGGACCCCGGCAGAGAGAAGTGGCTCGACCTCTACCTGCCGAAACCGGAAAGGCATCCTCGACAGCCCCATGATTGCTGACTCCAGGTCCCCAAGGAGATCGAAGGCTGCTTGGGGCATGAACAGCTCGTCATGCACGTAACGAACCGCCTCCGACATCTGGTTCATCGCCGATGGGGAGACGCGCACCTCGTACTCACGCACCGGAGAGCTCTTCCCTCATCTGAGAGAACGCCACCGATGCCTCAGTCCCCTCGCCCCTCTCGACCTCCCGGAGACCCCTCAGGAGTGCATCGCGGAGCTGCTCATCAGTCATGGAGCCAACATCGACTGACCTGGGGGCCTCGGGCAGCGCAATCCTGAAGGGAATGCCGCCCGTGAGCGAAACCTGTCTCAGAAACATGTCGATGGCGGTCGACATCGACATACCCAGTTGAGCGAGGACCGACTCCGCGGACTGCTTGACATCAGGGTCGACGCGGAGGTTGAGCGTTGCTGTCTTCTGCATAGTAATCACCTCATGGTGATTACTATGCAATTGCATACACTTTGACAGTACATCCCATTCCCTCTGCTTCACGCTCGTTTGCCGCGGCGTCATTCCAATTGATTCTAGTTATTATATCGAACACCTGTTCTCGACTTAGGAGGATGGGCACGAATAGAAATCAGATGGACCGGTGTGAACGTCGCTGCGTTCCCAACTCATAAATAAGAAGCTTATGAGGGTATTTCTTTCCGACATTTCAATTAATACCCCCATAAATAAGATTTTCATTCCCACACAGGTGCATTGCCAGCGGCTCGGACAGGGGGTGCGGTAGAAATCCTGGAGCGTGGGGCCGAACTGGGAAACCCTCTCGGCCTCAACGGTGACCGACGAAGGCACCGCAACCTCTCTTGCTGAGACGGCTCCCCGGCTCGGAAAGCGCCATGCGTGCCACCCCGAAGATCCCCCGCCCCCTATGGCATCGGCTTTGCGTAGAAAAGCCTGCATTTCCGCGGCAAAACCACGGTCCTAAAGCCGCCCTGCTATATCACGAAGCACAAGCGCAGCTATCCGCCGCTTGCTCAGAACCGCGCTGAAGATAAAACTGCGGGGTGAACCAGTCATCAAAGTGGTACGTATGGCCCTTCTCCAGCCAGCTTGAATCATTCAAATATGTCTCAAAATCAACGTCGTCGCAGAGATCCTCCGGCCATTCTCCCCACGCTCCAGCAAACGAATTGCCCTCATCGCCCTCATGTGGCTCGCCCCGATTTTCCATCCACTCTTCAACCACATCAAATGAAAGGTCTCGAATCAATCTCACAACAAGTTCTTCCGCAACGGAATGCGCGTACATCTCATAGCCGCTCTTTGCTCGCACAATATACTTGCTGAGCACCGTTCTCAAGTGAAAAAGGAAATCGTAGTCATAGCTCATGACAAATTGAGCCGGCAGCAAGTCTATCAGCATGCTATAACCCATTTCGCCCAAATGCGCCCCTCGGGGCATCTTGGATAATGCTGCAAGGTCATCTTTCATGTAGTCGCCAAGAAAAGCACTTCCCAACGCAAACGATACTGCTGCCTCTCTTCCATATGAAGTTGCGAGCCAGCTAGACCAGGCTTCATCGCTCTCATCTATTGAGTCAATCCATTGGCATTCCGAATCAGCACTGTCTTCAGATTCAACCCCGCATGCGCGATCCCGAAGCGATGGCCAAGCAAGAGCGCGGCAGACCCCTTTTACCTTATCTTGGCGGATTGCTGATCCCGCCTCATACCTCGACCACGTCTTCAAGCCAACCCCAGCACGCTTCGCAGCATCTTCGATACTCATACCCAACTGCTCCCGACGTCGACGAATCGCTTTTGCAAGGTTCTCAGAATTGGGATTTGTCTTTGGCGGCATATTGACTCCTTTCTGACGTGTCACTTTATACCAACTTAAGTACTTTCTTATTTGATTTCAAGAAGAGAATCCGCGAACGGGCCTTTAAGAACACTAAAGGGCCACCACACCTACCCGCATCATCGTGTATTCGAAGTTCGAAGGATTGAACGCTATCCGGTTGCTGCCCGCAATGTCCTTAGAGCTGCTGGACTTCGTCACGCCGGAAATGCCGCTCTTTGGCAGTGCTCAATCCTCATCCACTAGCACGCACGAGTTGCACCCTTTGCAGTGCCCGTATTCCAGCCCACCGGCCCAGTCGCCGAGGCTTCGCTCCGGGTCGACACCCAATCCGGAGCGCAAAAAATGAAATCGAAGATTGGAGAAAATAAAACAGCCAAAATATCGCCCGAGCGCTGAACTACAGCCCCGAATTTGGACTATGCAAAAAGTCCGAGTTCGGAGGATGTAATTCACTCAGGGCGTTGAGTTTTCGTTTTGCTCAAAAGGGCACTGCAGGCCGTCTTTCGAAGCTCAATAGCACCGAAGACACCCTCTTTGGACTCAAATTCCCCTTCCGCGTGCAAGCTGTCGGCTATTGCTGCAAGCAAGTCGATGCGAGCGGCTTGCTTAGGAGTTGGCAAACGGTTCCGAAATTTAACCGATGGTCGGAATCCATTCGGCGCCTTTGGATTTCCACGCATGCCATGGTGTATGAGACTCGACTCTCCGCTAGGAAGGTTTAAGAGCCGGGGGGGGCGTTTTCCTGGCTCTTAAGCGGGAATCGGCTCAAGCAAGAAGCCAATGACGCGCGGACGAGGCGGAGGCGCGCTTCGGGCAGCAAAAGCTGAAGCATCGCGGGCTTTGATCGGCGCCAACATGAATCCTGGCGTGAACAGGGCTACGTCCTCTGTTCACGCGTGGCTTCGATCGGTTTCATGCTTGCATTGTCGCAAAAACCGCAACAATGCAAGCATGTATATCTCACGAGGTGAAAAACCTCAAGGGTTGCCCTGAGGTTGCCAAATGAAAAGAACCTGGCCTGTTTGCGCAGTTCAAGGGCTTGAAATCGCCTAATATCAGCTACTCCCACTCGATAACGAGCATCGTAGGTCATAGTCTTAATCGAAATTGCCTAAAGATACCTAACAGCGACAATTCAAAGAGCGAACGATACTCATCTGATACTCACAAGCGCTCAATAGCATTCTGTAGACATGCCTCAGGCCCTTGGCCGAACACCAAGCTCAGCAGGAATCGTGGCGCCAAATCTTGGTGCGCCCCTTCTTCGGCCCCAAGAAGACGTTGTCGCAATTCCTATAGACGACGAGCTCATGGTTGCCAGACTAGAAAGTCTTGTTTCGCAAAGTCGTAATCAGAGAGTCCACTCTGTTTTTGCGATTACCGCCCGTCATACAAATTAAAACAGGGACGGACGTGAAACAGGAAGGGCATGACCTTGTTCCATTCGAGACCCACTCCACGTCAGGACGGTATTGTCTGCTGTCCAGTGCGGGAGGAAACCCTATATCAAAAGCATCTTTTACTCAGCGATACGCCACTCGGCCGCAGAGGTGCTTCCTACGTTTGTAATTCGCCCAGCCTTGCGCAGACTCTGGAGCAGATAGCTCACATGGTCACTCTTCTGCCTTGTTGTCAAGTCCACGGGCAAAGCATGGTCCAACTCCGCGATAATCTCCGCTCGCGAGCAAGGTCGAACGCGTAAGAGTTCCAAGATTAGCTCCTTGAAGACGCTGTTGTCCACTCCCTTATTTCGAACGTACTCGCCATGAGCACCGGTGGCAGCGGCCACCTCGGCCGAAACCGTCAGCTTGGGGTAGCGCCCCCTCACAAGCCCCTGTTCGCGCAGCAGGTGCGACTGCTCCTTTGTTATCGGTAGGCCCTTCTGAACCAGGTCAAGCAGCAGGACCGTCGCCAAATCGAGGTTGCGATTACTTGCGAGCAGTCTGGAGTAATTCTCATTCAGCACCGTGCCGTACAAAGTCACCGCAACGCGACCAGTCTCGGATAGGTCATAGGTCGGCATCGGCAGCAGACGGTTACGCTGAATGTCAAACACATTGCGGATGCCTATGGCGTTTCGGTCCATCATACCCGTCTTGCTCATGGCGCTCGAAAGCAAGGGGTTACGGTAGTAAGGAGGTTTGTATCCGCTCGCAAGCGCATTCTCAATGGTCCCGGGGATGAAGCCGCCCTCGTTCTTAAACACGAGCTTATTCTCGTATTCCAAGACGTTGATCTTGCCCGACATCCTAAAGTCCTGGTGCGCTATGGCATTGTGGAGCAGCTCTCGAATGACCTCGGGGCTGTAGCGGTACGCCTCGGTGGGGAATAACGTCTCTTCGCGATCGAAAAACCTATACTTCTCGTTTCTGATCTTTCTCAAGACACGATCAACCTGCAAAATAAATGGCGGTTCAAAGTGCTCGTAGGCCATGGTAGAGCCATCGCTCGCATAAAGCGTCCATGTGATGCGCGGCTCAATGCCACCCAAGAAGACGCTCGACTCCGGTTTACCCAGAAGAACGAGGGCCGCATTGCTCACGTGTCCATGGATAACGAGGGACATCTTGCTAAGAATGGACTGCTCATCGAGGTTTCGGACGGCGGGCTGGCTCCCTCCGAATTTCTCAACGAACTTTGTGCACGCAAAGCTAACGGCCTCCGGGTCCAAATCGTCGAGGTTCGCCTCATAGGCAATCTGACGCGACCAGTCCGGCCGGCTCTGTCCATATATAGCATCGAGCTTGAATTTGGGCATCTCTACAAGCGACTCATTTTCACGCGACCAGGGGATTCCATGCCACGTAGTCGGAGTGGCAAAACTGCCCACTGGAATCTGAAGAGCAACGATGCGTTTGCCATCCACCTCGAACTCGTAAATCTCTTCGAACGTCATTCCGCTGTTCGTATACTGGGCGATCTCATGCTTCAGACGCCTCAGTCCAACGCTCGGCATCTGGGATTCCTTTCGATAGGCAGTTCCCTTTATCTGCCGGTCATTCGAGATACCGAAGAAGAGCCAGCCGCATTCCGTGTTGCGCAGATTGGCCTCATTGCTGAGAGCGGAGAAATACTTGCCGATATCTTCGAAATCATAATTCTGCTTTGCGGCCTTGTACTCGACGACCTCAGTCTCAACGTCAGCGATAATACGCAGGAGCAAAGAGGGCATCTCGCTCAATTTCCGTATCACGGCGCTCCTAACTAATGTAATTCCGTCATCAAATTAATGTAATAATACGCTTTATTATATTAGTAGCTCATATGAGAAAAAGTGGTGCCATCAATTGCCCCATGTTCAATGCATGTATTTACTATCACTCGCCATCAGTCCGTGTAATTCAATTACCAGTGGAAACATCGTTTCACATCACATCGCCTAATGTAATTGCACATGCGATCGCCTATCCCGTGCATGGAATTACATTAGTTCGAACAGATCCTTCCACCGGTCTTCTGCATATCACCACCCAGCGCCCGAGCCCATTTCTCTCTCCGCATACGATTGACCTCCACGACGCGTTATATCAGTAATGATTCTTTTATGGCCGGAGCTCAAAGAAGATGCCAGTCATCATGCCATTGTCTTGAGCTATAGCGGTGACGAAGATATGAAACCACAACCGTGTCCCTCGGGTTTACCCATCTCCTTCCGACAGCAAGCCCTCGAGGGGCCACGCCCCTTCGGCGTCACCAAAGCTCTTTTGCATACTCTCAATCTGTTTAAGGGTTGAGGCCAAATACTTGTAGCCCTTCTTCAGCTGCTTGAGCAGCTTGCCATCCTTGCGGTTGCCCTTTTCATTCTCCTTCGAGATATCTTCTTCAACGCCAGCGATGCAGCGTCGCACGGCTTCAGCGGCTTTCCGCACCAAAACGACCCCCTCATGCGGGCAGCGATCAGTTGCCACATCAAGAAAAGCAAGGAGTCTTGAGCATTCAACAAGCACGAACTGCGCATAGTTCTCCCCCATCGATGCCGCCAAGGCAATGCCACCAGAACCCAAAAAGCCAAGTGCGGCACCGCCGCCTGTAATCAAAGCGGTGCCGCCGGCCATACCCAAGCCACCGGCGGCCAAAGCACCGCCGCCAGCGGCGGCAAGGCTCGCATTGACAAGCGCAGCTCCATGGAGGCCTGCAAACGAGCTTCCAAAGATACCGACAGCAATATCCGGAGCAAATGCCGCTGCCGCTCCCCCCGTGCCCACGGCCGCCGCTATGGTGATGGCGCCGCCCACTAAGAGCTTTGGCAATGTACCCGAAAGCCCACGGACACGCGCCCTGCGATGCTTCTCGAGGGAACGTACGGCGTCCGAGTCAACCACGTCCTGCCTCTTGAGAAACTCATCTTTAATCCAAGACCCACTCTCCTTCAAACCTCTGTATTCATTCTTCTCTTCATCTCCCATCTGGGAATAAGGGCAAAACTCAACTAGCTCCTGCGCAATCAGCAAGGAGCGCACCCTACCGCCTTGCTGCCGCGAAATCGTCTCAAGGGCTCCATACGCATCTTCCTCACTCAAAAAGTAGCCATCTGCATCAATGCCCAGGCCATCCGCAACCGAATCCTGCCACGCGCGAACCCAGCTCCTCTTCTGCCGTTTGCGCGCTTTGTCCTTCTCGTTCCTGCAGTCGTAGTTGACGGCGACGAGCTTCAACGAGAAGACAATCCTCGTCGCTGCTCCATCCAGGCTATAAAAGTGGAAGCCATCAAAGACGTCCTGACGGCGTCTGCCGCGCTCAGCCCAAGCCTCGGATACCTCCTCCGCCATATAGCCCCAGTCGGCGTGGAGGGCAAACGCAAAGCGCCCAACCCCAGCGTAGTTAATTCGCAAGAAAAGTTTCTGAGCGAAAACGACTTTGCTCCCCTCGCATTCAATACCGGCCCTGACCGCCGTCGTCGCCAGATTCGTCAGAACGAACGAGACACTCGAAACTGTGATCATACGAGTGAGGGCTCTGCTGTTATAGGGCATGAAGTGCGAAGACTTGAGCCTGTGCAGGTTGGAGACCTTGTTTACTTTACACCGTCCAAGCTCGCCTTTGAGTCTTGAGAGCATGTAAAGGCAACGGACGATAACCTCGTTTGCCACAACTGCTAGAACCTGGCTTAAAGCTTGATCGAGAAGACCGACCTCCGTCCGAAGATCGAAGCGAATGGGCTTACCGTCCTCAGTTTTGAGCGTCGTTCCGTTAAACAGCTTTGAGATCCATTGCTGAATGCGAATATCTTCGCCCTTATAGGCAATCTGCACGTCTTGAAAAACAGGCAGGGAGGAGAGCTCCTTTAGCAGGGACAGTACGACGCCGGGAATACCCGTTCCCTTACCGGGGTTGGAACTAGACCCCGCCATGTCGCTCACGAGATGCATCGCCCAGAACAGGGTGCCGAACGCGATCTTCTCTGGAACGTTCCTACCTATAAGTGGGCAGTCAGAATCGAAGACGGTGGCAGGCAGATCGAAGACGACGAACCGGCCAGTCGTATCGGTGCCATAGCCTTTGCCCGTAAATTGCGAGAGAATCGAGCAGGCAAGGCCAGCCAAACTCGGGTGGTGCGAGAAATCCCGCAGATGATGCTGGAGCCCGCCGCCAAACTCGGCAGTCAGCTTGTCCGCGGCAAGAGGGAACTCTTTCTCCAAAAAGCGAATAGCATCTTCCAGAGATGCATCCACCTTTGTCATGCCCGCAGACTTGGCAACCGTAAGAACGAATTTGCCAACCTTCTCATTGCCCCAGTCTTTAGCGCTCTCGAGGTCGAAGTCTTTCTGCCACAGGACATTCAGCGCACCCGTGAGGAGCCCGCTAACGGCAGCAAGCTCATAGTCGAGCTTCGTAGCCTTTTCAGCCTGAGGGTCAAAATCAAAGAGTATTTCCTCCCCATCGGGAGCATCCTTATAACCAACCAGCACGGCGCTGCCGTTCAGCGGCACAGAAGTGACTTTGGGCAGTTGAGGCGTAGCGTGAATTATCTTGCCACCAGTAAATACAAGTTCGTTGGCCATACCGATTTCCTCCTGCAAGCGCATAAAATCAGGTTACCCTACGCCGCCAAATCCCCCTCGTAGAAGTACTCGAAAATCTCTGTGATGCAGTCGCTCAGGACCTCGTCGGGATAGCTCGCCTCTGACAGCTTGTACACCTCATTGCGCACGATTATGCGCACGGCATCTCGGATCTCGGCCTTGTCCGTCCAGCGCACCATATTGGCCAGACGCTCTTCGATAATGGATATCATCGCTATAGCCACGCTCTTGACCTGCCTGATTTCAGCAGACGTCAACGTGTCCTTGAACAGCATCTCGAACACGGTCATCTGCTGCTGGTTCTGGAAACCCTCGCGCGCCCACTCCTTCTGTTTATCGTCGAGGTCGCGGGACAGGTTGATGAGGTCGTTGAACGTCTTCTCGATCATCGCCTTGTCCTGTTCGGAATTATAGCTCTCGATAATCCGCTCGTAGCGTTCGAAGTAGTCGATGCGCCTGGGGCTGTCCTTCAGCGCGGTCTCGAGGCGCGCCTCTATGACAGAACGCAGGTCGTCAATGATGAGGTGCTTGCGCTTGGCCTTAGCGAACTCCCGCGAGAGCCTGTTGAAGTCGATACTGCTGATATCGAACTTGGTGGCCGTCTTGAGTCCCTCGGAGGCTTCGCCGACCACCACATGCTCGCTCACGATGCCCTGCAGCTGGACCATAAGCTCGGTTGTGTCGGTACTGGCCCTATGGGCGTTGATATGGTTGAAGACGGCACGCAGGGCGTCGCGCTTGGCCAGCAGTTCCTCACCCATCTCGCGCCGGCTTACGTATTTATACAGGGTGAACAGCTCGCGACACATGACACCATAGCGTTTCTTGGTCTCGTCGCACTGAGACACGCAGTCAGCGGCATTCTTGATTTCTGCCACCTTGTCGAAGCCCTCGGCCGTCAGCAGGAATTCAAGCTCGTAACCCAGTGACGACACAAAAGCAACGGTGCCGTCCGTGAGCTCGGAAATCCTCGCAAGCAGCTCGTCCTTGTCGACCACGGGGTCGGTGGCGCTGCCCCACCGGGATTCTCCGTGTAGTCGGCCAGGGCTTTTCTCAGCGCCTTCACGACGCCGATGTAGTCGATGATGAGGCCGTTGCTCTTACCCTTGCTCACGCGGTTGGCGCGTGCGATGACCTGCATGAGGCCGTGGGCCTTGAGCGGCTTGTCGAAGTACATGGCCGAAAGCGACTTCACGTCGAAGCCGGTGACCCGGTGAAGGCCATGGTGCTGTCGCTTCTGGCCGACAAGTACGGCATCACCGAGGAGGACTTCCTATCCGCCGAGCTGGAGGTAGTGCCAGCTGGTCGTGCCCGCTACCTCGGCTTCGGCCGATCGATGGTCATCGGCTACGGCCATGACGATCGCGTGTGCGTCTACACGTCGCCGGCAGCCCAGCTGGCCTTGGGCGACGATGTGCCCGCCCGCACCGCGGTCTGCGTGCTCGTCGACAAAGAGGAGATCGGCAGCGTGGGCGCCTCGGGCATGGCCCCGATGTTCTTCGAGAACACCATCGCCGAGATCATGGCGCTTGCCGGCGAGGACAGCCCCCTTGCCCTGCGCCGGGCGCTGACCCGCTCGCGCATGCTGTCCTCCGATGCGCCCGCCGGCTTCGACTCGGCGTACGCGAGCGTCTTCGAAGCGAAGAACTTCGCCTACCTGGGCCGCGGACTCGTATTCAACAAGTACACCGGCGCTCGCGGCAAGAGCGGCTCCAACGATGCCTCGACCAAGTACGTGGCCCCATGCGCCGCATTATGGACGACGCCGGCGTGAGTTTCCAGACTGCCGAACTGGGCAAAGTCGACGTGGGCGGCGGCGGAGCCATCGCCTACATCCCCGCGAAGTACGGCATGGACGTCATCGACTCGGGCATGCCGGTGCTCTCTGTGCACAACCCCTGGGAAGTAACGAGCAAGGCCGACATCTACGAGGCCCGTCGCGGCTACGAGGCGTTTTTGCGCGATGCGTCGTAAGCTCTCCGCCCCACCCCCGCGCGCCTTTCCCCACCTGCAAAACGAAGGCCCGCAGCTTCCTCGCTGCGGGCCTTCCGCTTCGGACGTCAGGAAACTCTGAGCCCCGTACGGGCATTACCCCTACGCCTTGGGCTCCTGCTGCGTGATGCAGTGGATGTTGCCGCCGCCGAAGACGACCTGCTCGG
>OLRT01000631.1_pt1 | contig 27018 bp, 28 predicted proteins | sample 1672021 | NCBI WGS metagenome assembly OLRT01 (sample SAMEA3136637, study PRJEB25190) | human gut metagenome | reverse complement strand
TAATAAAAGGCCTCCTATGATTTATATTTTACCATAGAAGACCTTGCTGTTATTATCTATTTACAGAAAAAGTTTCACACACTCCAGCGGCAGGAGTTCTCCTACCGCTGTAATATTCCTGAAATTATTATAGCTTTTCCAGATATTTTATTCTGTCTTTTTGGGGGACTTTTAATGCATCCATAGCCTGCTCTACAGTCCAGTTCATTGTAACCATAAGAGTCTGTATAGAGGATAAGATTCCTTTTTGAATTCCCCTTGCTTCTACACCTTTGCTGAGATTACACATTTCTGACACCTCCCCGTCAAGTTTCTTTCTCATTTCTATTCCGTATTCTTCCTGAAGGATTTTCTTTTTTTCCTCTGCGGTCCTATCAGAGGATAACAGTACTTCAAGTAATCGCAGAATTCCTGATGCTTTTTTATCATCTTTCACTCCAAGACATAACATAACCGTTGTCATAAGGTCATAGTTTTCTTTTTTCTCTTTTACATTGCCAATAACATTTTCTTCCTGTATAGAGTAACAGTTAATTGTATTTCTTCTGTATTTCGGTGGGTCCATACAGATAAATATACTATATACTTTTTTAATTTGCTCGTAATGGGAATCTTCAAATTCTGTACCATGCTGAGACGATATCAGTCTGCTGCAATAGTATATATTCCTTTTTACAACAGGATAACCGGGATAAAAATCGTTTTGTGCTTCCACATTGATAATCAGTCTTATTCGTTCTCTGGATACAGGTGCAAGTGCATAAAATCGTATATCATAAGTTACGGTCCCCTCGTTAATACTGGCATCTTCTGTATTCATTCCCTGAATCCTGGATGAATTTTTTGTTCATCCTGATGTACCGCAATATCAGATATCTGTGGTTCTTCTTCTATATAATTTGCAGCAATTTCATCAACAGAACATGTTTTATATTCTGGCAGACAGCTTTTCATAATCCATGCCAGAATATTCTTATCAGATAATATTCTCTTACATGCATTATCATATGCTGCATTTACTCCGGCAACAGAAATTGTTTTTGCCAAAGTAGTTTCTGTTTCTTTCATGTATATGTACCTTACGCTCTCCACCGCCCGATACGTTCTATACATATGATATCATATTTTTTACATTGTTCCAAGAAATTTCGTTCGACAAATTCTGCCATGTTTTTTGTATGTGCAAGTATCAAGAAAATATCAACAAAAATATTTACAATTAACAAAAGCGGCAGGGAAACCTACCGCTGTAATATTCTCCAGAGAGTGGAACGGCTAATTCCCAGCCTCTCGGATGTTTTGGTTTTGTTCATGCCCTCCTGTTCCAGGACAATACGTGTAATATCATGATTGATCTCGTCCAGACTCTGGTTCAGATTCAGTATTTCATATCCGGGTTTTAGTTCATAAGAATGGTGAGGATTCTCCTGTTTCAGAGCCTGACGGACATCTTCTGTTTTGATGTAATAATCATCTGTAGAAACAATCAGCTGACGGATGATCCTTTTGAACTGCGACAGATTCTGACTCCAGTTAAACTGCTGCATCAGTTCCATGGACTCTGGTTCCAGTCCGACTACCTGTTTGCCAAATTCAATATTCGCCTGGCTGATATAAAGGGTGGCAATATTAGGCATATCCTGTATACGTTCTCGCAAAGGTGGAATACGGAGAACCAGACAGGAAAGATCATTCATAAAACTCTGGCAGACAGGGTCTCTCTCATTTCTGTTATTATCGACCGTAAAAGAAAAAATAAATCGGTTGCGTCTGCAAAAATCCCCCTGATTCATACAACTTAAAAATTTCTGCGCCAGTGTTGGCTCCAGAGCCTGCAGATTCTGGATAAAAATCGTAGTGTTAACATCATTAAAAGGAGAATTTACGTTATCAATCAGATAATTCCATTTTTTCTGATTGGTATTGGCACAGTCTATGATCACATAAGGACTTTTGCGGTATTCACTGTGGGAATAAAGAAAAGCAGCAGCTTTTGTTTTTCCTGTGCCAATCTCGCCCAGAATCATAACAGGTGCCAGAGTACCGGCAAATTGCTCCATAGTATTACGCATGTTACCAATCAGGTTGGCACTTCCGTAATAACCAGAGTTTTCAGAGTTGGTCTGGCTGTTGGTGTCATAATGTGATACACCGATGTCATCCACAAGGACAGGTGCATTCTGCATAAGAAGATAAATATAAACATAAGCAATACCGTTGATGGTGATATGCCGGGAATACATAGTGTAAACAAAACTTTCTACCTGATTTTCCAGACGGAAACGAGAATCTGACAGGAAAGAAGAAAGATTTTGCTCTACCTGTGAAAAAAATTCTTCGGTAGCAGGGCTGCGTTCCATGCTGCTGAAATATAACTGCCCGTCTTTTGTATATATGAAGAGAGATTCCCGACTCTGGATCACAGCTGCCTTCAGAACCTGAGATTGCTGCCTGGTGATGGAAAAAATCTTGGAAAAACGGACCGCCTGATCAAGAGCAGCTTCCACGCTCTCTTTACCAGATGTAATAAGGATAAAATTCATTCCCAGCTCTCTTGCTATAGAGGTACCTACCATATCACAGAGAACCATTTCATATCCCTGATTTTTCAGCTGTTCCATCTGCTGATGAGGCTCTGAATTTTCATCAAGAGTGATGATCTCAATATCATATTGAAGAAGATTGCACAGCATTTTGGCACAGTTGGTGATAGCCGGATAGCCGATAATGGCAAAACGGTTGGAATAGTTTTCTGCAAGTTTGATAGCCCGGAGGATATCATATACAGAAATTTCTATTTCTACTACTGGAATAGTGATGTTAGCAGATATCATCTTGGCAGTACCACCTCTGGAAATAATAATGTCGAAATCATCCAGATCGTAAGAACGAACGATTTCCAGTCCATTTGCAAGATCTCCGATTCTTATAGTCATTTCCAGATCATCCCGGTCGGAAATTGCTTCATTTATCATTTCTTTTAGCCCCTGATAAGGAGCAATCGTCAAAATTCTGGTTTTCATACATACCTCCCGAAACAAGAACATTTCATATTTAGATTGGGTTTATGAGTTTATCATACCATAACGATTCAAAATGGAACAGTAGAAATTTGAAAAATATTTAATAATACGCAGCGTTTCATATTTAAACAAATAATAGAATGGAACAGGATTGCAAAGAAACAATACGGATGATAATATAATGCCATCAGATGAAGATAAACGTGAACGTTTCAAAAAGAAACGACAAATAAGGAGGAAATTATGAAGGCAAAAAAAATCGTTACATTAATGGTAGCATCAGCAATGGTTTGTGGAATGTTTGGAGCAACAACAACAGTTCAGGCAGCAGCAGACGTAACATTGAAACTTGCACACGCAGATGCGGAAGGAAGTATTTTTGATCAAGGTGCAGTAGCATTTCAGGAAAAACTTCAGGAACTTTCTGATGGAACAATGGATGTGGAACTTTACCGTAACGGAACTCTTGGTTCACTTTCAGAAGTAGCAGAAGGTATTCAGATGGGAACTGTTGATGTTGCACCAATTGTAACAACAACACTTGCAAACTTCGCTCCTGAATTAAATGTATTTGATATGCCATATCTTATTGATGATTATCAGATGGCTTATGATGCTCTGGATGGTGATGTAGGAAAGAAATTTGCAGAGTCCCTGGAAGACAGCTCCTTTAAAGTAGAAGGATGGTGGTCAATGGGATTCAGAAATACTACAGCAAGTAAAGAAATCAAAAGCGTAGATGATTTCAAGGGACTTAAGATCCGCACACAGAGTTCAGATATTCAGATGGCTATTTTTGATGCACTTGGAGCAAGCCCGACGGCAATCAGTTTCAGCGAATTATATACAGCACTTCAGCAGAAAACAGTTGATGGACAGGAAAATCCATATGTAAACATTCTTCAGAGCAATATTTTTGAAGTAAATAAATATCTTATTGAAACAGAACATGTATTCCAGGTTGCTGCATTCCTGATTTCTCCGTCTACTTATGACAAACTTACAGATGAGCAGAAAGGCTGGGTTGATGAAGCATCTGCTTATGCAACAAAAGTAGAAAGAGAAGCGTGTGAAAAGGACAATGAAGCAGCAAAAGAAACTCTGATCAACGATAAAGGCATGACATTAGTTGAAATGGATAAAGACGAACTGAAGGAAGCTACTAAATCCGTATATGATGATTTCTCGGATTATGCAGATACAGTTGCTGAAATCCAGAATTATGCAAAATAATCTACGAAAGCAGTAACTGTCAGTGCCTTGTATTTAAAAACAGATACAGGGCACAGGCTTTCTGAAAAACATGGAAATAGAGGAGATGAGAAAATGACGAAAATAGCAAAGACCCTGGAAAGTATCAGCAATAAAATATTTATCGTTGAGAAATGGGTCCTGATGATTGCTGTTGTTGTTGTTACAGCAGTTAATTTTATCAATGTAGTAATGCGATATGTAATGAAGAGTAGTCTGGCTTACTGTGAAAACCTCAGCCTTGCATTGTTTATGCTCCTGATTCTCATCGGAGGAAACATTGCAGTAAAATCTGACTCAGAGATCAGAATTGATGTATGCAGATTTAAGGATGTCAGAAAGAGAAATACATTTAAATTAATTTCAGATGTCTGTAGCATTATCGCTCTTGTATGTCTTCTGATAGGTTCTGCAGCACTTGTAGCACATACAGCACAGCATAACCAGCAGGTAGCAACACTTTCACTTACATATCTGCAGTTATATAGCTTGTTGGTTATTGGTTCAGTTTTAATGTTATTTGATCATATAGTTATTTTGTTTAAACATCTGGCAGCAATCCAGACGGGAGTAGAGGAGGCGGAAGAAGAATGAATCCCATACTTGTATTGTTAATCGTATTTGTAGTTACTTTGATACTGGGAGTTCCATTCGCATGGTCCCTGCTTCTTGCCAGCGCAGCATCTATTTGTCTGATGGATGGACTTCCGTTAATGACAATTGCTTCTAAAATGTATAATGGCGGTTCAAAGTATACACTGCTGGCAATCTTCTTCTTTATGCTTGCAGGTGCGATTATGCAGCATGGTGGTATTTCCAGTCGAATGATCATGTTTGCAAAATCATGTGTAGGACATTTAAGAGGAGGACTTTCCATTGTAGTTCTTCTGGTATGTATGCTTTTTGCAGCACTTTCAGGATCATCTATCGCTACTACAGCTGCTATCGGAGCTATGCTTTATCCTGAACTGGTTAAAGAGAATTATCCTAAAGGATATGCGGCAGCACTTCCTGTAGCAGGTGGTACACTTGGAATCGTTATCCCTCCTAGTATTGTATTTGTAGTATATGGATCAACTACCGGAACTTCTGTATCAAAACTTCTAATGTCAGGTGTCATTCCGGGAATTATGGCAGGTGTGTTCATGTGTATCTACGCATATCTGTATGCACGTAAACATGATATTCCGAAATCAAATGAATTTTCATGGGCAAACGTAGGAAAAAGCCTGAAGGAAGCTATCTGGGCTATCCTGATGCCAGTTATTATTCTTGGTGGTATCTACACCGGTATCTTTACACCAACAGAATCTGCAGCAGTTGCAGTTGTATATGGTCTGATCGTTTCTATCTTTGTTTATAAAGAGATGTCTGTTGAGCGTATTAAACAGATTGTAATTGACAGTGTAAAGGGAACTGCAAACATCCTTCTGCTGATCATGGCAGCTACACTGTTTGGCTATGTACTGACTGTTTACAATGTACCGGCTCTGTTTACAACCCTGATGACTTCTATGATCCACAGTAAGATTACATTCCTTCTGTTCCTGAATGTTCTTCTTATCATCCTTGGTATGCTGATGGACTCCGGAGCTATTATCCTTATTGTTGCACCGCTGATTTATCCAATTGCTGTATCCTTTGGTATTGATCCGGTTCATTTAGGATGTATCATCGTATTCAACCTTGCAGTAGGACAGGCAACACCACCTTTTGGAAACTGTTTGTTTGCAGCAATTCCGGCAACAAAACAGGACGTTGTTACACTTGCTAAAAATGTATTACCATTTGTAGTCATTCTGTTTGCAACTGTATTTTTAGTATCTTATGTTCCGGCATTCTCAACATTCCTGCCGAACCTGATGAAAGGCTAAAATATGAAAAAAATAGATATGATCATTCGCAACGGACAGGTGTTTGATTCAGTCAATGCGAAATTTGAAAAGAAAGATATTGGGATTCACCAGGGCAGATTTGTTGCCCTGGATGAAGAAACCGAAGCGTCCAATGAAGTAGATGCGGAAGGCAATTATGTGGTTCCAGGACTGATTGATGAACATGCACATCTGAATTTGTACGGAACTATTATTGGAGCAAATGCAGATACTGTATGTATTCCTAATGGAATTACAACTGCCTGTGATGGTGGAACCTGCGGAGCTTCCAACTTTGAGCAGTTTTATATGTCTAATATTGTGAGATATGAGTCTGCTGTTTATTCTTATCTGAATGTTTCAACATTTGGAAACAAAAGTTTGTGTAAACATGAAGAGGATCATGATCCGGCAGATTTCCGGGAAGATCTTATAGATAGACTTTTTGAGAAATATCCACAGGTACTCAGAGGACTGAAAGTTCGTATGTGTAAAGGCACTCTGGGAAATCATGGTATGAGTCCTTTATATGCAGGACTTGAGATGAGTGGCAGGCTTAAAGAAAAAGGCTTCCATTGTCCTGTTGCCATTCATTATGATGATCTTCCGGAAAATGTTACAGTTCATGAACTTTTCGGAGCAATGAGAAATGGTGATGTGATTGCACATGTATTTCAGACAAAAGCTGAAACCATTTTTGATGAAAATGGAAAGATTAAAGACTGTGTCTGGGAAGCAAAAAAACGTGGTGTGTATATGGACGACTGTCATGGGCGTGTACACTGGTCCTATCCAAATCTCCAGAATGCATTTTCTCAGGGATTTTATCCAGATATTATCAGTTCTGATCTGGTTCGTGTCAGTGAATACACAAGACCGGGATTTTCACTTTTGTATGCAATGTCAGTAAACAGTGCAGCAGGAATGCCTGTAGAAAAAATTCTTCAAAGTGTAACTTATACACCGGCAAAAGCACTTGGAATTGAAGCAAAAGCAGGTGTGATCAGAGAAGGTGCACCGGCAGATGTGACAATTCTGGATATCAGAGATGTAAAGGACAAAACATTCACAGACAATTATGGAAACAGTGTCTCAGGTAATAAATTATTTGTACCGCTTATGACTGTCAGAGCAGGTCGAACAGCTTATCGACAGATCTTTTTCTAAATGTTTCAACGAGGAGGAAATGAAAAATGACTTACCAGGTAAAAATCCCATCCTGCTCTTACGGCGGAGAGGGAAGTATCGAAAAAATAAAAGAAATTATCGCAAAAGAAAAATCCCAGAAAGTAGTTGTTTTTTCCGATGAAGGAATCAAAGCAACAGGACTTCTGGATATCCTTACAAAACAGCTTGATGAAACAGGAGTACAGTATCATGTATTTACTGACTGTAAACCAGAGCCCTCCTACTTACAGGTTGAAGCTGTTGTAGATATGGTACAGGGTCAGGAATGTGACCTGATCATTGGACTTGGCGGAGGATCCGTTATGGATGCGGCAAAACTTGCCAGCGTTCTGAAAGGTGCACCCTACACAATTAAAGACCTTCTGAACGATCCAACACAGGCTGAAAAAAAGGTAAAAACTGTCATGATTCCAACCACTTGTGGAACCGGATCTGAAGCCACCTGCAATGCAATCGTAGCGATCCCGGAAGAAAAATCCAAAAAAGGTATTGTTAATGACAATATGATCCCGGACTATGTAATCCTGGACGCACAGATGATCGCAAAATTGCCAAAAGCAATCGTTGCAGCTACCGGTGTAGATGCACTGGCTCATGTAGTAGAGTGCTTTACATCTAAAAAAGCTACTCCGTTCAGTGACTGCTACGCTCTGGAAGGTGCCAAACTGATCTTTGCAAATATCAGGGAAGCATACAATAATCCAGACAACATGGATGCAAAAAATAAAATGCTCATCGGTGCATATTATGGAGGTATTGCCATTACAGGAAGTGGTACCACAGCAGTTCATGCACTGTCATATCCTCTGGGTGGCAAATTCCATATTGCACATGGTGTTTCCAATGCTATTCTTTTTGCCCATGTAATGAAATTCAATAAGGATGCCTGCGCAGAACGTCTTGCAGTACTCTGTGACGCTATCAATCCTGCATATGCAGAGAAGACAGTAGAAGAAAAAGCAGATTATGTGATCGATCAGATTGCAGATATCGTAAAAGTTACCAATATTCCTACAGATCTGACTCAGTACGGAGTAACTATGGATGACCTGGATTTCCTTGTTACAGCAGGAAGCCAGCAGCAGAGACTTCTGGTAAATAATATGAAAGAACTGAGCCTGGATGACATCAGAAACATTTACCTGAAAGTGGTTAAATAACGAGGAGAATAATATGAAACCGATACTTGGAATTACAATGGGAGATCCTTCTGGAAATGGTCCGGAGATTTCTGTAAAGGCATTAATGAAACCGGAAACATATGAAGTCTGCAGACCGCTGATCGTAGGAGATGCCAAATGTATGGAAGCAGCGATTCCTACTGTAAAGGGAGCAGAAAATCTGAAAGTCAATGCGATCCATGATGTGAAAGATGCAAAATTTGAGTATGGAACTATTGATGTATACGACATGGATGTGGTAGATCTTTCCAAACGACTTTACAGAAAAGACAGAAAGAAACTTGCCGAAACCATGAATGCTGATGTTCTGGATGCTGCTTATAAAGAAAGTATGACTATGTGTGGTGAAGCGGCATTTCAGTATGTAAAAAAAGTTATTGAACTGGCCATGGCAGGAGAAGTGGATGCAACCGTTACCAACGCATTGAACAAAGATCACATCAATATGGCTGGTCATCACTATTCAGGACATACAGAAATCTATGCAGATTATACTCATACAGCCAAATATTCCATGATGCTTGCACATGAAGATCTCAGAGTTATCCATGTAAGCACCCATGTATCACTTCGTGAAGCCTGCGACAGATGTAAAAAGGACAGAGTCCTTGATGTTATCCGTATTGCAAACGAAGGCTGCAAGGCGCTGGGAATCAAAGAGCCAAAGATTGGTGTGGCAGGTCTGAACCCGCACTGTGGTGAAAACGGAATGTTCGGAAGAGAAGAGATTGAAGAGATCCAGCCGGCCATCGACGAAGCTCTGTCAGAAGGGATCAATATTCCGGAAAAAGCACCTACACCGCCGGATACAGTATTCAGTAAAGCACTGGGCGGATGGTACGACATTGTTGTTGTAATGTATCACGATCAGGGACATATCCCGCTGAAAGTAAAAGGTTTTGTATATAATAAAGAACTGAAAAAATGGGATGCGGTAGCAGGAGTAAATGTAACTCTTGGACTGCCGATCATCAGAGCTTCTGTTGACCATGGAACCGGAGAGGGACATGCAGGTGACGGAAGTGCCAATGAACTTAGTCTTGTAAACGCAATGGATTATGCAATCCGTATGGCAAATGCCAAAGCAGAGAAGGAGGAAAACTAACAATGAGCAGACATGATATGATTAAAGGAATTATCCCACCAATTATTACACCAATGAATGAGGACGAGAGCTTTAATGAGGCAGAGTTCCGCAAACAGATCGAGAGACAGATTGAGGGCGGTGTACATGGTATTTTCTGCTATGGTACAAACGGAGAATGCTATGCACTGAATACTCAGGAAAAAGAAGAAGTCCTGAAAGCTGCAGTGGACCAGATCAAAGGTCGTGTTCCGGTATATGCAGGAACCGGTTGCATCACAACAAAAGAAACCGTAGAGATGAGCAAACGGGCAGAGGCTCTGGGAGCAGATATCCTTTCTGTTATCACACCATATTTTGCAGCAGTATCTCAGGATGAATTATATGAGCATTACGTAACAGTAGCAGAAGCTGTAAAGATTCCGATCGTACTGTACAACATTCCTGCAAGAACAGGATGCTCCATTGCTCCGGAAACAGTAGCCAGACTGGCTGAGATCGACAATATCGTGGGTGCAAAAGATTCCTCAGGAAACTGGGATAATCTGAAAGCATATATCGAACTGACCAGAGATAAAGATTTTGCAGTAATCTCCGGTAACGATTCCCTGATTCTTTCTGCACTGAAAGAAGGCGGAGTTGGCGGTATTGCAGGATGCGCAAACGTATATCCTCACAACATGGTTGCAATTTATGAAAGATTCAAAGCAGGCGATCTGGAAGGTGCCCAGGCAGCGCAGGATGCAATCGCATCATTCCGGGCATGCTTTAAATATGGAAACCCGAATACAATCGTGAAAACTGCAGTTGATCTTCTTGGATATCCTGTCGGAAAATGCAGAAAACCATTTTACAGTATGTCAGAAGAAGGTGTTGCAGCATTAAAAGCAGTTCTTGAAGAGAATAAAAAGAATGGAATGAACTGATAAATGAAATTATTGATGATTGCTGACGATTTTACAGGTGCGTTGGATGCAGGTGTACAGTTTGCCAAAAAAGGATTTTCCACAAAAGTAATGGTATATTCCAAAGATATGACTGTAAAAGCAGAAGACGCCGATGTTCTGGTAGTAGATGCGGAAACGCGGCATAAACAGCCGCTGGAAGCCTATCGTACCATATTGCAGATTGTAAAGCCGGCAGCTGAGAGCGGAGTTTCGTATTTTTTCAAAAAAACGGACTCAGCTCTTCGGGGAAACATTGGCGCAGAACTTACAGCTATGCTGGACGCTACTGGAAGAACATTGCTGAATTTTGTCCCTGCCTTTCCACAGATGAACAGAGTCACTGTCAAAGGAATCCATTTTATAGATGGAGTTCCGGTAGATGAAAGTGTTTTTGGTTCAGATCCTTTTGAACCGGTGACAACCTCAAATGTGGAAGAACTCATTCATCAGCAGTGCGAGATCAGTGTTCAGACCATACCGGCTGGAAATGCGCCAGGTGAGTGTCGGGAAAAAACAATCGCAGTTTATAATTGTTCATCAGACAGTGATTTGCATAAGACAGTAACTGCCCTGAAAGATGCAGGAAGTCTTGGTCTGATCGCCGGATGTGCGGGACTTGCAGAAATTCTGCCGGAAGTTCTTGGATGGCAGAAAAAAGAAATCAAAGAGCCTGTTCTTCCGGAAAAATTCCTGGTGGTCTGTGGAAGTGTGAATCCGATCACAGTGAAGCAGTTGGATTATGCGGAAAAAAATGGTTTTGTCCGTATAAGACTGACACCGGAACAAAAACTGAATAAAGAATATTTTTCCGGAAAAGACGGAAAAGAATGGCTGGATAAGTTCTGGGACATCTGTAGCAGAAATGCCAAAGTAATCATTGATACCAATGACCCGGAAGGTGATAATGAAACGGAACGTTACGCAGTGGAGCACAATATTTCCAGAAAAGAAGTCAGGGAGAGGATTCCGGCGGCTCTTGGGGAAATCATTGGAAATATGGTGCAACGTGGACTAAAAAGTTCCATGCTTATGACAGGAGGAGATACACTTCTCGGCTGCATGCACCATCTGGGAGACACAGAACTTACTCCTGTGGGAGAATATGAGATAGGTATCGTATTATCCCAACTGGTTTCGAATAATAACAAAACTCATGTATTTACCAAGTCAGGTGGGTTTGGTGAAGAAACACTTCTGACAGATATGGCAGCCAAGATATGCCATACAGCATGAGAAGGAGGCAAAAAATACTATGAAATATGTAATGACAGAAGCAGTTGTACAGGAAGGTATGGCACTTCTTGATCAGGAAGATACAGTTTATGTTGCCCATGACGCAAATCCTGCAAACTACACAGAAGAAATGAAAGATGCAGATGCACTTATCGTTCGTGCGGCACCGGCAAAAATTGTAAACCGTCAGGTAATGGAAGCTGCTCCGAATCTGAAGGTAATAGGAAGAACCGGTGTAGGCTATGACAGTGTGGATGTAGAAGCAGCTACTGAACTGGGAATTCCTGTTGTAATTACACCAGGTGCCAACAATCGTGCTGTTGCAGAACATTCACTGACAATGATGCTGGCACTTTCCAAGAATCTTGTGGAAGCACAGGTGGAAACAGCCAAAGGCAACTGGGCGATCCGGGATGCACACAAGCAGTTTGAGCTTTATGGCAAAAAAGCCGGAATCATCGGTCTTGGAAGAATCGGACGAGATACAGCATCTCTGTGTACTGCTATTGGAATGAAGGTGGCAGGCTACGATCCCTTCCTTACAAAAGAGCAGATCGAAGAACTGGGATATGAATACTATGGAGATTATGAAGAACTGCTGAAAGACTGTGATGTAATTTCTATTCATGTACCTCTTACCAAAGACACTGAAAACATGATCGCAGCAAAACAGCTGAAAGAAATGAAAAACACAGCAATCATTGTCAACTGCTCCAGAGGCGGTATTGTAAATGAAGCTGATCTGATCGAGGCATTAAATAATGGGGAGATCGCAGGTGCAGGTCTGGATGTATTTGTAGGAGAAGAACTTCATCCGGGAAATCCTCTTCTGGATGCCAAAAATCTGATCTTCAGTCCTCACAGTGCAGCACAGACAAGGGAAGCAGTGATCAACATGGCAACCATGTGTGTAGAAGGCTGCAAGGCTGTCTGCGAAGGAAAGAAATGGAAGCTGGTAGCCAACCCGAAGGTGTACGAACACGAAAAATGGAAAGACGCTGAGTGGGCGTAAAAAAGTCAAACCGGAGATGGAAGTCTCCGGTTTTTTGTGCGAAAAAGTGAAAGGATTCTGAAAAAACTGCCTTTTATCTATTATACGTGTTTATAAGGAGTAAAAGGAGGAAGCGACTATGAGAAAAAGATCAAAAAGTATCCTTGCGATTGTGCTGGCGGCATCTGTGCTGTCCGGCACCTGGAGCTTGCCGATGGTGGCAGCAGATTTTTCGTCGGAGGAGCTTCTGGAGGTGGAAGATCAGGAAAGTGATTCCGAAGAAGAATTTTTTACAGAAGCTGAAATTGAAGAAGAATCTGTAGAAACCTGCACAGGAAATGAGCCCAATCAGTCAGATGTTGAAATCCCGGCAGCAGATTTTTCAGATGAAGATACTGTAAATGCCGGAATATCCAGTGACTATGGAGTGAAAGTTGCAGGAATCTGGGTAACTTCCGGGAACAAAGATGATATCCTGGGGGATGGAACGGTTTCTTATGATGTGGAAAACCGCAAACTTACCCTGAACAATGCTCATATATCTTCCATGACCCACGATGCAAAAGCTGTAATCGGGCTGATTTATTTTTCACAGAGAGTTCTGTCCGGAGGAACTGCAGAAGCGGCTACTCTGGAACTGAAGGGAAACAACATTATAGACGTGAAAGAATCTGATAAAGAAACATGGGGTACTTATATAACTTCTGTTGATGATCTTGTGATAACAGGGGGTGGTTCCCTTACGGTGGAAAATAACCACTCAGACACCCTTGCTTCCAGTAATCAGTCGCTGGTTTTTGATGATGTTACGATAAAGTATGACATGGAAGACGATGGCGACGAGAATAATCCATTTTCAGCCATTTCCGGATCAAATATAAAAATACGGAACAAGGCAAAGCTGAATTTTGGAAAAGGAAGCATCAGAATTGAAAATATATATGGCAACTTCAGTATCTCAGACAGTGAACTTACCTGTGAGGGGCAAATAGGCGCTCAGAAATGCAGCATTACAGACCACAGTGTATTAAAGACAACTAATCGGATCGTGGCAGATAAAGCAGTGGAGATACGGGATTCGGAAGTTGAATTAAAGACCAAAGATAAATGGGGATTTCTGGTAGAATATCTGACTGGAGATGAAAGAGCGACTTTTGATATTATCAACAGTAAAGTGACCATAGATGCAGGAATTTATCCCTTCTATTTCCTGAAATGCGATCTGAACATCAAAAACAGTATCCTGAAAGCGGATAATTCTGATTTTTACAGTGTCAAATCACAGGAAGCAGGGGACAGTGTGACCATAGAAGAGTCCTGGGTAGACCTTGGGGGAAAGATTGAGACACCACAGAAAAATATTTCCAACAGCGTTGTAATCGAATACAAAAGTGGCAAAGTGACCGGGAATGCAGTTGTTTCAGAAAATATGGAGATTAAAAAGGATTGCTGGTTCCAGATAAAGAAACTCAACACCCTCACGATTTCCAAAGGCTACACCCTTACGGTCAATGGAACTGTTGATTCTTACTGTACAGGTCTGAAAGGAAAAGTGGCTGGAAACACACCGGATTATACTCATGAAAAATGGAGCCAGATCGTAAATGATAAAAAGTATCACTGGGTGGAGTGCACAGATTGCGGAATCAAGGCAGATAAGGAATCTCACAGATATGGTGCATGGAAAATTTATCGTAATGCATCCGTAGGAGTAACCGGTGAAAGAGAGCACAGCTGTAAAATATGTAATTATGCAGAAAGCGGAACAATTGCAGCTCTTAAGGTAGTAGATTTGAAGTTAAAAGGTGGAAATAAGGCAGTAACTCTCAGCTGGAATAAGATATCCGGGGCAGATGGATACAAGATTTACGGAACCCAATGTAATAAAAAATTCAAGCTGAAAAAGACAGCAGGCAAAAGTACTGTTAAATGGACAGAGAAAAAACTGAAAGCCGGAACCTACTATAAATATTATGTAGTAGCTTATAAGAAAGTAAATGGCAAGGAAACCATCATTGGCAAATCCGATGTTATGCATGTGGCTACTATAGGCAAGGGATATGGCTATACAAAGAAAATAAATCTTAAAAGCACTTCCATTGCCTTAAAGAAGGGCAAAAGCACATATGTTAAGGCTTCTCTGGTAAGCACCAGCAAAAAGTATAACAAAACCATGAAAGAGCATAATCCTTCTATCCGTTATATTTCTTCTGCACAGGCAGTGGCAACGGTAAACAGAAAAGGGAAAGTCACAGCCAGAGGAAAAGGTACCTGCTATATTTACTGCTATGGTGTAGACGGAGTTTCCAGAAAAGTAAAGATCACAGTAAAATAAATCAGATGGAACCGGAGATGATGAAAGTCTCCGGTTTTTTAAAATTTTTACGAAAAAGTGAAAGGAACTGGAAAAAACTGCCTTTTATTAAACAGAGGTGTTTACGAAAAGCCAAAAAAGGAGGAACGAAATATGAGAAGAAAATCCAGAAATATCCTTGCCATTCTGCTGGCAGCATCTATGATGTCCAGTATGTGCAGTATTCCAGCAGCAGGAGCAAATTTTTCTTCAGAAGAGATTCTGGCTACAGAGGATATGCAGACGGAAGAGCCTGATCAGGAAGTGGAAGAAAGTCTGGAATCCGAAGATCTGGAAAGTAATCCTGAAGAATTTCTTGCAGAAGATCCCGAAGTGCAGCCGGAAGAAGAGCCAACAGACATTGAAGAAGAGATAACCTCTCAGACAGGAGAAGAACAGACTCCTGTGAATATTGGAGACGGAGAAGAAGAGGATCTTTTCAGTGCCGGCGATTCAGAAGAAACCAGCTATAATATATGGGTGGGCGATATTCAGGTAACAGATGCAAATAAAGCTGACGTTCTTGGCGATCTGGATGGAGATGCCAGAACTGTTACCTTTGATGCTACACAGAAAAAACTCACTCTGGATAATGCAACAATTACCGGAGAATTACGACTGCTGGAAAGTTCAGATATTACATTGGAACTGAAAAACCAGAATAAAATTGTACCTTATTCAGATGGAAGAGTAATGGAAGATTATATCCTGATCAGGGATACATCCACTGAAAACAGTATGAAAACCTGTACCATAACCGGAGGCGGTTCTCTTTCAATTACTGATCTGGAAGGCGTAGATTTTATTGAGAGTTATCAGAAGCTGATCATTGATGGAGTAAAGTTTAATTTCACAATGGCAGAAGATTATGATGGATATGCAGTTGGAATCCGTTCTACGAAATCTGTAGATATCCGAAATCAGTCCAATATAACAATCAAAACGAACAAGAGTGGTGGAGAAGCTATAGTAATCATTTCGGCCCGTCCAATAAGTCTGGATAACAGTGTGGCAGTACAGGAAGCGGGAGAACCAGTTTTGGGAGAACTTCATGTTTCTGACAGTGAACTGCATCTGCAGTCTACATACAAATCTATCACAACAGACGGAGGAGCTGTTACCATACAGAACAGCAGTGGAGATCTTCAGGGTGGAATCGCAGTTTATGGACGTGGCGGTATTTCCACAGAAAAATCGACACTGGATATTACAGATGCTGTGTGTGCTCTGGAAACCATGGGAAAAATTAATATCACAAATGGTTCTGATATCAGAACAAAATCCTGTAGCTCACAGATTGTAGGATATGGAATTGATATTACAAACAGCAGAGTAGAGACTGTTCCGGACGTGGAAATGGGCTATTCTCTGGATTCTTTTGGTACTATCAACATCATGAACAGCGTTGTGATCGCAGAAACTATCATGGAAAAAGACAGTATTGTGGCTTTTGACAAAGAAATGCGGGAAAAGAAAACCATTAATATTGTCAATTCCTGGGTAGACAGCCTTGGAGGATTGGATGGTATAACAGCAATACTGGACAGTGTTCTCTTTATTGGACAGCGTGGAGATGTATACGGTAAGGCAGAGATTCCTGATAATACTCAGGTTTATCCGGAACATACATTGTATGTAGAAGAACCTGCAACCCTCACAGCACCTTCCGGACTGGCGATTACCAATAACGGAGCCATCAAGGCATACTGCACTTCTATCAGAGGAACTGTAAAAAATACTGCACCTGTTTATTCTCATGCAAAACTGACTACATGGGCACACAACAAGACTTCCCACTGGAAAGAATGCAGCAGATGTAAAGCAAAATTTGAATCAGAAAAACATAAATTCAGTTCCTGGAAAACAGTGAAAAAAGCAGGATGGTGCTGGTCCGGCAAGAGACAGCATACCTGCAGTGTCTGCAGTTATACTCAGAATGAGACCATTCCTGGAATTGCAGTAATGGAACTGGTAGTCAAAGGTGGCAAAAACAGGGTGACTCTTAACTGGAAGAAAGTTTCCGGCGCAGATGGTTACATGATCTACGGTGCAAAATGCGGTACAAAGATGAAATACAAAAAGACCGTCAGCAATAAGACTCTCACCTGGACAGAAAAGAAACTTCAGGCAGGTATTTATTACAAATATTATGTTGTGGCTTATAAAACAGTGAACGGCAAAAAGACCATGATCGGAAAATCCAAAGACATGCACACTGCAACTCTGGGTAAAGGCTATGGATATGCAAAGCAGATTACTGTGAAAAAATCCGAAATAACTCTGAAAAAAGGTGCAACTGCCACAATCAAATCAACACTTGTAAATACCAACGACAAAGTAAAAGACCATATGCAGCGTGTTCGTTACATTTCCACCAACCAGGATGTGGCAACTGTAAATGCAAATGGCAAGATCAAAGCTGTAGGAAAAGGAACCTGCCAGATCTTCTGCTATGGACTGAATGGATTTACAAAGAAAGTAAAAGTAACTGTTAAATAATGACAAGCATTCAGAAAACTCCCTGCGTCTGGCGGGGAGTTTTTTTGCAGGTATTATATAGAAGATTAGGATTGTCGGGAATGGTGACAGAGATTATAATGATATCAGGGTCAAAAGGTCTAAATCCACATTAGCTTGCTTATAAGTGGAGAAAAGACCTCTTACAAAAAGATCAGGAGGCGATACAAATGAAAAAGAAAAACTGTGGTATAAGAAAAATTTTCAGGATTTTGTGTACAGTAGCTTTAGTATTCATCTGTTGTCTGGCATGTATGGGAACCGTATCAGCGGCAACCGGAACACCTGGTACATGCAGGATCACAAAAGTTGACAACAGCAAACAAAATAAGATCAGAATTACCTGGAACAGGGTAACAGGGGCTTCCGGATATAAAGTATACAGAAGCTCTTCCTTAAATGGAAAATATACCAGAATTCGGACGACTGGAGCATTAAGTTATACAGACAAAGTGAAAAATGGAAAGACTTATTATTATAAGGTTCGGGCATTTAAGAAATCCGGAAAAAAACAGCTGTTTGGGAGCTATTCAGCTCCCCGAAAGGCTACAGAAATAGGAAAGACCTGGTATTGGAAAGTATTGAAATCGAAAAATGCTGTTTATAATGTACGGTATCAGGATTTTGATAAACCATCAAAGAAAAAAGTAAAAAGAAGTGAATTCCGATATTATAAAACAGTAGATTTTAATGGGGATGGAATTCAGGAACTTCTTTTGTCTACCTGCCAGCCAGATAACAAGTTCAATAATGGAAACAGAGCATTGCTTCTGACTTATTATAGAAACAAAGTCAGACCATTGATCTGTTTTGAGGGAAATGGATTCAGAGGTCGGACATATATTGATAAAGGACATTTGGTGCTTAACAACAGTGGAAGTAATCTGGCGTATCTTGGAGTATTTGACGTAAGAGATGGAAAACTGGCAAGGATTTATGAAAGCTTCTATCTGAAAGAAATCAAAAAATTTACTTACAAGGTAAATGGAAAGAAAGTGTCCTATGAGAAATGGCGGAGCGAAAATAACAAACACTGGCCGTCGGGGAAAGAAGTTACCTATGATAGGATTAAATAATATGAAATGGAAAATTTTTTATTATTTGTTAGCAGCAGAAAAAAGTATAGGAGAAATGTGTTTTATTTTTTCTGATGATAAGGAGAAAACGGAGCATTATCTGGGCTATACAGCTGATTGGGATGAGCCTTACTGGATCGGCTGTTGCGATATCAAAGATGGCTGTGGATTTCAGACAGCAGAAGAACTGGTAAAAGCGCCGGTTTTTGATCATAAAAGTTTGCAGGAAAGATGGGACAAGGTACAGATAGAGAGCATTGATGGTTTGACTTTGGAAGAGTGGAGACAGAATTGCTATCGGTAAAAATAAAATAATAGTATATGCCATGTGCTCTGTGAATTTGCTCTGTGTGGATTTGCAGGGCATTTGTTTTGGAAAATAAAAAAGAAATCATGATTTTATGGGATGTGGAAAATCTGTTGCTGCAAATGGGGATAACAGATATAATAAAATTATGTAAAGGTCATTGATACCATAAACGCAAATGCAGCAGCATAGAAGGAGACAACATTGATTTCAAAGACAATGCGCACAATTTTACACGCACTATCTTATGGAAATATTGAGGTGGAGGCGTCCAGGCGGCTGGCAGATATCAAGCAGCTGGATGCCATGCGGATATTTTTTAAGAAACTGGACACAAAGGTTTATAATGGAAATTATGAGGTTCCTATAAGGCTTTATTTTCCTTCAGAAGAGGCTATGAGTGGAGATGTGGTGGAGCATCATTACCCGGTGCTTCTGTTCTTTCATGGAGGCGGATGGGTCACAGAAAGTGTTGAAAATTATGACAGAGTATGCAGCCGAATGGCACAGTCTACCGGGCATATCGTCATGTCTGTGGAGTACAGACTGGCACCGGAATACCGATTCCCTACAGCACTGGATGACTGTTATGAAGCAGCAAAAGCCCTGTACAATCATCGACTGATACTGCCGGCAGATCCGGACAGAATTACGATTATAGGAGACAGTGCGGGAGGCAACCTGGCGGCAGCAGTATGCCTGAAAGCCAGAGATACAGGAGACTTTATTCCCAGAAGACAGATTCTGATCTATCCGGCAGTAAACAACTGTTATACAGAAGAATCCCCTTATAAATCTGTGCAGGAAAATGGCAGAGACTATCTTCTGACAGCAGTAAAAATGGAAGATTATCTGAAACTTTATGAAAGCAGTCCTGAGGACAGAATGAATCCGTATTTTGCTCCACTTATGGAAAAAGATCTTTCCAATATGCCAGATACTCTGATTCTTACAGCAGAATTTGATCCTTTACGAGATGAAGGAGAAGAGTATGGCAGGCGGTTGAAAGAAGCGGGAAATTATGTAGAAGTACACAGGATTCCGAATGCACTTCATGGATTTTTTGCACTGGGGATCCGGTTTCTTCATGTACAGGAAAGTTTTGAAATCATGAACTCATTTTTGAGAAAAGAAGGCGAATAAAAAGTGGAAAAAGGATATTCAAAATGGAGAAAACTGGATAATGCAGCATTGGCCTTTCCACTTGTAACAGGCAAAAATGACACCAGAGTATTTCGTTTTTACTGTCAGTTGAAAGAGACAGTTGACGGTGAAGTCCTACAGCAGGCTCTGGATCAGACAATGAAAAAATATCCATTGTTTCAGGCAGTACTTCGTAAAGGGCTTTTTTGGTTTTATCTGGAGAGAAGAGACATTCATGCCACAGTAAAACAGGAAAAGAGACCACCCTGCAGCAGCCTCTATATTCCAGACAAAAAGTCTCTTCTGTTTCAGGTAAGTTACCATAATAACCGCATGAATTTTGAAGTATTTCATGGGCTGACAGACGGTACCGGCGCCATGAATTTCCTGGAAGAATTGGTTCAGAATTATCTGATTCTGGCACATCCGGAGACAGAGCTTCCAAGGGTGAAACATGAAGAAGAAATCACTCCGGGAGACCAGGAAGAAGACAGTTTTTCCCAGTATTACTCTTCGGATATTCCCAAAAATAAAGAGAAAAAACCGGCAGCAGTGAAGCTGAAAGGAGAGAAACTTGTTCATTCTGATATGGACATTACAGAGGTGATTCTTCCCGTAAAAGAGACTCTGATGAAGGCTCGTTCCTATGGTGTTTCCATCACCGTTCTTCTCACTGCCATGCTGCTCTGTTCTATAAAAGAAGAGATCCCCAGAAACCGTCAGAAGAAGCCGGTAACACTGATGATTCCGGTGAATCTCCGAAATTATTTTCCATCACAGTCTATGGGAAATTTCTTCGGATGGATCGAAGTTGGTTATGTCTTTGAGGAAGATACCTCTTTTGAAGAAGTACTTGCCAGTGTGAAACAGCAGTTTCAGAAACAGCTTCAGAAGGACAGAATCGCCATGAATATGAACGGATATGTCCGTATAGAAAAAAATCCTTTTGTAAGGGCAGTGCCTCTGGAAATTAAGAAATTTTTCCTTATGGCAGGGCAAATCTGGGAAGCAGAAGCATTACAGCCGTATATTCCAATATTGGGATTATACGGCTGCCAGAAGAATACAAAGAGTACATTGAACGGTTTGGTATTTTTGCAAGCACAGATTCGCTGCAGTTATGTTCCTGTTCTTATGGGAATCAGCTGGTTCTTGGTTTTACTTCCAAGATACCGGATGACAGCATTCAGAGAAATTTTATGAAGATGCTGAAAAAAGAAGAAATTTCTTATAAAGAAGAGAAAAATGAATTCCCTGGCTGTGGTGAAATTCAGCAGAAAGAGGACCGTAAAGTGATGCAGATTTTCAGCTTTCTCTGTATTGTGGTAGCTGTAGTCTGCGGAATGCTGAATTATCTTACTCTGGAAACACTGAACTGGTTCTGGTTTGCGGCAGCAGGTTGTTTCTGTGGCTGGCTGGTGGTCTTTGTGGCCTATGTCAAACGCCGGAATATACTGAAAAATGAAACCTGGCAGTTGCTGATCATAACAGTATTGTGTATTTTGTGGGATCATTTTACAGGATGGAGAGGCTGGTCTCTGGACTTTGTATTCCCGTTTGGAAGTCTGGCTGTGCTTGGTTCTGTACCGGTGATTGCCAGAGTAAATCATCTGGAATCAGAAGAATATCTGTATTATTTTATGCAGGCAGCAATGATAGGATGTGTACCGTTGATTTTGCTGTGGACAGACCTGGTTCATTACAAGATTCCTTCAGTAGTATGTGTGGGAATCAGTTTTCTGGTACTGGCAGGGCTGTTTATCTTCCAGAAGAAGAATATGACCAGAGAATTTCATAAAAAACTGAGAATGTGATAATGAGATGTTAAAAATAAGCAACTATTTGACAGGTAACTGCGAGGGTACTGAACAGTTACAAAAATAATTGATTTTACAGTAGAGGAGAAAAACGATGTTAGAATGTGATTACCTTGTAAAGCGGATTGATGGTGACTATGCACATTTGCAAAGAGTTGATCAGCCAGAGGAAGAACTGAAACTGGTGGCCAGGGCATTATTGCCGGCAGAGATTTATGAGGGCTGCATATTACATTATGAAATGATGCAGTATTCCATGAAGTAGAATTACAGTAATGGGAAATTAAAATAATATATGTGGTAAAAAGGGGATGTGATCAATATGCTGGAAACTTATACAGTGCTTCGTATTGACGAACCGGATTTTGGCTGTGAGGGACGGCCGGAAGGGATGGAGCCGGTAGACAGAGTTTTGCTGAAGAAGGGCAGCAATGGAGAAGAGATATTTGTAAAAGAGAGAGATGCACTGCTCTATGAGATGGATATTAATGAGGGAGATGAAGTCTTTCTTATAGAAGGTGAATTGAAGAAAATCCGATAATCAGTTGTAAAAAAACAGGCAGCAGAAGAACTATATATCTGATCAAAGAATGAGGCGAGAATTATAAATAAGCAAAAGAGGAAAAATTATGAGCTTTGAACTGGAAATTTTAAATCAGCTTCAGAAACTGCATACACCGGTTCTGGATAAGATTATGGTTTTTATTACAAATCTGGGAAGTGCCGGAATCATCTGGATCATTCTGACGGTTGTCTGTCTGATCATTCCCAGAACAAGAAAAGTGGGATGGGTCATGGCAGCATCACTGATCGTAGACCTGATCCTGTGCAATGGCATTCTCAAGAATCTGGTGGCAAGAACAAGACCATGTGATGTAAACAAAAGCATTCAGCTTCTTATAAAAAGGCCATGGGATTATTCCTTTCCTTCCGGGCATACAGCTGCTTCTTTTGCTTCTGTAACAGCATTTTATCTGGCAGGAGAAAAGAAACTGTGGAAACTGGCACTGGCACTGGGCTGTGTCATTGCTTTTTCCAGAATGTATCTGTATGTGCATTATCCGACGGATATTCTGGGTGGTGTGATTATTGGAATCCTGTCAGGAGTTCTGGGATACAAAATTATAAAATTGATACTGAAAAATAGACAGACATATATACAAGGAATATGAGCAGAAAGCACTACAGAAGAGGCTTCATGTTCATGCAGGTGTTTAAGAATACATGAAAAAAATACGAGAATCCATTATTTTCTATGGACGGGTTCAGGGTGTGGGATTCCGGTACAAACTTGGTTATCTGGCAGAAAAGTACAGTGTTACAGGCTGGGCCAGAAATGAGTATGATGGTTCGGTATCCACAGAATTGCAGGGACTGGAAGAAGATATTGACAAGATCCTGCAGGCACTTTACAATGACCGTTATATAGAGATTGATAACATCAGGAGACAAAAGATCCCACTGAATGAAGAGGAAAGGCGGTTTGGAATCCGTTACTGAGAAAGGAGCTGAGCTATATAATGGAAGAATTGTATCAGGCAATCGAACAGAAAATAAAAGAATCTGGTTATCCAAGAGAGATTTCCGGAGAGGCAGTTTATGAAGATATCTGTGATCAGATTGACGGCAAAGAGAATGGAAGCTATGTTCTGTTGTCTAAATTTGAGGATGATGTGATTTTTGAGTATCATATTACTATTATGGATCATGAGTTTAATCTGGGAATTCTTACTATGAGACTTCCGGAGGGCATTTACGCAGTAAACTTTGACGAATAAATGGACCTCCGGCACTTTTTATTGTAGTAAAGAAAAGGCTATGCTATAATACACACTTGTATGATAGGTTATTGATTGATTATATAAGTGGAGAGATAAATATGTTAAATCAGTTTTCAAGAACGGAATTATTATTTGGCAGAGAAGCCATGGAGAAACTTGCTGGCTCCAGAGTCGCTGTATTTGGAATCGGTGGAGTAGGTGGATACACTGTGGAGGCACTGGTACGAAGTGGCGTAGGTGCCATTGATCTTATTGATGATGACAAAGTATGCCTTACCAACCTGAACAGACAAATCATTGCCACCAGAAGTACTGTGGGTAAATACAAAGTAGATGTGATGAAAGAGCGCATTCTTGACATTAATCCGAAAGTGGAAGTAAACGTACACAAGTGCTTCTATCTTCCGGAGACAAAGGATGAATTTGATTTCACGCAGTATGATTATGTGGTAGATGCAGTGGATACTGTGACGGCCAAGATTCAGCTGGTAATGGAAGCCAAAGAAGCAGGAGTGCCTATCATCAGCAGCATGGGAGCAGGAAACAAACTGGATCCGACTGCCTTTCAGGTGGCGGACATCTACAAAACTTCAGTATGCCCGCTGGCAAAAGTCATGCGTCGTGAATTAAAGAAACGTGGCATCAAAAAACTGAAAGTAGTTTATTCTCAGGAAAATCCGATCAGTCCGATAGAGGACATGGCTATCAGCTGCAGAGAGAACTGCATCTGTCCTCCGGGAGCTGAACATAAATGTACGGAACGACGTGCCATTCCAGGTTCCACTGCCTTTGTTCCATCTGTAGTAGGTCTGATCATTGCAGGAGAGGTAATTAAGGATCTTGCAAAATAGTCAGATAAAAGAACGGATAAAAGAATCACTCTGGTTTGTTCTTGCAAAATAAAACCGGCAAAGGTATATTATAGGGTAAGACTTACAAAGGAGTGCAGCTGATATATGAAAACAGACGAAATTCTGTACGAGCTTTTCTGGCAGGGAGAGGAAAAGGCCGCCGATGAGCTGGTGCTGCGACATGGAGATATTCTTACCTTGTATATTAATGGTTATCTTAAGGACATGCATGAGGCCGAAGACCTGATGATAGAATCTTTTGCACTGATGTTTGCCAGGAAGAGACCGGTATCCGGAGCTGGCAGCTTTCGGGCATATCTTTACAAAACGGCGAGAAATCTGGCAGGCAGAACCAGAAAGAAACACCGTATATTACACATCGGACTGGAAACCCTTCCTTTTGAAATCCAGAGTGAGGCAGCTACAGAAGCCGGTATTTTCAGAGATGAACGAAATGGTCAGTTGTACGAAGCCATGGAAAAACTGAAAAAAGAATACCAGGAGGCACTTTATCTGGTATATTTTGAAGATATGAGTTATAAGGAAGCCGGAAAGGTACTTGGCAGATCAGAAAGTCAGGTGACCAATCTGGTTCACAGAGGCAAAAAAAGTCTGAAGGAAATTTTGCGAAAGGAGGGATTTGAATATGATGACTGAAGAAGAACGAATGCAGAAGATACGGCTGAGAACGGCAGAGATACGGAAGCATGATCAGAAGCAAAAACAGTTTCTGGGAGATCTTGGATGTGTGGCAGCCTGTCTTGCAGTGATTATCTGTATCGGTCTGTATATGCCATCTGTTACAGAGCGTTTGTCGTTACAGAATCTTAAGGAACTCCGGCACAGTTCTGTAACTGCCAGTATTATAGGGCAGAATGGAGCACTGGGTTACATCATAATGGGAATTCTTTCTTTTGTACTGGGCGTGTGTGTGACGGTTATTCTCTATCGCATAAGGGAGAGAAGCCGTCAGAACAGAGATGAAAGGAATCCGGATGAATTTTGAAGTTGTAGATAATGTCTTTCAGGTAACCTTGCTGGGAAGCATGGCAATACTCTCTCTGATAGTGGCACTTCGCAGAAGAAGCAGGATGTTTCTGCTGCTTTGTGGTGGTTATGGATGTATGTCACTGGGAACTTTGTATTATGTGCTTTGTCTGATGATCACCGGTAAAGTTCCTCAGGTTTTTTATGTGGCTGAGATCTCATGGATCGCAGCCTATTTGTTTTATTTGTCTGTGTCTTTGTTTCAGAAAGATATTCAGATGAAGGGCTGTAATATGGCTGTGGTGTGTGCACTGGTGTATACGGTTATAAGTGTGGTTTTCAAAATTATGGGACCTTCACCTGTAACAACCATTGCATTTGCAGTTACAGTGGGAACTATTGCCTACAGATCAGTATGGGGTTTATGCCAGAACAGTTCCGATAAGCTTCTGGATGTATTGTTTCTGCTTATGCTCACTTTCCAGCTGGGAGTTTATATTGTATCTGTTTTTATAAAAGATTATACCAGGTTTAATCTGTATTTTCTGGTAGATATTCTGCTTACGCTTACAATGACTGCGTTGTTTCCTACTCTTAAGAAGGAGGTGTACGGCAGATGACTTACATAGAAAATATTTTCATCTGTCTGGCGATTCCTATGATACTGAGCCTTCTGTTTACCAGAGGTCGGCAGCGGATGTTTACTTTATTTGTGATCGTTGGAATGGCAGTCTGCCTTTTTTCTGCGTATGTCAGCAGTTTCTTTATGGGATATTATGGAGTGGATCAGGCAAGAGCAGTGATCGAGATCACACCGGCATGTGAGGAAGTTATGAAAATCCTGCCACTGTTGTTTTATCTGGCTGTTTTTGAACCGGAGCAAAGATCTATTGTCTCTGCTGCTATAGGAATTTCGGTTGGTTTTGCTACCTTTGAAAATGCCTGTTATCTTACAGAAAACGGTGCGGAAAATTTTTCTGTACTTCTGATCAGAGGAATTTCTGCCGGAGCATTGCATATCCTGTGCGGAATTGCCATTGGATATGGGATCGCCTATGTTTTCCGTAAAAAATGGATTACTATTACCGGTACAGTAGGTGCGCTGGGAGCCTGCGTTGTGTTTCATGGTGTATATAATCTGCTTATCAGTGGAGGTGGAACATGGGAATTCATTGGCTATCTGTTTCCATCTGTGTTGATTTTGATCCTGCATATTTTGAACCAGGTATTTTCACGGTTGAAAATTGATATCGAATGAGAAAGTCACTTATGAAATATGTCTGTACAAAAACAGGCATATTTTTTTATTCTATAATTTAGGTGAAAGGAATCTGGAAAACATGTCTTTATATAGATAGAAGTAACTATTCAGAAGGTAGTATCCCGCGAGGTGTTTTGGCATGTTTTTTGCCAA
>OLRT01000626.1_pt1 | contig 27092 bp, 24 predicted proteins | sample 1672021 | NCBI WGS metagenome assembly OLRT01 (sample SAMEA3136637, study PRJEB25190) | human gut metagenome | reverse complement strand
AAATAAAAACAGCGGATCTATTTCTGATCCACTGTCTCTATAAGTTTCTTTATTTCTTCGTCTTCTTTGTAGATAATGTCTGTTTTGCCAATGCTGTCTTCTGCCTTTCAGACACGGATGTCTTTCTAGGTGCGGTCACATGCTTTTTCAGATACACTGCGCTCTCCGCAGGCAAATCAAGATGCAACCCTCCAATCTTCGTCCGGATACTCTTCTTCTTTTTCTCTGTACCACCATAGATATCCCAATTACTGCTTAACAGAATATCATAGGTGCCCTCTTCTGTTTTTAAGAAATAATCCTTCTGCTCAATACCAGAGAAATTAAACACTGCAATAATCTTCTCATCTCCGCTACTACGCTCCATTGCATAGATACACCTGCTCTCCTGATGGCAGTCGAGCCAGCGCTTGCCCCACGCGTCAGCTCAAAGACCTTGAGCGTCTCAAGAATCCCGGGGTGCACCAAAAAGGCGTCGACATCAAGCTGCGTAAACACCGTGTCCAGATGCATGCACGAGCGTTTGCGCGGAATCGAAAACGCCAAAACCCGGTCGACGCCAGAGGCGGGACTCCCCCACAGCAGCGTCTCGGCGAGAGCGTCGATACCAGCAGCATCGGTCCTTTCGGAAATGCCGATGCCAATCGTACTCGGCCCGAGCACGAGAATGTCTCCGCCCTCGATACATCCGCTCGCCTCATGGCCAGGCTCGTGCCATACGGGCGCGCCCGCATAGACAGGATGATGCTTAAAAACGATCTGCCCAAACAACGGCTCGCGACGTCGCGTGACCGACCACATACTGTTAAGCGACACGCCCTGTCCGATGATGGAAAAGGGATCTCTCGTAAAGTACAAGTTGGGAATGGGATCGACAAGAAGGCCGCCGCGCTCATTACCGCCTGCCGCAACAATATCGGCAAGCGAATGACACGCCTCACTCGCGCAAAGCTCGAGCTCCTCGGCCCTGATACCTTCGATCAGCTTGTCAACAAGGACAAGGGGGTCCTCAATCCTTTCGAGCTTATCTTTCACCGCCTCGAGAACCGAAGGGGAAGAAACACCCGACTGCGCAAGCCAACAATCCAGGAGCTCTTCCCGGGCAGCCGCGCTCGACGCGATCGACTCGGCAACGAGCTGGTCAAGGTACAGAACCTCAACGCCGTTTTCACGCAGAAGCTCGGCAAATCTGTCGTGCTCCTCTTGCGCCGCCGCAAGATACGGGATGTCATCGAACAGCAAACGTCCCATACTGTCCGGCGAGAGATTGAGAAACTCCCTGTCCGGTCGATGGAGCATGACTTTTTTCAACCGGCCGATCTCGGACCGGATATGTAGGCTATCACCCATAATTCTCCCTGGCTTATCGTCTTGGCCGTATTATCCCCGCTTTGGGCGTTTGATACCCCTGGAATCGAGGAACGACCAGAGGGGCAAAAACAGGCACGGGCTCGCCGCGCTTCCAAATGAAGCAAATAATCCCGATTAGAGACACGGTCGCAGGCTCTAATTGGGATTATTTGCTTCATTTGCGCAGAGGGATGGCCAGTTCCCGCGGCGGCGCGGTGACACTGGTCGAATTTGCTTCTTTTGCGCAGAGGGGTGCCACCCGAGCGGCCCCTTCGGTTCCTAACATGCTCGTAAGAAAGCGCACGCACGACACACCGTCCAGGGTCGTCATGTAAACTTTCGAGGAAAGCATGTAAACCATCGAGGAAGCCGAATCTATAGAGGAGACCCCATGGCTCAAGATCCCCGCACCTCCCAGGACGAGGTCCAGCACCTGCCCGTAGACTCGACTGAGACCTTGCCGCTCTTGACCACCGCAGACCCCGAGCAGCAAGATTCTTCCATCTCCGATGAAGAGGCATACGCTAAGCTCAAAGCCAAGCGTGCCGAACGCCGCCGCAAGAAGCTCATCCGTCGCGGCATTGTCGCGGGCGTCATCGCCGGCATCATACTCATCGCTGTCGTTGCGACCGCCATCATGAGCTCGAAACCGCAGTCCACAAACGAGCCCGTACTCGAGACGGTCCAGGAAGGAACGTTTACGACCTCGGTTGAGGCAAAAGGCCAGCTCAAGCCTATCTCGGCATCGGTAGTCTCCCCTACCGTCGACGGAACCGTGGCAGAGATCAACGTGCAGACGGGCCAGCAGGTCAATGCCGGCGACGTGCTCATGACTATCAAGAACGACGGCCTCGATCGCGATGTTACCGAGGCCCAACGCGCCCTCGCCGCGGCACAGGAGGACCTCGCCGCTGCAAAAAGGGCCCTGGCCAGCGCACAGAGCGCACCGGCCATCGACGATGAGGGCAACCCTGCCTCTACCGACACCTCCTCGGAACAAAGCGCCGTCTCGAGCGCCCAGCGTTCCGTGGAATCCGCCCAGGCGGCCCTCGACCAGGCCAATGCCCGCGCCGCCGAGCGCACCGTAAAGGCGCCCAGCTCGGGCAGCATCGTGGAGCTCAACGCCAAGGTTGGCGCCACCGTCTCGGGCGGCATGGTCATGGGCGAAGGCGACACGAGCGGCGGCAAGCAGTGCATGCAGATCGCCGACCTCTCCAAGATGAAGGTAACGGTCCAGGTGGGTGAAAAAGACATCGCAAAGATCGCCGTGGGCCAAACCGCCAACGTCACCTATCCCGCATTTCCCGATATCACGAGCCAGGGAACCGTCACCGCCATCGCCTCGGTGGCAAGCGGTGATGGCGGCGATGGCGTGAACTTCGACGTCGACATCCTCATCGACGCGCCCGACAAACGCCTAAAGCCCGGCATGACCGCCGAGGTCTCGATCATCACCGAACAGCTGGACAACGTTGTCATGGTTCCGACCCTCGCCCTCATGACCGGTGATGGCGACACACACTACGTCAACCTGGCAACCGACGAAACGGGCACCGAGACCCGCCGCGTCGAGGTAAGCATCGTGACCCAAAATGACGACGAAGCCGTAGTGGGTAAGGTTGAGGTCGAGTACGACGACCAGGGCAACGAGATCAATCCAAACGTTCCCGTAACCAAGCTGCGCGGCGGCGACACTCTTGTGGTCGACACGGAATCCGGCTCCAGCGATGCCGACGCTCCCGCAGACGCTACGCCATATGAGGACATGTAATGCGCCCCGTCATCGACATCCGCAACGTGCATCGCATCTTTGAGAGCGAGGCCGGCTGCGCGCACATCCTCCATAACGTGAGCCTAGCTGTAGATCCGGGCGAGTTCGTGGCCATCACCGGCCCCTCCGGCTCGGGTAAGTCGACGCTCATGAACATCCTGGGTTGCCTGGACAAACCGACGGCGGGAGACTACTTCTTGCAAGGACTCAACGTGGCCGAGCTCGATGACGACGAGCTTACCGAGGTGCGCGCCTTGAGCATCGGCTTTGTCTTCCAGAGCTTCAACCTGCTGCCGCGTCTTTCGGTCATCGAAAACGTGATGCTCCCCCTCTCCTACACCGACGTACCGCGCTCGCAACGCGAGATGCGCGCCGTCCATGCGCTGCAAGCGGTGACGCTCCCCGTCGACCATTGGGACCACCGCATATCCGAGCTTTCGGGTGGACAGATGCAACGCGTCGCCATCGCGCGAGCGCTCGTCAACGATCCGCCCATCATCTTGGCCGACGAGCCCACGGGCAATCTCGACTCGACCACCGGAGCCCTTGTCATGGAAACGTTCCACAGGCTCCAGGAGCGCGGCAAGACGATCGTGCTCATCACGCACGACCCCGGCATTGCCGCCGAGGCCGACCGTGCCGTGACCATCCGCGACGGGCGCTTGCACGCGGGCGCCTACATACCAGGCGCGGCGCATATGCGAAGTGCCGCCAACGTTGCCAGTGCCACCGGATTTCGCTCGGATATCGCCGCGCTTCCCACCCTGCAACCACGAGAGGGGACGACGCTATGAGCATCCGCGATTTGATTCGCGAGGCACTGCACTCGCTTGAATCCAACAAGGGTCGAAGCCTGCTTACCATCTTGGGTATCGTCATTGGCATCGCATCGGTCATCGCCATGACATCGCTCATCGGCGGCATCCAAAACGGTCTCATCAACAGTCTGGGCCTCAATGCGGCGCGCATGATCCAAATCTATTCATCAGAAAACCTCACCGATTCGGATATCGAGAAACTGCGTAAGACGATTCCCCAGATCGAGCAGATAGGCATCATCGACAACGCCTATACCGATTATCAAAAAGACGACACCACATATAACGTCTCAACTGAGGGCATGGACATCTCCGTACTCAAGATTAAGGGGTATGACGAGCCCCTCTGTGGACGCTCCTATACTGAGGCCGAGGCCAAGACTGGCGCGCGTGTGGCGATGATCAGCAGCAACGGCGCTGAACAACTTTTTGGTCAAAACATGGAAGACGCCCTGGGAAAGACAATCAAGGTATCGAGCGGCGAAGTGCGAATCATCGGCGTGGTCGATAATGGCGCCGAATCCTTGGGATCGCTGTCGCTCATCATGCCGAGGGCGACAATCGCCGCGCTGTTCACGGAGTCGTATAGTGTGTTTCCCAGCGTGACTGCCCTCGCACGAGAGGGTGCCGATATCGACGAGCTGTGCGACACCATCAAGACCAAGATTCAGGAATTCAAGGGGCTGAGCGGAGACGATGAAAGCGGAGACGTCATGGTCAGCTCGATGAAAAGCGCTATCGACGCCATGAACTCCTTTATGGGGTCGTTCTCGCTCATCATGGGAGCCGTGGCGGGCATCTCGCTTTTGGTGGGCGGCATCGGCATCATGAATATGATGCTCACCAACGTTACCGAGCGCATCCGTGAGATCGGCATTCGCCGCGCACTCGGCGCGAGCAGGCGCGATATCACAGCCCAGTTCCTGGCCGAATCCTCGGCGCTGTGCATCACAGGCGGCATCCTGGGCGTTGTCATCGGATACCTGCTTGCTTGGGCACTGACGCTTTTTGCCGCAAACTCCGGCATCCTGAGCGAGCTTGGCGCAAGCGGAGGAATCGCCCCGAGTTTTTCCATCACGACGGTACTGCTCGCCTTTGCGGTATCCGTAGGTATAGGCGTGATCTTTGGCTTTTACCCCGCCCGCCGTGCAGCAAAGCTCGACCCGGTGGAATGCCTGAGGTACCAGTAGGGCGACTGTGGGCGTGGGCGGTCACGGGCGTTGGCATTTTCGTACGCTGGCGATTGCGCGGACTGGCGATTGCCGACGTGGGCGATTGCGGGCACGAGCTAGCGCCCGACACTCGATGGCCGCTGGATATGAAATGGCCACCTGACGCACAGCGACCGCCCGACGGTGCCCATCCATCTAGCCTCGCATGACAGTGCGACGCAAGGTGCCGTTGCCGCCTCAAAACGGGACCTAAGGGTCTAGGCACGCAAAACAAGCCTCTCCATACTTGATGGCAACAGCCCAAGCGTTAAGGAGGCTCACCCCATGGACGAGTTCTTTGCCATCAAGTGCCAAAACTGCGGCGGTCCCATGTACTCGCACCAGGCCAATCGCTCATTTGAGTGCGCATACTGCGGAACGACCACACCGTGGGCCCCGGGCGCGGGAGAGCCCAAGAGCGCTCTGGGCATTCGGCATCAGACGCTTCAAGTTGTCGACGGTCTGCTCAAGCTCACCCATGTCTCGCAGCTCGAAACGCCTGAAGATCCCGATTGGTATTTCTTCAATCCCCATTGGCGCAACCAAACGGTGCTCGAGCATCTTCTATGGGAAGACCGCGCCACCGCTTCTGAGTACCAAGAAGCCGAGCACGTGACCATCCCTTGCCCGTTTTGCGGCGCGGCCTTTGAGGGCTCGTCGACACAGCGCGTGTTCGAGTGCCCGTCGTGCGGCAATAAAATCGGTGTCGCCGACCTGCTCAAACCCGGCGCATTCAGCAAGCGCCTGACCATGGGCGTTGGTGCGGAATACGTGCCCGAACAGGGAATTCCGTGCACGATTACCGAGCAGCAGGCGCGCGCCAACGCTTTGCACCTCGTGCGGCAATACCCCGATGCCTTCGCAGGCCATAACGTGGAAGACGCCATTCAAAACGATATGATGCTCTTCTACTTCCCCATGGCGCTTGCCGACCTGCGCATGATGGCGTCCTTCCCAGGCAAGGGCCTGAATAAGGAAGCACTGGTGTATTACGAGGTACTCGACTGGGCGTACCCCCGAGCCAATTACCTGGATGTTCGCCTTATGGGAATTCTCGAGCCCTGGGATTTCTCGAAAGTCGCCCCGTTCGATCCCGCAATGCAGGAGGGTGACTTCCGCGTGATCGCCGTCGATGCCTCGACCAAAGACAACGTCGTTATCGATAAGTTGGCGCTCGATATCGCGGGCAATGACGCCGAGTCCGCCCTAGGATTCAACAAAAAGAGCATTCGCAAATGGGCACGCAAGGCGCGCAAGCACAAGGACGGCCTGGTCATGGTGCCCGTGTACTTTGTTGACCGTCCGGCGGCGGATGGTCGAGACGACGAACAGGTGCGTATCGCCGTCAATGGGCAGACGGGTCGCGCGGCAGCAGTGGTGTTCAGCGAAAAGCGCGAGAAGCACATTGTGGCGCCTCTCAATCCGAGCCTGCGCCTTTCGAGCGAGAGCACCGTGCACGCAACGCCCATCGAGGTCAAGTACGTCAAGTCGCCCTTCTTGTATCAGATCGTCCACCGAGGTGGCGAGGGTACCAGGCAACAAGCCGCCACGGCAAGCCCAGGCGCTTACCGAGAGGAAAAGACCAAGCGCAGGGGGCTCTTCGGCGCAATTTTTGGAAAGTAGCCGAGTGACCCGGCAGAAAATGGGACCAGGGCGCCGCCGAAGTGTATCTTCCGGCGGTGCCCCTTTTGTTGACGGCAGCGGTTGCAGCGGCTTGGAGCGGTGCTGGCCCTGAACGAGCGGCAGGCTTGCCGCGGCCACGGACATACCGACCATCGAGAACGATGCTGTTCCTGGATGAGTGGCGGTTTTTAATGCACTTGCGAGCACGGCACCCGTTTGGGCCATTGCATCGTTTCAAATGAGTGGCGGTTTTCGAACATTTTTGAACGAGTGGCGGTTTTTGAAACGCCTCAGGGCTAGATACGGCCCGCTTCCGCACGAATTACCGCCGCTCATTTTGAAATGCACGTTTTACCGCCACTCATCAATCGACGAGTACGGGGCCGAGCAGCGTCTCGGTGCCGCCTTGGTGCGCTCACGAACATGTTGCCCACCATGGCGGCGTCGCCCGGAAATGAGTGGCGGTTTTTCCAACATCTCCCGACGAGTGGCGGTTTTTAAAACGCCTCCGGGCTAGATACGGCCCGATTCCGCACGATTCACCGCCACTCGTTTTGAAATGCACGTTTTACCGCCACTCGTTAACGAGAAAAGCCGCTCGGAACGCCATCCGCAAGCACCCCATCGGCACCGCCGCGCTACGCCTCCAGCGTTACGCATCCAGGAAGGCACCCGTCTGACGACCCCACAGGCTCGCATACTCGCCGCCCGCATCCACAAGCTGCGCGTGCGTGCCGTCCTCCACGATCTTGCCGTCGGCAAGCACCACAATGCGATCGAGCGCCGCCACCGTGGAGAGGCGGTGCGCTACCACAATCGAGGTGCGCCCGCGCATGAGGTTCTCGAGCGCCTCCTGCACCAGCGCCTCGGACTCGCTGTCGAGAGCAGATGTCGCCTCGTCAAGCACCAAGATCGGAGCGTCGGTCAAAATGGCACGCGCGATAGCCACGCGCTGGCGCTGCCCGCCCGAGAGCTTAACGCCGCGCTCGCCCACCATGGTGTCAAACCCCTGCGGCAGACGGTCGATAAACTCGGTCGCGTTAGCCAAGCGAGCCGCCTCGCGAATCTGTTCGTCGGTAGCGTCGGGGCGCCCGTAGGCGATGTTCTCGCGAATAGAACGATGGAACAGCAGTGCCTCTTGCGGCACATAGGCAACTTGGCGGCGCAAACTTTGCTGAGTGCAACGCGAGACGTCCTGCCCGTCCACAAGCACGCGGCCGCCCTGAACGTCGTCCAGGCGAAGCAGCAGCTTGGTGAGCGTCGTCTTGCCCGAGCCCGATTTGCCCACCAGGCCCACGCGCTGGCCCGCCGGCACGTGCAGCGTAAGGTCGTCAAACACGCTCTCGCCCGATGCTGCATCGCAATAGGCAAAGTTCAAGTGCTCGAAATCAATCGCGCCCTCGTCTACCTTAAGCTCGGGAGCGTCCTCGTCATCTGCCACCAAGCGTGGCTCGTCCAGCACGCGCGTCATCTCGGCGGCGTCGCCCAGCGCACGGTTGATGCGCTGCATCATGGAGCTCACGTAATTGAGTCGCATGGTGAGGTTGTACGTGTAGGTAAAGATCATAACGAGTGCACCGGCCGAGATGCCAAACCACGCGTTGCCGCCCGCCACGAAAACGCTCACCACGGCCATGGTGATAACGATAAGGCCGGAGGTCGTGAAGTTGCGCTGCATCATGGCATGCATCGAAACCGTCTCGGCATCGCGCGCGGCACGGTCGGCGGTGTCGAATAGATCGCGTTCAAAGTCCTCTCGGCCGCAGGTCTTAACAGCCAAGATATTGGTCACAGCGTCGGAAAGCACGCCCGAGAGCTTGTTTTGCGCAGCAGACGTAGCGGCAGAAAGCGGCATGATGCGCTTGTACATCACCCACACAAAAGCGATGTAGACAATCATAATGAGGACCAGAATCGCCGTGAACAGCGGCACCACCGGCGCCAGCGCTGCAACCGTGCAGATAACCGAGGTAATCGTGGGAATGAGCGAGTACACGGTCACATCCACCAGGCCGGTGTAGCCGCTCATGAAGCGACTCGTCTGACTCACGAGCGATCCGCCAAAACGGCTGGTGTGAAACGTCATGGACTGATTGGAGAGCGTGTCAAAGCACAGACGCGCCAGATGATAATTGCCGGCAATCTCGAGCTTGTAGACGGTATAGTCCTGCAGCTTGGAAAGAATTTGGCCCACCAGGTTAACGAGCACGAGCGCGAGAATATACGGTCCAAAGACCTCGAATACCTGATCGCCCGCCACGGGACCGGCTTGAACACGGTCGACGATAAGCGCCATGACATAGGTGTTGGCAAACGTAAGCAAGAAGATGTAGCCCGCAGACGAAAACACCGAAAGGAAGACGATCAGCGGCTGCGTGCGCGTGACGTCCCAAAATCGCCGCAGCGTTCGGCGCACGGTCGATCGCTTGAGCGGGCTGGTGCTTCGCTGAGACATGGGCTTCCTTTCGCCGATGACGGGCAGTGGTTATTGTTGCACATTGGAAGGTAGCGCGGATGCCGGCACAGCGTCGACGGTGTGCCTGGCAACCGCCCCGCCCCCACCAAGTTCCGCCGTTATTCTCCAGAAACAACTTTGTGTCACAATCCAAAGCAGCACAATACAGATATGGGGGCGAATCACCTTGGAAATACAGATGAATGACGATGTGACGCTGCGCGATATTCGTCAAGGAGACATCGCCGACTACACCCGGTGGGAAACCATCGAGACCGAATGGCAGCTTTGGGATGCCCCCTGGCTTTACGAAGGACGTACTCCCGAGCAATGCGAGCGCGAACTCAAGGAATATATCGAGAAACTCGGGCGCTGGGTTTCCAAAGCATCCGAGTATTCCAACTCGAGCATTCGCAGCCGTTTTGAGATCGACTATCAGGGCGAACACGTGGGCTCTTGCGCGAGCTATCTGATTGACAGCGACTGCAATATCTTGGACGGGTGCGACACAACGTCCCTCGGCAGGGCGATTGGCATCTGCGTGTTTGATCCCCAGTACCGCCGGCACGGCATTGCCACCGCGGCGCTCATGGGTCTTATCGATTACCTAAAAGCCCATGGAAGCCAGCGCATTTTCACCCAAACCTGGTCGGGCAACGAGCGCATGATCGCGTTGGCGAAAAAGCTCGGCTTCGCAGAGTACCGGCGAAAAGACGGGATACGCCAGGTGCGTGGGAGCACCTATGATGGATTGACTTTCGAGCTGATGCGCTAAGCGAACGGCGCCCCAAGCCGCCCATCTACGGCAGGCACGCCTCGATAACATCCTTGCCCCTGAGCGCATCCACCCAGCCGCTGGGAATGCAGTCGAAGCCGTAGACAATACCCGCAAGGGCGCCGGCAACGGCGGCGGTCGTATCGGTATCGTCGCCAAGGTTGACAGCCGCCAGAACTGATCGAGCCACGTGGTTTCCCTGCATCAACCCTGCCCATGGCCACGGCATCGCCAACCGACATACCGTCGACGAGCGCCTTGGCAACGCGCACCATTCGCACGCATGCCTCGGTTGAAGTCTGGTGCGCATGAGTGATGGCGGAAACGGCGCGGACCTCATCGTCCGTCACATCAAAAAACGCCAAAGGAACCGTGCGCATAAGCGAACCGTTGCCGTTATCACGCTCGCCAGACAGGCCATGACCTGCTATAAGTGCACGCGCCGTCGCGTTGCCGATATCGAAAAGCCCGTCGCACGTATAGGCGCTGTCGCGATACCACGCCAGAAACCGCGCACGGATGTCATCGGCATCGATGCCGCCCAAATCACGATAGCTGTCGCATATCGCGAGCGTCATGGATGTGTCGTCACTCCAGGTGCCCGCCGGCTGTCCGTGGGTACCGAAGCCGACCATCCCGGTGCACTCGAACGTATCCCGCCCACGAAACTCAAACGGAACCCCCAGCGCATCGCCAACGGCCTGGCCGTATATACAGTCTCGAACATTTGCCATGATGATTCTCCTTGCCCTCGACAGCTTCTTTCCGGTCTCTCATCGGCAATCAGACAAGCACTACCCCAAAGCAACAATGTCCGTGTAAGTGAGACAGTGCCAACCGTCGCGCCACCTGTCACCATAAGAATGGGTGTCACCTGGGATAAACATGGACATGCTTGCGACTCCTCGTAGGCAAATCGTAAGCCATCGCGCGGACAAGAAATGCAACGAGCGCACAGCGACCGTGCGCCCACGCGCCGCCAGGCCACCGCCCTGCGGCGACCCAAAGCCCCCTAAAACGGTGCTTTTGTCACACGATGGAGACGGATCTCGTCGCAAACGGCATCGCTGCGATGCGTGAGCAGGTACTCCGCCGCATCTGCAACGTCCTCTGGCAAAATCATGGGCGTCCCCACAATCTCGGGACGCACCTTGGCAACCATGTCGGTCAAAACGCCTCCCGGGGAGATGAGGTGAACGCGAACGCCGTCATCAAAGACCTCGTTGGCAAACGACTTGGAAAGACCGCACAGGGCATGCTTGCTCGCAACATAGGCGCTCTGATTGGGATAACCCTCGTGGGCAACAACGGAGCAAACGTTGATGATCTCGGGCGCCGGCGATGCCTTAAGGAGCGGCAACGTCTCGCGCATGAGGATGAACGGCGCGCGCACGTTCGTTGCCATCACGGCGTCGAACTCCTCAGTCGATATGCCCTCCAGCGGCCCCGATTGCACGATGCCCGCATTGTTCACCAGGATATCGAGCCCGCCAGTTGCGCGGATGTACCCCACGAGCGCAAGGATGCTGCTCTCGTCCGTAAGGTCGCAGGTGACGGTCTTGGTGGCGCCCGGACAAAGGGCAGCGGTCTCGTTGAGCGTGGCGCCGGTCCTGCCCACCAGGACAACGTCGCAGCCAAGCTCGCTCAACCGCTGGGCAACGGCCCTGCCGATGCCCGAGCCCGCGCCGGTAATCAAAGCTCGACGCCCTTCGATGCTCGTTTTCATTTGGAGTCCTCCCGTATGATGTCCTTGCAGGTTTTACTATCTGCATCATAGGGCCGGTGACCTTTCTTTTTTATTTCCATCGCTGAATTTGCAGGAAATGCTGTAGAAGCGGCCAGAATGGGCTTGAAACGTCGCCCGATTAAACGCTAGTTGTATGGCAGCAGCATTACTTGTACGGTTCCCCCGCTCCGATAGCTCAAACAACCATACCGGACGCCAGGATTAATGCCTGCCCCTCCGCGAATTGCTCTGTCTCACCTTTGTCGCGCACCCCTTGACAGAGGCCCCCTCGGGGAGCCCGACGTCAACCGCGTCGAAGAAGAAGCCCATGCCATGGGAAGCGAGCTGCGAGTTGAGGAGGCCGACGGAATCGACGATGTATTCGCCGAACTCATCGGTCAGGTCGTTCGCGTACCTTATCCCAAAGTGCGCCACAGCAGGCCCCATACTCGAAAATCCAACCCTAGCATTCTTTCTGACGCTTGGTTACCAGCTAAATCAGCACTTCCCATAAGAGTATCTGTGTCGAAATAATTTGCTATCCGTCTTCTAGCATCCTCTTTTTGAATTTTGTCGTGATCTCCCAAGTAACCTGCTCGCGAGTCTTTTCACCAGACGCCATGGCTTTTAAGTTTTTATAACAGTCTCGCGACAGCGGCATGTTTTCCAGGGCCATGGTCGCAGCAACCCGCTCAATCATCCTTTCCTGTTTAGCCCCTATATTTTCGCTTGCCATCGCAGGCCCTTTCTTTTCAATTCGCTTGGATACCAGATGAATCGATGCCGCATGCCAAACACAACCCAGCAAAAGCAGAATTGCCCGCATCCCTCGCGGGGCACTTCGACGCGGCTTCATGCGCAAGCAGACTCTTTTGACATGCATGATAAAACGCCGTGCGGACATATCATTTAATGAGGGGCAATAAATCGGTAGGCGCAACTTGCTGCAGCACCGGTTTAGTCACAACGCCGCCGCGCAATCAACAGCCAAGATGCAGCAGCCAATCCTTCAATGCACCAAAACGCTTTGTGATGGCCCCGTGCATCGTCCCTACCAGCACGGCCGCAAGAATAGTCCCAATGCCCACGCTGCCTAGGCTACGAATCACAAACAGACAGATCGTCAACGAGATAGCAACCATCGTACAGTCAAAGCCAATCTTGACCTTGGAAAAATCGACGCCGGTCACCTGGGACACCGCGCGCATGGCGCCCTCCCCCGCCAGAGGGATCAGGTTTGTGGGAAGGTATAGGAAGATACCCCATGCAACAAAGAATGCGCTCATGAATATCATGGCAGTGCGGACGACAAGAAGATCGCCCACTGGCAAGAACGTCACCAGATAATTGCAGAATGTTGTAAAGTAGCCAAACACCACGCCGGCAACGATTTGCAGAAGCTGAACAGGATGAAACTCACGTCGCAACAGCAGAATCTGCAACAAGACCAGAGCGATATGGAACAGAATCGTCGCCTTTCCCATTTCCATCCCCCACACGCAGGTCATCGTATAGGGAATAGAGCTAACAGGAGAAACTCCCAGATTCGATCTGACCGAAAGCGCAACGCCAATCGCCATGATAAAGAGCCCAAAGATATAAACCGAAATCCGGACCCTTAAATTCTTCATCGCCCAGCTACCCCACATTCAAACATCGGAAAATGCACCGCGCGTCACACGGACACGTCTGCCGGACACATCATAGAGTGACACCGAACATTTGATGGCGGACAACGGAATAGAAATCGGCAAGTGCCCTGTTTAGCGCACTGCAATTGCGCAGGCTGCACCCCCGCAGCCATGCCAACCCCTACCCTCGCAATCAAAAAATGCGGTTATAGGTAGGTTGATCCAAAAGACGCAAATAGACCCCGCCTACAATGACCGTTTTCCTGCATAAACACGCACGCAAACGATCCACTACTCAGCACCCCTCTTCAACCTACCTATAAGCGGTTTTTTCGCCCAGTCACCCACCCAGCACGCACGGCAACCCCAACCAAAACGCAAAAAAGCCGGCCCCTTTGTCCACGCGTCCGCCGCAAAGAGCGGCACATGAACAAAAAGGCCGGCTAAAACCAACTCATCAGGGCCGGGCAACGCACCTCAAACCCATCAGCACCTACAGCTTGCCGAGGTACTTCTCAAACTGCGGCTTGAAGCCAATATGGTCGGGCGCCTGACTCGGCATCTGTGGGAAGGCATCGTGACCAGGCAGGTTGTTTGCCTCGATGAACAGCGGGCCGTCCTCGGTGATAGCCACGTCCCAGCCCACATAGCCCATGCCCGGAATCTTTGCTGCAGCCGCATGGCACAGATCCATAACCTTGTCCCACATGGGAATCTGATAGCCAGGCAGCTCGGTGCCGGAGCGCGGGTGACGCTCGTACACATGGAACTCCTTGTCGCAGGCAGGACCCGCAATCTTTCCCGTCTCCAGGTCCACCACGGCGTACATGCCACCGGCGTTGATGTTATCTACAGGGCGGTCGCTGTTGCCCATGCGGATGCACGCATAGATCACATGCGGCTCTCCGTCCTCTGGGCGCACCGTGTACACGCGGATGGTATTCACCGAACCCGGATAAATCTTGGCCATGGCAGGGTGCTGTACCACCACGTCCTCAATCAAGTCGGCGCCCGAGCCCTTTAGATAGTCATACAGAGCATCCAGCGAATCAAAATCCGCCACCTTGAGCTTTTCCACACCCTGGCCACAGCACAGATCACTCGGCTTGGCGATGATCTGCTCGCGCCCCTCCATAAAGGCAAGGAACTCCTCCTTGGAGCAAGTAGAGAAATGCAGCCATCCGCGATGCAGATACTCGTTAAAGAACTCATAGAACTCGTTCTTGTTATCCACCAGGTGGTAATACTCCGGATTATTCAGACGGCGCACAATGGTGTTATTAACCCCTCGGGTCACAAAGGTGGCGCGCTGCGCATCGTTCATGTTGTAGAACTCCAGCAGCGAGTAATCCTTGTAGCCGGCACCAAACTTAAAGCCGCACTTCACCACGTCGGCAAACAGCCATACGCGGTTCTTCCCGCTCTTGTCATGGCAGTCCCCCACCGTTTGAAACAGCGCACCGTAATCCATGTGCGCGATGCAACGAAAGATATAACCCAACTTGCCCATAATGGCTCCTCGAATGCTCAGATAACCCAACGTGAGTATAGGCCGCCGTCCGTCGGCGCAACGCGGCAGCGCGCACCCTTAATAGTCCACGGCGCCTTCGCTTGCCATCCACTCGCTTTGGAACTCGGCATAGCGTCCCTCGATAATCGCCTGGCGAGCACGGCGCATCAGGTCCAGCAGGAAGTAGATGTTGTGCTCGGAAAGCAGGATGCCGCCGAGCATCTCCTTTTGCGTGACCATGTGACGGATAAGCGCGCGGCTGTAGCCGCCCGTGCACACCGGGCAGGTGCACTTGGGATCGATGGGGCCGTCATCGTGCGCAAACTTGGCGTTGCGGAAGTTCAGGCGACCCTGGCTGGAAAACGCCGTGCCCATGCGGCCCGTGCGCGTAGGCAGCACGCAGTCGAACATATCGATGCCCACGCCCACACCGCGCACGAGCGTGGTGGGGTTGCCCACACCCATGAGGTAGCGAGGCTTGTTGCGTGGCATGTACTCAGAAGCAAGCGGCGCAAGCGTCTCGAACATCGTCTCGTGGTCCTCGCCCACGGAATAGCCGCCGATGCCGTAACCGGGAAAATCACCGCACTCTTCCAGATGCTTGAGCGAGCGCACGCGCAGGTCCAGATGCATGCCGCCCTGTACGATGCCAAAAAGAGCCTGGTCGGGGCGCGTATGCGCGGCATAGCAGCGCTCGGCCCACTTGCTCGAAAGCTCAACGGCACGCTCCACATAGGCGCGCGTTGCCGGGTAGCCCGGGCACTGGTCCAGCTGCATGCAGATGTCGCTTCCCAACTTCATGGCAATCTGCATGTTGTCCTCGGGCGTCCAGAACACGTGGCGGCCATCGTAGTCGGTCACGATAAAGCGCACGCCGTCGTCAGAAAGCTTGACCGCATCGTTATGGCTAAAGACCTGGAAGCCGCCCGAATCGGTAAGAATGGGGCCGTGCCAGTTCATGAAGTTATGGAGCCCGCCCAGCTCATCAATCAAGTCCTCGCCCGGGCGCATGCTCAAGTGATAGGTGTTGGCAAGCACGATCTGCGCGCCCAGCGCCTTAACCGTCTCGGTGGGAATGCCCTTGACGTTGGCCTTGGTTCCCACGGGCATAAAGATGGGCGTCTCGACATCGCCGTGCGGCGTGTGCAAAACGCCCGCACGCGCATGCGTCTTGGGATCCTCGGCGACGATGTCGTATTTGAAGAGGGATTGATCCATGTATTGGAGCTCCTTGTTGATATGCATGTACGTGCAGTAGTTTCGCACACAAAAACGGCGCGGGAGCAAAACCCGCGCCGTTTACATAGCGTTTCTGGTTGCAAGGCAGTCGGCGGCGAGACGCCGGGACCTCCGTACTCCCCTACGCCGAAAGCTCGTCGGCAAGTGTTGCGATCTGCGCGCGCGAATCGTCATCGAGCGCACCCAGGACGGTAACGCCCGCCTGGGTAAAGGTGATGTCAGAGAGCTCGGCAAGCTGCTTCTTCATAACCTTGGCCGCCATGGGCATCCAAGAGCCGCCCTCGACCAGCGCGATCGTACGGTTCTGGTAGTTATGCTCGGCCAGCGTGTGGATAAACGTGCTCATAAACGGGAAGATGCCCGTCGCATAGGTGATGGAGCACAGGACCAGGCGATCGTAGCGGAAGGCGTCTTCCACGGCCTCGGCCATGTCGTCGCGGGCAAGGTCAAACAGCGAAACCTTCTGGCCGCGCTCCTCAAGCGCCGCGGCAAGCTCCTCGGCGGCCTGCTTCATGTGACCGTAAACACTCGCGTAGGCGATAGTCACGCCATGATCTTCGGGCTGATAAGAAGACCAGGTGTTGTAGGTCTCCAGGTAGTAACCCAGGTTCTCCTTGAGCACAGGGCCGTGGAGCGGGCAGATAACCTGGATGTCGAGGCCAGCTGCCTTTTTGAGCACTGCTTGCACGTTCTTGCCAAACTTGCCCACGATGCCAAAGTAGTAGCGGCGCGCCTCGCACGCCCAGCCCTCGGGATCCTCGATGTCGTTGGCGCCAAACTTGCCAAAACCGTCGGCCGAGAACAGAACCTTGTCGCGCACGTCGTAGGAAAACATGACCTCCGGCCAGTGCACGTTGGGCGCCGCCACAAAGGCAAGCTTATGAGCACCAAGGTCAAGCTCGCTGCCCTCCTTGACAACTACGCTACGGCCCGCAAAATCGGTGCCAAAGTAGTTCTTCATCATCTTGAAAGCCATGGCCGAGGAAACAACCTGAGCCTCGGGATAGCGCTCCATGAAGGCGGCGATGCCCGCGGAGTGATCGGGCTCCATATGGTGAACAATCAGGTAGTCGGGCGTGCGACCGTCGAGCACGGCCTCGAGATTGCCCAGCCACTCGTCAACAAAATGAGCGTCGACAGTATCGGCAACAGCCACTTTATCGGAAAGAATCACATAGCTGTTGTACGACATGCCGTTTTCACTCACGTCATACTGGCCCTCAAACAAATCGATGTCGTGATCGTTGACGCCAATGTAGCGGATATCCTCGGTAATCTCCATGATGCTCCCATCTCGAGCTGAGCCCTGAATTCGTCATGCATTCTACCACGCACGCAGCATGTTGCAGCAGCAGTCACATGGTATGCGCATGCGCCCCAAGCTTCAGCGAAACAAGAAGCAGCGCCGCAAAGTCAAGCACGCCCACGGCCGCCACGCGCGGCACGCCCGCACGCCCCTAGAGGCAAAACTTGCGCTCAACAGCATGCCCCACAGCGGTGAGCGCCATAACGATAAGGTAGTACACAACGGCCACCGCCAGGAACGGCTCAAACGCACGATAGGTCAACGCTTGCACGCTTTGAGCCGCGCGCATCATGTCCATAAGGCCAATGGTGGCGACAAGCGAGGAACTTTTGAGCACGGTAATGACCTCGTTCACAAGAGCGGGAATCACCGAGCGCAGCGCCTGCGGGATGACAATCAGGCGCATCATGGTGCCATATGGCAGCCCAATGGCGCGAGCAGCGTCGTACTGCCCACGGTCAACCCCCTCGATACCGCCGCGCACGGTCTCCGAAACCGTCGCCGAGCCATTGAGCCCCAGCGTGATGACGCCGGCGGCAAACATCGAGATCTTATAGCCCGTGAGCTGCGGCGTTGCAAAGTACGCCATAAAGAGCAGCACGATGAGGGGCACGCCGCGAAAGATCGACGTATAGAAGTCGAGCAGCGCCCGCAGCGGACGGCAGGGCACCACTTTGAGCACGGCGATAATGAAGCCCAGCACAAGAGCGATTGCGAGGGCGGCCGCCGTGACCTCGCAGGTCACGGCCAGGCCCTCGACAAACATCGATATGTACGGCTGCAAAAGGTGGAACTTCATCGTCATGCACGCAAGTTTGATCAGAGGTGGGGCGGGCAACTATTTGCCCTGGGACTCGACGGTCGAGGTGCCCGAAGCAGAGAAGTCGCCGTTCCACATGAAGTCGGCGCCCACGTACTTTTTGATGTACGTGTCGATTGTGCCGTCCTCGAGCATCTCCCCGATGCAAAGGTCGAGCTCGGTCACAAAACTCGCGCCCTTGTTGGCCATCAGGCGATAGACGCCCACATGGTCGGCGGTCTCGGCGCGGTCGAGCAGGCCGAGTACCAGGCCCTCGTTAGCATCGCGCATGGACTGGCCCTCGGCGCCATCGCACAGGTAGGCGTCGATGCGGCCAGCAAGCACCTCCTGCAGGCACTGGTCACCGCCGTCGTACGTGTGCACGTCGGCATCCGGCATCACCTTGGTGATGAACTTGTTCTGCACGGTACCGGTAGTGCAAGCGATGGACTTGCCCGCAAGGTCCTGGACACTCTTGATGGGGTCCCCGCCCATGGTGAGCACGCCCACAAGCGGCTGATAGTAGCCGCGCGTAAAGTCGTAGGTTTCCTCGCGCTCCTCGTTGGCGCTCATCGCCATGGTGAAGGCGGTGTCATTGCCTTGGATGGACGCGAGCGTGGCGGCGAAGTCCTGCGGCTCGAAGGTATAGGTGAATCCCAGGCGCGAAGCCATCTCGTCGGCAATGGCGATGTCGAGACCCACGACCTTGTGCTTGCCGTCTGCATCGGTATCGATATAGCGATATGGGGCAAAGGCGTCGTCGCCCACAAAAGTGAGCTTGGCGCCCTTGATACCATCGGCAGTCGCCGCGGCAGAGCCAGATGCGGCAGACCCCTGGGCGGCGTTTTGAGCAGAACAGCCGGCAAGCGCGGCGACGGCACCCCCGGCGAAAAGCCCAACAAAACCGCGACGGGAGATGGAACAGGTCATATTAAAGCCTTTCGACAAGATGTGGCACTAATCAGCACGCTCCATTCTACGGCGTAACCTATCGCAGCTCGCACGACGATGAAAACTAACCAGGGCGAAACATGTCCTGTATGCTAAACCCAAACAAAGGGCACACAAAACGATAGCCGCACATCAAAAATGGGCCCCGCGCAAACGCGGAGCCCACCGGCACTCAAACAACGTGAGCAGATGCCAGCCTACGGACGCTGGCCCATGCCGCCCTCAAGAGTGATGGTCTCACCGTTCATGTACTTGAAGTCGGGACCGCACAGCTGCACGACCACGCGGCCGATCTCCTTCTCGACGTCGCCGTAGTGGCCGGCCGGTGGCATGTGGACGTTGGCCTTGAATGCCTCGGGGTAGGCAGCCTCGAAGTTCTCGAGCTGGGCCGTCCAAGCAAGCGGACACACAACGTTGACGTTGATGCCGTCGGGACCCCACTCGTTCGCAGCCACGCGCGAAAGGCCACGGATGCCCTCCTTCGCAGCCGCATAGCTGCACTGCCCAAAGTTGCCAAAGAGGCCGGCGCCCGAGGCGAAGTTCACCACAGAGCCCTTGGTCTCCTTGAGATGCGGGTAGGCCTTCTCCATGTACAGGTAGGTTGCGTAGAGACCCGAGTAGATAGCAAGGTTGAACTGGTCCATCGTGTGGTCGGCAATGGTCACGCCCGAGGCGGAAGCCTGTGCGTTGTTGACCACGGCGTCGATGCGGCCAAACTCTTCGATGGCCTTGTCGATAACGTTTTGAACCACGGCCTCGTTGTCCTGACCAGCAGAAACGTCTGCCTGCACGGGCAGCACCTTGATGCCGTACTCAGCCTCGAGGCTCTCCTTGGCATCCTCGAGCTTCTTGACGTTGCGGCCGGTGATAACGAGGTTCGCGCCCTCTTTGGCAAACGCGATATCGATACCATAGCCGATGGATCCAGCGGCGCCGTCCTTGAGCGTCGCCTTGCCGCCGCCGGTTACGATCACGGTCTTTCCGTCAAACAGTCCCATGTGATACTCCTATCGCATCGAGGCTTCAAAATCTCCACGGGTGAGGCCCGCGGCTCAAACCACTAATGTAGCTGAGCGTTTGCGCCCTCGACGCCAAGAATGGAGCCAAATGGGGTGAAAGGCGACACCTCTCCGTCATTCGGTGTTCACGCGCGGGTATAAGATTGAACAAAACGATTGTAAGGTGCGCATCGGGCGCACACAGATAGGAGCGCCATGAGCGAAGACATCAAGACGCCAGATTCCCAGGTAGATGTAGACGAAATGAAAAAGACGGATGCCGAGCAGGACAACCTGGACCAGGTCGAGGGCATCGAGGCCACGGCGAGCGATGCAGCGCGCCCGGAGGGTGCCGTACTCGAGGACGACCTCGCGGAGGCCAACGACAACCACGACGACGATGAGTGCACCGACAATGCAAGCGGGCCGGCGGGCGAGAAGTATGCCGATGACAAGAGCGAGCCGGCGGGCGAAGAGGCCGACACCGACGAGCAGATTGCGCCCGGCAAAGAAGACGGCCAGCATGACAGCACTCCCCTCGCCCTCGACGGAGTGCCCGTTCTCGATGATGTCTCGACCACCGCTTCCGACACCGAAAACATCCCGCGCTTCCTCACGCGCGACCAGTATGAGCAAGTGGGAGACGATCCTGATCCTTTGCCCTCGGGCTTTGAAGTCATCGACGGAGGAATCTCGGCGACAGGCGGGGCTCAAACCCCCACTGCCCCCGACGAGGAAAGTGCCCCTAAGGAAGCGCTGCCCGCAAAACCAGAGGATGGCGCCGCGCAAGCCGTCGCCAAGGCCGGAGCCGCAATCGCCGACGCCGCCGCAAGCGTGGGCTCCATGCTCTCCCAAGGCATGGGAGCCGTCCGCGAGGTGAGTGCCGCCCGACGCGCGCACAGCGAGGCGCGCGATCACCTGGACGAGCTCTCGCAAGTCATCGAGGAAAACGAGGACGAGCTTACGCATCGCCGCGATGTGGAGGCGAGCTACGCTAAAATTGTTGCCGAACAGACCGCTCGCCAAACTAGCTGCCTGGAGTCCGTGCGTACCGCCGTCGCCGCCCAGCAGGCGATCGCCAAGACAATCGACGACCTCAAACAGAGTCTCTCAGCCATGAAGGACGCAGACAAGGCAACCGAAAAGCGCCTTAAGTCGGCGCTTGACGCCGCCGAGTCCCAGGAGGCATCCGCACGAGAAGGGGCAAATCGCCTGGTAAGACGTGTAACCGACGCTCAGCGCGGACTTGAATCGGCAAAAGCCGATCGCGAAACCAACCTTGCCGCCGCACGGAAGGCCGTGGAGAGCGCACAGGCACGCCTCAACGCCCTACGCGAGGAATTCGCCGAAATCCAGCGCAATCCGTCTGCGAACTCTGCCGCATACAGCGTACGTGGCACCGAACTCGAAAACGATATCTCCGACGCCGCCGAGCAGCTCCGTACCGCACAAGAGCAGTTGCCGCGCCTTACCGCCGAGCTCGACCAATCCATTGCCGACGCCGAGGCAGTCGTGGCCGAAGCCAACAAACCTATCGAAGAAGCCCGCTCTTCGTTCCGCGATGTCTCAAATGCCACCGCCGAAGCTCGCGACGCTTTAGATGCCGCTCGCAAAGACGCCGAAACCCGTCAAAAGGAACTTCGTTCCCAGATCAACGAACAGGAAAAAGCTCTCAAAAACCAACAGAAAGCCCAGCAAGAAGCCCAAGACGACGCCGACAACGCGGCAGAGATCCTCGCCGATGCAAACGATATCCACGCTCACCCGGAAATCACTCAGCAGCTCGCCGCCCGTATCGACTCGGATAAGCAGTACCAGGCCCAGCAGATGCAGCAAGTCGAATCGCTTGCCGCAACCGAGAAGAATGTTCGCGAGCAAACGCGCACGTCGCGCCTTAAGTTCGTGGGCATTGTGGCAGCGATCGTCGTGGCGGTCGCGCTTCTCATCTTTTGCTGGACCACGTTTATGAAGTAGCGAAAGGCTTCGACCTCACGCGGTATTTAAGCTGTCATGGTAATGAAGGGGGCGCATCGGCTGATGCGCCCCCTTTTTTTGCGCAAGTTGTGCGCAAGGCATCGCTCGAAGATGGCAACATGCCATGAATGCCCCACAATCATGCGTTCACCGGCTGCTTACAGAGGGTAGATAGGGGGTTGATTTTCAAAACTCTTCGAAATGTGTACCCTAAAGCCAATTTCTTCGAGTAGACAGCCGTTTGAATCAGCAAAACCCCAGGATTTCGAAGCTCAAACAGCCGCTCTACTCAGCATTTTGATTTTAGGGTACACATTTCGAATTGTTTTGTTCAGGTAGCATTTCTTAAGACGCGAACAGGGTAAAGAAAAGCGTCATCAGTGCCCTTATGTACATTAACGCACAGCGCCTTCTCCAAGCATGAGCGCAGCAAAGAAGGGCATGAGGCGCAGTGCGCTGCTCGCTGGAAGAATCAGGGCGCAAGATGCTCGTCGCCCACGCCCGGCACCGGGCTACCGTCAGGTCAACGTCCTAAGCCATGCATCACATTACCGGCACAGAGCCATCCGGCATCGATTCGACGGGCTCATCCAAGCCCGGGGCAGCCTGATCGCCCTCACGGCCAGGCAGCGACGCCACCACAACGCCCGTCACCACGAGCACAGCACCAAGGTAGCCTTGCGCGGGAAGCGTCTCGCCCAGCACGAAAAAGGCCAGCACGGCAGAAGCGACCGGTTCGATTGAGAACAGCAAAGCAGTGTGCTCGGGCGTGGTATGCGGCTGCGCAACAGGCTGCAGCACAAATCCAAATGCGCTGCACACAATGGCGAGCCCCAAAATGGCACCCCACTGCGCTGGCGTCTGCGGCAACGTTGGGACCTCGCAAACAAGGGAAAACACCAAGCCATATAGGCCTGCAAATCCAAGCTGCCACGTTCCAAGCAGCATGCCGTCGATACCCGGAGCCAGCCTATCGGTAGCAACAATGAACACGGCATAAAGAAGGGCGCCCGCCAGACAAAGAGCGTCTCCCGGATGCAACTCAAGCCCGCCGCGCAGCGAAAGCAAAGCGATGCCCGCAAGCGTCACCAAAGTTCCCGCAATGATAGGGCGAGGCGGCATGCGACGTTGAAGTGCCGCATTGATAATAGGAACGAACACGACTGCCATCGCGGTCAAAAAGCCGCCGTTTGACGCCGACGTCGTCTCGAGTCCATGGGTAAGAAACGCAAAAAGGCCGAACAGAAGCAGACCGAGCACGGATGCATATTTAAGAACAGCGCGATTGGTATGGGCAATCTTGCGGAACGACACGGCTCCCACCACAGCAAACGCGATAAGAAAACGCATCGCGATTACCATGAACGGACCCATACCGCCCAAGCCGATCTTCATAAGGAGGTAGGAGCTCCCCCACGCCACGGCGACCAGGCCCAGGGCAATATCAGCCTTACCTTGAGTCCATGCAAATGAATGCGCAGTCTTCGTGTTCATCGAGTAGCCCCCTTCCGTACTCCGTCCGCTTCATTCGACGGGACTGTTATAACCCCCTGATTTTCATTTGAGAAGCGAATGATTATTATTGAAGCCATTACAAGTTGTTATGGCAAAAATGCGCCGAATACAAGACCGCCGCAACGCCTCGCCAACGTAAGGACCGCACGTGAACCGCTATGAAATCTTCTTGAAGGTCGCCGAGTGCGGCAATATCACAAAGTGCGCGCAGTCCGTGCACTACACGCAAGCCGGTATAAGCCACGCCATCGCTGCACTGGAAAAAGAGACCGGCCTTACACTCTTTGCGCGTACGGCGCGCGGCGTCACGCTGACCGAAAACGGGCGCCGCCTGTTGCCCTCGATTCAAGCGCTCGTGAACGACCAACACGCCCTCACGCAAGCGATCAATCAAATTGGCGGCGTGGTAGCGGGAACACTGCGCGTGGGGACCTTCACCAGCGTCTCGATGCAATGGCTGCCGCGACTAATTCAAAACTTCACCGCGCGCCACCCCGGCGTCGAGTTCGACCTGCAGGCAGGAGACTACGACCAAATCACCGAAATGCTCATGGCGGGCAAGGTCGACTGTGGCTTTTTGGCGGCGCCCGTGCACGAAGGACTCGAATTCTTCCCGCTCTACCGCGACCCCATGCTGGCGTTTTTGCCCAAGGGACACCCCCTTGCCCGTAAGCGTTCACTCACGCTCGACGATCTGCTGGACGAGGAACTAATCATTCCCGCACAAGGCTCGGACAACGATATCAACGCAGTTCTCAAGGAGACCGAGAAGCCTGCGAACATCCGCTACGTCCTCAACGACGACTTCTCGGTGCTTTCTATGGTCGAGGGCGGACTCGGTGTGGCAATCATGCCCGAGCTAATCCTCAAAAGCTGCAAGTCGTATCCCGTAGCAAGGCCTCTATCTCCAAAGCGCTACCGAACCATCGGCATCGCGTCGCTGCCCAAAGGCGGCATCTCGATGCTTGCGCAGACCTTTATCGATTTCCTTGTTGAAGACGCGCCGATGCATCGCATGTAATCGCCGCGACAAGAAGCAATGGCAGCACAGCGGCTTGGCCGCAAAGCCCCTAAGTGCAACATCCGTATCGCTGCACCTTGCAATCACTCTGCAGCGTCATCACGCCGAAACCGTGCGAGGACGCGGAGCGCCGCATCGACCGGCCCCGGCTGCAAGCGATGTCGCACATCCTCCAGGCGCGCGGGAATATCGATCTGCTGCGGACAATGCCGAGCGCACTTGCCGCAATGGATGCAATTACTTACCAGCTTGGGAGAAGCGGTTCGCACGGCGCTCGCGGTGAAATACTGAGACAGTCCCGTCCAGCGGCCATAAGCAAAACTGGCATTATAGGCGGCAAAACATCCGGGGATATTGATCCCCTGTGGGCAGGGCATGCAGTAGTTGCAACCCGTACAGGGCACGCGGTTAAAGCGCTCGAAGACTTCGACCACACGTGCGATGGTCTCGAGCTGAGAGGGCGTCATGGCTTTGGGTAGGGCCGCATCGGCGATTGAGGCGTTTTGGTCAACCTGCTCGGTCGAGGCCATGCCCGAGAGCAGCATGGTGACCTGCGGATGATTCCACACCCAGCTCAAGCCCCAATCCGCAGGAGTCTGAAGATGCCCAGCTCGCGCCTTTTTCAAGATTTCCTGAGCTGCATGCGGAAGCTTATCGACCAAACGCCCGCCCAGGAGCGGCTCCATCACAAACACGGCAAGGCCGCGATCATGGGCCTCCATCACGCCGGCAGTCCCCGCCTGGTAGCGTTCGTTTGCATAGTTATATTGCACCTGAACAAAATCCCAGTCATATGCGTCGAGCATGCGCGGAAAATCATCAGCAGAACCATGATAGGAAAAACCGATCTGTCGAATACGTCCCTCGCGCTTCTGCCGCGCAATCCAATCCTTGATACCCAACGCCGCCACGCGCTCCCATTGTGCGGGACTTGTGATGTTATGCATGAGATAGTAGTCGATATGGTCGGTACGCAACCGCTTGAGCTGCTCGTTAAAGAACCGATCAAAATCCTCGGCGCGCTTGCACGAGGCATGAGGAAGCTTGGTCGCGATAAAGACCTTGTCGCGCAAGCCAAGCTTTTCGAGCGCCATTCCCACGCAAGCCTCGTTGCCTGGATAGAGATAGGCTGTATCCAAGTAGTTAATGCCCTGCTCAACAGCACGGGAGATAATATCTTGTGCCGCCTTCGCGTCGGGCCGGCCCAGTTGATAACCCGGAAAGCGCATGCAGCCCAAGCCCAAAGCAGAAAGCCTGTTGCCGCTTGCAGGATCCGTTCTGTACTGCATGCACGTCCTTTCCTCAGCATACTCGAGCATCATCATACCGCGCTCAAGCAAACTGTTAACCTGTGCGCAACATCGCAGTATCCCGTTGTAATGGCGCTATCATAAGCAAACGCGTATCACACCCCAACCGAGAGGAACGCGCATGCCCATCGAGACCGTTGCCATCATCGGAAAGGGAGCCGTGGGTTTGCTCCACGGTAGCAAAATCGCAAAAGCCGTTGAGCCCAAGCATCTCGAGTATGTAATGGACGACGAGCGCTACCTGCGGCATCGCACAGATAGAATCGTCATCAACGGTGAGGATCAAACTTTCATCACCATCCCCGCCAGCCAAGCAAAACCCGTCGACCTGGTTGTCCTTGCCGTCAAGGCAACCGGACTCGACCAGGCAATCAACAGTATGGAAGGCCTGGTGGGACCCGAAACACGCATCATCTCGCTTCTCAACGGAGTGACAAGCGAGGAGGCAATCGCCGCGCGCTATGGCTGGAAACATCTGGTCCTTGCCATCACGCAGGGCATGGACGCCGTTTTTATCGACAATGCTCTCACGTTCACCCACCCGGGCGAGATTCGCCTAGGCGCGGCGCCGCAAACCGAGGCGGGCGTTGTTGAGGATATCGCCGACCTGCTTGAGCGCGCGGGCATCTCCCACACGGTAGAGGAGGACATTCGCCGACGTATGTGGACAAAGCTGATGATGAACGTAGGCATCAACCAGACGTGCATGGTATATGGCGGCACGTACGGGAGCGCCCTTGCGGACAGTGAGCAAAACCGCTGCCTCATCGCCGCCATGCGCGAGGCCAAGGCCGTTGCCAACGCCGAAGGAATCGCCCTTACAGAAGATGATCTTAACGAGATGATCTCCATCATCGCCAACCTCGACCCCAATGGCATGCCCTCGATGGCCCAAGATCGCATCAATCGCAAGCCCACCGAGGTGGCGCTTTTTGCCGGCACCATCATCGAGCGCGCCGAGCATCACGGATTGTTGGTGCCTCAAAACCGCTGGCTGCTCAAGCGCGTCCGCGAAATCGAATCCTCCTGGTAGCACGCCAAACCCACGGCCAATCTGCCGCCCGCGCAAAAGCCGGGTGCCCCGCACGTACGGGGGCACCCGGCTTTAC
>OLRT01000608.1_pt1 | contig 27483 bp, 24 predicted proteins | sample 1672021 | NCBI WGS metagenome assembly OLRT01 (sample SAMEA3136637, study PRJEB25190) | human gut metagenome | reverse complement strand
GGATCTCTGCCTTGCCGGGCTTATTTGCTGCCATACAGTTTCCTCCTATGGTAAAGCTGACTGTTTTTTATAAAAATACTTTACAAAAAATCCGCCATTTAATTGAATTATACTACGTTCGCGACGTTTCCACAAGTGGAATATTGCACATTTTTCAGAATTTTCTGCAATTTTAGTCAGAATTTGTGCGCTTTTTAAGGGGACCGGGACGGCGGGCCGGGCTGGCAGCACGGCTCTCCCCTTTGCCGGCAGATTTCATGGCTGCGTTGCGCAGGGCATTGATCTCGCTCTTTTTCAGCTCACGGTACTCGCCGGGCTGCAGCATACCGAGCTTGACGGGACCCTCGGCGCTGCGGCGCAGGCGCACGACCTGCAGGCCGACAGCGGAGCACATGCGGCGAATCTGGCGGTTGCGGCCCTCGTGCAGGGTGATCTCCAGCACACTGCGGCCCGGCTCATCGACCACGACGTGGATGACGCAGGGCCTGGTCTTGACGCCGTCATCCAGCACAACGCCGGACGACATCTCGATGATCTGCTGCTCAGTGGCGCGGGGATTGACCGTGACGCGGTACAGCTTGCCGACACCGCCGGACGGGTGGGTCAGCATATTGATGAACGCGCCGTCATCGGTCATGAGCAGCAGCCCCTCGCTGTCCTTGTCCAGGCGGCCCACCGGGCGCAGCATGGCGGGCACATCGGAAACAAGATCCATGACGGTCTTGCGGCCACGGTCGTCAGAGCGGGTCGTCAGATAGCCGCGTGGCTTGTGCAGCATGATATAGGTGTACTGGCGCTTGCGCACGATGCGCTGTGTCTGCCCGTCGATCATGACCTTGTCATAGTCGGGGTCCATCTTGTCGCCCAGGGTGACCGGGTGGCCGTTGACCTTGACCTTGCCCGCAGCAATCAGGCGCTCGGCCTCGCGGCGGGAGCAGATGCCCTGGTCGGCCAGTACCTTTTGAATACGTTGTTCTGCCATTAAAATTTATACTCCTTATTCGGCGGGTGCGTCAGCACCCGGCTTTTCTTTCTTGATGAGCGCAGCGACCTTGTCCACCAGCTCCGGCAGCGAGGCTATAACGTTGTCAACGGCGGAGACCTTCTCCACCAGCTGGACGGTGCGCACATTGCCGTTGGAAACGACGAGGAATGCCACCGGCGTGACCGAGACGCCTGCGCCGCTGCCGCCGCCGAACATCTGCTTGTTGGAGCTGGGGCCGACGTCGGAGCCGCCGGACACAAACCCGAAGGTGACGCGGGAGACCGGGATGATGGTGGTGTCATCCACATGGATCGGGTCGCCGATGATGGTCTCGGCGTTGACCATGTCGCGGATTTTCTCGATGGTGACGCCCATCAGACCTTGAATAGGATGTTCAGCCATTGTAAGTTCCTCCTTTTATCGAAAAAAGAAATCATTTATGCCTTTGCGGCGGGCTGCAGCTGCGGGTCCTTCCACAGACGGTACAGCAGCCGGATGACGAGCCAGAGCAGCACGGCGGCGCAGGACGTCAGACGGAACGAGACGATACGCTCCCCTGCGCGCTCACCGGTGAAATCCGGCTCGAGCCAGAGGCGGTCACTCTGTACGCGGATGTACTGCTGGACCAGAGCCAGCAGATTGTTGGCAAGCGCCATTTCGGCGCCGAACAGTTCGGCGGTGGCACTGGCCTCGTCGGCGGTCACGGTCCAGAAGATGTCCAGCCCGGACACCCGCACCGAACGCAGCAGATGACGCCCCAGCCAGCCTGTGTGGCCCAGCATGCACCGGGCAAATGCCATCGGGTCATTGGACAGCAGCTGCATAGCGGCGTCGATGCGCGCCGAGATGCCGAACGGCAGACCGCTCTTTTTCGCGCTGCCCTCAGCATCGGCGTCTTCAGCGGGGACACTGTCAGCAGGCTTCGGCGCTTCGGGCTTCCCCTGCGCCGCGGGCTGCCGGGCGACGGTCTGTGCGGGCTTTGCGGCGGGCTTGTCTGGCTTGACCTCCACGGTGACGGACGCCTGTTCGCCGTCCGCCGTCTTGCGCACGGTCTGCCCGGGCGGTGCGGCGGAGGCGGGCTTTTTCAGCGCTTCCGGCTGGCCCTTGCGCGGCCAGAGCGTGAAGTGCAGCGGTCCGTAGCAGGCCGTGGCCCGCACGCTGCCCGGGCGGTACGCAAACCGAACGCCCAGCGGTATCAGCAGGGCGACAAGCAGCAGCAAGAGCACCGCCAGCAGCACCCAGCCGATCAGTCGGAGAAGGAACAACAGAATGGCCATAAGCAATCACTTCCATTCCAGCTGACCGTCGTCGCCTTCCGTCTCCTCCGGCTCGGCGCTCTCAGCAACTTCGCCGTGAAGCGGCGGCAGGTCGGCCAGACTGCCGAGGCCAAAGACGCGCAGAAATGTGTCTGTGACCTGGAAAGCTACCGGCTTGCCGGGCAGGTCCAGGCGGCCCGCCTCCTCGATCAGTCCCTTGTCCAACAGCTTGGTGACGGTGGACGACGAGTCAACGCCGCGTACCTGCTCGATAAAGCTGCGGGAGACGGGCTGATTGTAGGCAATGACGGCCAGTACCTCCAGTGCAGCGGGCGAAAGCGGCGCATTGCGGCGGGTGTCCAGAATGCGCTTGACCATCTCGCCGTAGTACGGGCGGGTCGTCATCTGCCAGCGGTCAGGCTCGAAGTACAGAATGACCATGCCGCTCTCCTGCTCATCGTAGCGCTTTTGCAGCTTTTGCAAAAGCGTGGTGACCTCGTCGGCGTCCAGCCGCAGGGCGTCGGCCAGGCGGGCGGTCTCCACAGGCTCGGCGTGGGCAAACAGCATGGCTTCAAGAGAGCCGAGCTCCTGTCGTTCTGTCATGGCGTTTTGTCCTTTCTTCTGCGGTGTGTGCGGTCCAGCTGCAAGGTGCCGCTGTCGTCGACCTTGACGCGTCCTGCGCGGATGAGCTCGAGCAACGCCAGGAAGGTCGCTACGTTTGTGCTGCGGCTTTCCTCATGGCTGAACAGCTGGCCCATTTTTTGCAGGCTGCCCTTGAGCAAGCCGCGCAGCATGTGGGAGACGCGGCTTGCGACGGAGACAAACGGCGCGGTGACGAGTGGCTCAAACTTTTCCTGCGTGGGCTTTTTCTTGCGGGTGCTGCGGCCCATCAGATTGAACCACGCCTGAACGAGCCAGTTCGGGTCATGGCGGCGGGTGTATTCGGCAGCGCCGACCAGCGGCATCGGCTCACGGGCTACGGTGTACAGGTCACGGGCACGGCTGCCCAGCTGGGCGGCCACCTCCTTGCAGGCGCTGTACTCAATCAAACGCCCCGTCAGCTCGGCCTTCATGCGCTCGGCCTCGGGGCTGCGCGGCAGCAGCAGCGCGCTTTTCATCTGCACCAGATGCGCCGCCATGTCGATGAACTCGCTGGAAATCTCCATCCGGTCCTGCTGCATCTCCCGGATGGCAGCTGTGTACTGCTCGATCAGCTCCATGATGTTGACATCATAGAGGTTCATTTTATTTTTGCCCACCAGGTACAGCAGCAAATCCAGCGGGCCCTCAAAATCTTCTATTTTAAATGTCAGAACTTCCGGCAAAAACTCAATACCCCCAAAGCAGCTCCACAAAGCCGGTCAGGTGCAGCATCAGCCGCCACATACCGTTGACAAGCCAGGACAGCGGCGCGTCCAGCAGACCCAAAAACACCAGTGCCAGCACGGCCAGCATAATATATCGCTCATATTTCATCGCCCTGAAATAGAGCCGCTGCGGCAAAAACAAAAGCGCAATGCGGCTGCCGTCAAACGGCGGCACCGGCAGCAGATTGAAAACCGCCAGGCTCAGATTCATGGCTACCATATAATATAGGAACATCGTCATCACAGGAACGGCGTCCCCCAGCCCGCTGTACCAGCACAGCTTGTACAGAATCATCGACACCCACGCCAGCAGCAGATTGCTGGCAGGCCCTGCGGCGGCGGACAGCGCCATGCCGACCTTGGGGTTCTTATAGTTGTACGGGTTGATCGAGACGGGCTTGGCCCAGCCGACGCCTCCCACCAGCATGCACAGGGCACCAAGCGGGTCGAAGTGGCGCAGCGGATTCATCGAGAGACGCCCGGCGCGCACGGCAGTGTCATCACCCAGCAGGTGGCTGGCCAGCGCGTGGGCCGACTCGTGAAACGGGATGGTGAGGAGCACGACAACAGCGCGCAGCAGATACTGCACGATCACCGCGGGAGACAACAATCCGTTCAAAAGGTAACACCACCCCATTAAAAGCTTAGTCTATTATATCGTAGAAATGGCGGCAAGACAAGCCCTGTAGACACCGAAAACACAATATTTAGCGCCTGAATCAAACAAAAACGCAAAATTATGAAAAAAATCAAAATTTTTTCTGTCAAAACACTTGCATTTTCGCGCAGTATACGCTATACTATTAAAGCTATTGAAAAGGAGGTGCAAGCAATTATGGCCAAATGTTCTTGCTGTGGCAAGGGTGTCACGTTCGGTATCAAGGTTTCTCACTCTCATCGTCGGAGCAACCGTACCTGGAACCCCAATGTCAAGCGCGTGAAGGCGATCGTGGACGGTTCCCCGAAGTATATCTACGCCTGCACCCGCTGCCTGCGCTCTGGTAAAGTTACCCGCGCGGTCTGATTGGAAGGAAAAAATGCCGGTCACATCGTGTGACCGGCTTTTTCTCTTTTATGCTTGCTTTTTAGGAGGTGGGTCTATGCTCCCCCGTGACCCTGTAATGCTGTTGAGCTATGTAAACACCCAACTGCGGGACCGCGACGCCAGTTTGGACGCGCTGTGTGACCGTGAGGAGACTGACCGTGACGCGCTGTGTGCGGCCCTGCGCGAGATCGGCTATGAGTATGACGCTGCACAGAATCGCTTTGTGTGACGCCGGTTTGTGTGAAGTTTGAGAGAGGAAGTTGAAGTACCCGATGAATTTTATCTTTGTCAGCCCGCATTTTCCCAAGACCTACTGGAATTTCTGTGACCGTCTGCACCGCAACGGCGTCAATGTGCTGGGCATCGGTGATGCTCCGTTTGACGAGATTCCCTGGGAATTGAAGCAGTGCCTGACTGAGTATTACCGCGTGAATGATCTTGGCAATTACGACGAGATGCTCCGCGCTGTCGCGTACTTTACCTTCCACTATGGCAAGATCGACTGGATCGAGTCCAACAACGAGTATTGGCTGGAGATGGACGCCCAGCTGCGCACGGATTTCAACATCAATACCGGTGCGAAGAATGACTTCATCGAGCGCATCAAGTACAAGAGCAAAATGAAGGAAAGCTACATCGCTGCGGGCGTACCGGTGGCGCGCTACCATATTGTCAGCACACTGGCCGAGGCACGCGCCTTTATCAAGGAGGTCGGCTATCCGGTCATCGTCAAGCCGGACAACGGCTGCGGCGCCGAGGCGACCTACAAGCTGCGCAATTTCACCGAGCTGAAAGAATTCTACGCCGAGCCGCATAACGTCCGGTACATTATGGAGGAGTACATCAACGGCACCATCGTCAGCTTCGACGGTGTGGCCGACAGCCATTGCGTGCCGCTGTTCTACACCTCCAACGTGTTCCCCACCCCGTTGCTGGACATCGTCAGTCAGAACGGCGACCTCTCCTACTGGACGCAGAAGTCCGTGCCCGCTGCGCTGAAGGATGTGGGCTTCCGCACCATCAAGGCGTTCGGCGCAAAGAGCCGCTTCTTCCACTGCGAGTTCTTCCGGCTGAATGAGGACAAGCCGGGTCTTGGCAAAAAGGGCGACTACGTCGCGCTGGAGGTCAATATGCGCCCCGCAGGCGGCTACACGCCCGATATGATCAACTATGCGAACTCGGTGGACTGCTACCAGATCTGGGCGGACATGGTCTGCTACGACGAGGTACGCAACGCCGAGCTGGACGGCCCAAAGTATTTCTGCGTCTACGCAGGCCGCCGCGACTGCCATGAGTACAAGCACACCCATGCGCAGATCATGGCCAAGTACGGCTCCCGTATGCGGATGTGTGAGCGCATTCCCCAGGCGCTACGCCTGGACATGGGCGACTGGATGTACACGGCCGTTGTGCGCTCCACCGCGGAGCGCGATGCGTTTATTCGGTACGTGCAGGAGCAGGCGTAACGAAAAGGCTTCCCCCTCGGGGGAAACCTTTTATTATATAAAACAGGAGCCTGACCGGCTGTGGTCAGGCTCCTGTTGGTTTATTTCAGCTTCACGCTCTTGTGGTATACGACCATTGAAATGCCCGCCGTGATGACCTCGGTCACCCAGAAGGCGTTCCAGATGCCGTCGGCATCCAGCAGGCGGCAGAACAGCCAGGCCAGCGGCATGATGACAACGATGTAACGGCACAGCGAGATGACCAGTGACTGCACGCCCATGCCGAGACCCTCCAGCGAGCCGGAGGCGACGACGGAAATCGTCGAGACGATGAAACCAACGCAGATGATGCGCAGGGCCGACGTGCCGATGACGATGGTCTCGGCGTTCGAGCTGAAAAGCCCGATCAGCTGGCCGGACAGCGCCAGACAGAGCACCGTGCCCGCGGCCATGATGGCAGCGCACATGCCCATGGACGTGCGGTAGAGCTTTTTGACGCGGTCATACTCCCCCGCGCCGTAGTTGTAGCCAATGATGGGGCGCAGACCCTGCACAATGCCGTTGGCGGGCAGGTACAGGAAGGTCTGCAATTTATAGTAGATACCCAGCACGACGACATAGCTTTGAGAGTAGACGGCCAGCAGCGAGTTCAGGAAGGTGATGAGCACCGAGGGCAGCGCCAGATTCAGGATGGCCGGTACGCCGATGGAATAGAGCTGCAGGGCCATTTTGGCGTCCGGCTTCAGGCAGCCGGAGCGCAGTCTGACTGGGATAGGGCTGACGAAATAGACGATCAGATAGAAGATGACAGGGACCATCTGGCCGATGCCGGTAGCCAGCGCCGCACCGGCAATGCCCATTTTGGGGAACGGGCCGATGCCGAAAATCAGCAGCGGGTCCAGAATGATGTTGCAGACCGAACCGCCCATCAGGCCGATCATCGTAATGTTCATCCGGCCCACCGCCTGAAAGATCTTCTCAAACGCCATGGCGGCCATGATGACGACGGCGAACATAAAGGCAACGCGGGAGTAGGTCACGCCCATGGCAATGACGGTCTCGTCGCTGGTGAAGGAGCGCAGGAACCGCGGCATGATGGCGGTGCAGACGATGGAAATCACGACGCCGTGGATCAGCGAAAGCACCATGCCGTGGGTGGCGGCCATATCAGCCTTTTCTTTGTTGCCTGCACCGAGATGCAGCGAGATCAGCGCGGCAATGCCGATGCTGAAGCCGATGGCAATCGCGTTGATGAGGTTCTGCACCGGGTAGACGAGGGAAAGCGCAGTCATGGCTTCCTCACTGATGCGGGCGACAAAGAGGCTGTCCACGATGTTGTACAGTGCATTGACCAGCATCGAGACGACCATAGGCAGGGCCATTGAGGTCAGCAGCGGAAAAATCGGCTTTTCTTTCATGAAGGTATCGTTCATAGGCTTCTCCTTTTGGCACAACAAAAACCACACAACGCTTTCCCGGAAAGAAAGCGCTGTGTGGCGAAAAGTAGTATCAGAACTGTAAAAATCCACACCTTGTTTTAGGTGTTCCTATTATACAAACCGGCGCGGAATTTGTCAAGCCGCTTGCAACAGCTGCGCAAAAACGGTACAATAAAGACAAAAATCGTATTGCGAGGGAAAAGACATGAAAAAGCTATTGGTCTCCGGCGCAGGCGGCTTTGTGGGGGCACGCATCATGACCCAGCTGGCGGGACGGTACGAGCTGTGCGCCTTCCCCAAAGGAATGCCGGCCGCAGCGGATGAGCAGACCGTGGCCGACTGGGTGCGGCGCGAGCAGCCGGACGTGATCGTACACACGGCGGCGCTCTCCGACACGGGCTACAGCGAAAAGCACCCGGACGAGTCCTACCGCGCCAACGTTCTGCTGCCGTGCTGGATGGCGGCAGCAGCGCAAAAAAGCGGCGCAAAGCTGGTTGCGTTCAGCTCTGACCAGGTCTACACGGGCCTTACTGAGCACGGGCCGTTTGACGAGGATACACCGCTCTCCCCCGCCAACGTCTATGGCCGCCACAAGCAGGAGATGGAGCAGCGCGTGCTGGATATTTTGCCCGATGCCGTGCTGCTGCGGGCGGCCTGGATGTACGACCTGCCCGGGTACGGCCTGCCGATCCGCGGTAACTTCCTGCTGAACCTGCTGACCGCTGCTATGCGGCAGGAGACGCTGCGTTTTTCGATGCGGGACTACCGCGGCATCACCTATGTGCGGGAGGCCGTGGAGCGGCTGACCCAGGCCATGGAACTGCCGGGCGGTGTGTACAACTTTGGCAGCGAGAACGACTGCGACATGGTCACGACGGCCCGGCGCGCCTGTGCGCTGCTGGACATCCACCCCGTCATAGAGGCGGCAGACTGGCCGCGCAGCCTGCTGATGGACGGCGGCAGGTTCCGTGCGGCAGCGGGTGTCGGCTTTGACGATACCCTGACGGGTGTACAGCGCTGTCTGCGGGATTACGGTCTGCTGAAATAAAGCTGCAATAAAAAACCTGTACCGGCAAAAGCGGTACAGGAATTTTTTTACATCTCGCCGCGTCCGGCCATGGCACGGTACAGCGTCGTCTCATCGGCGTATTCCAGACTCGAGCCGACGGGCAGGCCATAGGCCAGGCGGGTCGTTTTGATGCCCAGCGGTTTGATGAGTTTGGCGATATACATCGCCGTGGCCTCGCCCTCCACCGTCGGGCTGGTGGCCATGATGACCTCCTTGACGGTATCATTCAGACGGGCCAGCAGCTCCTTGATGCAGAGCTGATCAGCACCGATGCCATCCATCGGCGAAATCAGGCCGTGCAGCACATGGTACAGGCCGTTGTACTCGTGGGTGCGCTCAATCGACTTGATGTCGCGCGGGCCCTCGACCACGCAGATAATGCTGCGGTCACGCTTCTGGGAGGCGCAGATCTTGCAGACATCGCCGGTGGTGTAGTCCTGGCAGATGCGGCAGCGGTGCAGGTCGCTTTTGGCGTGCTCAATCGCCTTGGCCAGCTCCATGGCCTGCTTGGGCGGCATCGACATGACCTGATAGGCCATACGCACCGCACTTTTGCGGCCAATGCCGGGAAACTGGGCAAACTGGTCGATCAGATTCTCCAGCGGCTCAACATTGTTGTTGAACATAGGCAGCCTCTTAGCCCAGACCGGGGATGTTCAGACCGCCGGTCATCTTGGACATCTCCTCCTCGGAGTCCTTGTCAACGGCAGCGGAAGCGCTGTTGACGGCGGCGGCAATCAGATCCTCAAGCATTTCAATATCATCGGGGTCGACGGCCTCGGGCTTGATCTTGACGGCGGTGATCTCATGCTTGCCGTTCATCGTGACAGTGACCATCTCACCGCTGGCGGTGCCGGTGTACTCCTTGGCTTCGAGCTCCTCCTGCTTGGCGCGGATGTCGTCCTGCATCTTCTGGACCTGACGCATCATGGCGTTGGGATCGGGTCGGCCATAGCCCTTGGGCAGTCTTGCTTTCATGGTTGTATCCTCCAAAAATAATTATTTATCAACGATTTTCAAATCGACACCAAGCGCCTGCATCGTGTGCAGGGTCTCATCCAAGCTGACGGCAGCGGTGGTGTCGTCGGTCTTCGGCTCCACATAGGGGCCGATACTGTACTTGGTGCGCGATACACGGTAAATAGCTTCCTTAAGACGCTTGCTGACCTCCCGGTTATTGCGGATATAATCGCGGAAGGCGTCGCTGCACTCAAACAGCACGCGCTTGCCGTCACAGTAGGCCCGGGTGCCGCGCAAAAAGGAGATGAGCATCGCATCATTCTCCTCCAAATCGGCCAGCACGGCGGGCCAGAAGGCGAACGGCTCCAACGGGCCTGCCTGCCGCGGAGGCTCGGCCTTACGCGGGGCCGGGGCAGCGGGTGCTGGCGGTACCGACGCGGGAGTTTGCTGCGGGGCGGGCTTCAGCTCCGGCTGCAGGAACGGCGGGTCATCGTCAATGGGCGGCGGTACATCATCCGGTGCAGCGGCGGGAACGCTCTGCGGCTGTACCACGGGCGGCACTACAGAGGGCGCAGCCTGTACCGGCGGCGCTGCCGTGTAGGCGCGCGGCGTGCTGGCGAACGCCTGGGGCGCGGCGGGTGCTGCCGGGGCGGGTTGCCGGATGATAACAGGTGCGGCGGCAGTCTCGGGCTGAGTCAGCGAGAAAATCGCCAGCTCCAGCTCAATGCGCTGGTCAGTGCCGCGGCTCATTTTCTCAAGTGCCGAGCCGAACGCATTGACAGCACGGATGGCTTCCCGCTGCGGGAAGTCCCTGCGCTGGGTGTAGGCGGCCTCCTCCTCCGGCGAGATGCCGGTCAGAAGTGACGTGCCGCCCGGCAGCGCGCAGAGCATCAAATTGCGGTAATGCCCGGCGAGCTCCATGCAGAGGCGGCGCATATCGACGCTCTGCTGGCGCAGCTCGGCGATCTTTTCCAGTGCAGTGACGGAGTCTCCTGCCGCGATGGCGTCGCTGATCTCAAACAGGTAGCCCCTGTCCGTGACACCGGCCATACGGCGGACGAGCGCCTCGTCCACGTGGTTGTCGACACCGGCGCAGGTGTCCAGAATGGACAGCGCGTCACGCATGGCACCGTCTGCCAGACGGCCAATCAACTGTGCGGCGTTCTCGTCCAGCTCGATCTTCTCCTGCCCGGCCACGTAGAGCAGCCGCCCGGCAATGTCATCCGCCGTGATGCGGGTGAAGTCATACCGCTGGCAGCGGCTCAAAATCGTGACGGGAACCTTCTGCACCTCGGTGGTGGCTAAGATAAAGATGACGTGCTCTGGCGGTTCCTCCATCGTTTTGAGCAGCGCGTTGAACGCCGCGGTGGAGAGCATGTGCACCTCGTCGATGATGTAGACCTTGTACTTGCAGACCGACGGCAGATAGGCCACCTCGTCGCGCAGGTCGCGGATGTCGTCAACGCCGTTGTTCGACGCGGCATCCATCTCGATGATGTCCATGACGGAGCCGGAGTCAATGCCCTTACAAATTTCACACTCGCCGCAGGGGTCAGGGCTGGAGGTGTCCAGACAGTTGACCGCCTTGGCAAAGATCTTGGCGCAGGTCGTCTTGCCGGTGCCGCGGGTACCGGTGAACAGATACGCATGGCCGATGCGCCCGGCAGAAATCTGGTTCTGCAGGGCCGTGACGATGGCCGTTTGGCCAACCACGTCCGCAAAGCGCTGGGGACGCCATTTTCGATACAGGGCACGGTACATCGGCTCACCTCCTGCAAAGCTACAAAAAACAGCGGGCAGAGCACGCGGCTGCGCTGCTTTGCGTACAGATGCAGGCTTGACCGCGGCACTAGGCAAGCGCCGCTTAATGCTGCTCGGTTCCCCGCCTGACATGGTTCACAGGCTGCCCACGCGCGGGACCTGCATCTGTACGCGAAACAGCGCAATTCAGCCCTGTCCGCTTTTAGTATTATACAATAAGTTTGGAATAAATGCAAGCGTTATCTTATATTTCGGGCATCTCGGACATCAATCTTCCTGCAGGCGCTGGACCATCTTGTAAAGGGCCTCGGCGCTGTTGAAGTTCTGCGGCATGATTTCGGATGCGGGGATCGAAATGTCGTATTCCTCATTCAGGGCCGAGATGATCTGCAGAATGTCGAAAGAGTCCAGGATGGCGTCATCGATCAGCGTTGTACAGGTGGAAAAGTCCACGTCCTCTTTGATTTCGCTTAAAATTTCCAGTAAACGTTCCATTGGTATTTCTCCTTTTCAAATTATCTTACACAGCGGGTGTATTGATGGGATAGGTCGGCGTTTCACTGCGTACCGGGTGCGGCGTGCCGTTCTGCCACAGAATGACCTGCGGCAGGTCGCGGCTCAAAAACAGACCAAGTCCTTCCGTAACAGAGTAGGCACCGGTGTTTTCAAAAACAAGCAGGTCGCCGGGGCATAGTCCGGCCAGCGGCATACTGCGCACAAGAACATCGTTCGTAGTACAAAGGCTGCCGCAAAGTGTCCAGTCCTGTACGGAAGCTGCCCGGGCAGCAAAATGGCGCAGATGCGGGCGTTTCATACCCATGATCTGGCCAAGATAATTCAGGTGGTTCATTCCACCGTCCACAATGCAGTAGTGCTGCCCGCCGTGGTCCTTGCAGTCCATGGCGGTGGTCAGGTAATAACCGCATTCGGCGGTGTAAAAGCGGCCCATCTCAACGGTCAGATGGACCCAGCTGCTGACTTCGCGCAGTGCTGGCGCAAGGTCTTTGGCCGGGGACAGTGTGTCGGTAAAATCGTCGCCGTCAAAATACGGCACCGCCAGCCCTGGGCCGTATTCCAGTTCCGGCAGACGCAGGCCGAAGGTCTGCTCAATTTCAGCGTACAGTTCCCGCAGCATGGCCAGCTCTTTTTGCTGATTGACCAGCTTTTTGCGCTGGGTCCCGACAAAGTAGTGAATGCCGATAAACTCCAGATCAGGTGTTTCCCTGCGATGCGCCAATGCGGTGAAAAGATCCTCCTTTGACATGCCGAACTGACTGCCCGCGTTCAGCCGCAGCAGCACAGGCAGCCGCTTGGCGGCCTTGCGTGCAGCATCCTGCAGATAGCGGACCTGCAGCAGAGATTCCGCTGTGCAGGTGCCGACGCCGTCGGCCAAGGCGCGGGCAATATCCACGGGCGTCTTATTAACACCCGAATAGATAACACGTGCATCCGCAGCATGCAGGCTCTCGCAGAGCGAAAGCTCTCCGGGACTGCATACTTCCAGCCGCGCAGTGACCTGCATCATGGCAGGCAGCAGAAATGGGTTGGCTTTGATGGAATAGCAAAGGTCGATTTCCCTGCCCCAGATTGCCTGAATAGCGCGCACGCGGGCCTGCAAAGCGTCAGTGTCAAAGACAAACGTCGGTGTGCCGTAGGTGGCAGCAATTTTTTGTAAAGAAGCGTCGGTCATTTATGGGCTCCTTTTTTCGTCAGGGCAGCCAGTGCCGTGCGGTCAATTTTGCCGTTTTTATTCAGCGGCATCTCGTCCAGCTGCACAGCAGTATTCGGCTGCATAAAAGGCGGCAGACTTTCTTTCAGCGCAGCCAGCAGGGCAGCTTTCTCACAGCTGCCCGTGTAAAACAGGTGGAGCCGCTGGCGTTCGGCATCAAACGTGCAGCAGGCACGGGTCACAGCGTCGCAGCGCATAGCGGCAGCTTCAATTTCGCCAAGCTCTACGCGGTGTCCCATGTGCTTGATCTGGAAATCCCGGCGGCCAATATAATACAGGCTGCCGCTTTCGTCGTAGCGGGCCAGGTCGCCGGTGCGGTAAATACGCTCATACCAGTTGGTGTTCAGCGGATTCTGGGTAAAGGCCTGCGCTGTGCGCACAGGGTCAGCATAGTAGCCGAGGGCAAGCGCCGTACCGGAAACGCAGATTTCCCCTGCCTGCCCGGGCACGGTGACAAGGGCGTCATTCTCGTCCAGCAGAAAGACCTTCTCGTTGGGAAACGCGCATCCGATGGGCAGCGCCTCATCCGGGGCAAAATCGCGGTCCGGCAAAATGGCGTAGGTGCAGTTGCAGGTAATCTCTGTCGGGCCGTAGAGGTTCACAAACCGGGCGTGCGGCAGAGCGGACTTCCACTTCATCAGGTGCTTGATGGGCATGACTTCGCCGCTGAACAATACCTGCCGTATGTGGGAAGGGATACGGTAGCTAAAGCCGTTCATGATGGAGACAAAGCACATGGCACTGACGGCCCAGACAAGTATGGTGACCTCATGGTCTGCCAGATAGTCCATGAGTTTTGTGGGCTGACTGAAATAAGCGCGCGGGATGATCTGCACCTTAGCCCCCGTGTACAGTGCCGTGTACAGGTCTTTGACCGAAACGTCAAAGTCAAAGGGAGCCTGATTGCCCAGAATATCGTTTTGTGTGATGCCGAAAATTTCGGCAAACTGCGGGATAAAATCCAGCACCGAGCGGTGGCTGACGGTGACGCCTTTTGGCACACCGGTGCTTCCGCTTGTGAAGTTGATATACAGAGGGTCAACGTCCACAGCCTGACGGCGGCGATTTACCAGCAGGGCAGCGTCCGCGGGTGCGGCCAGCAGATCGTCAAGCCGGATGATTTGCCCGCTGTACCCCAGCGCGGCGGCTGCGGCAGCGTGGGCCTCGTCCGTAACAAGAAATGCAGGGGTCAAAGTATCCAATACCTGCAAAGTGCGGGCAGCGGGCTGGAGGGTGTCAAGCACCGAGTAGCAGCAGCCCGCGTAGACTGTGCCAAGCATGGCAGCAAAGGCGGAAACGGATTTTTCCAGGTAAAATGCCACCGGGCGGCGCGGCATCGTGCGGGACGCCAGAAAGCTGCCGGCGCGGCGGGCCGTGTCGGCCAGCTGTGCCCAGGTACAGTCTGTCTTGTCATCCCCCACAGCGGGGGCATCCGGGCAGCGGGCGGACGTGGCTTCAAGCCAGTCCAGAATGTTTGTTTGCATAGAAAGCTCTTTTCTTAAAAGTTGGCATAGAGGAAACCAACGGTTTCATTGACGCAGATAAAGCTGAGGAGTACCATGAAAATAACAAGATAGTATAAAACCCAGCGCAGCGCAAGCGGCAGCCGCTGTACCTCTGCGTAAGGGTCGCGGCCTTGTTCCTTCAGCACACTATGGGCAAAGACCAGAAGGGTACTGATGATGACAAGCCCCCAGGCCGGGCCGGAGACTGCCTTGAAAGCGCCGGGTGCATTCGCGGCCAATGCGGACAAATTGAAATCCGTAAAGGTGCTGCGCAGGTAGATGCACCCCTGCACAAACTCATTGCGGTCAAAGTACCAGCCGATGTTGACGATGATAAAGGTCCGCACGTTGCGAAAAACGTGCCAGCCGCGGCTTTCGGTAGGAATGTGCAGCGCCGTGTTGAGCTTTTTGAAAGCGGGTTCCAGCAGGTCAGCCAGCGCAATGACAAGACCGTTATACAGACCCCAGACAAGGTAGTGCGCTTGCGGGCCGTGCCAGATGCCGACCACAGCAAACACAAGCAGGTTGGCGACTGCAGCGGGCAGCACACGGCCAAAATGCTTGCCACAATGCGATGTGGCCCACTTGCCGAAGCGCTGCATCGGCTTGGTCAGTGCAAAGGGATAGAACAGGTAATCACGCATCCACGCACCCAGCGAAATATGCCAGCGCCGCCAGAAATCCCCCAGCGAGGTAGAAAAATACGGTTGCCGGAAGTTGGGCATCATCTCAATGCCGTACAGCTGCGCAACACCCAATACCATATCAATGCCGCCGGAAAAATCTGCATACTGCTGCAGCGAGTACAGCAAAATGGCCAGCAGTGCCATAGAACCGGCCAGCTTGGGGTCATTGCCGTCGAGGATGGCGGCAATCGTCGGGGCGGTCAGGTTTGCGATGGCATATTTCTTCATTGCGCCGAACAGAAACAGGAACAGTGCACGTTTGGTACGCTCCCAGTTCCAGATGTGACGGGCGGTGAGCTGCGGGGCCATCTCTCCGTAGCGGTTGATGGGGCCCTGGATCAGCTGCGGGAAAAAGCTGATGAAAAGCAGAAAGCGGACGTAGTTTTTCTCTGCCGGGTGCCGACCACGGTAGCAGTCAATCAGATAACCGACGGCCTGAAACGTGTAAAAGCTGATGCCAAGCGGCATGACCAGCCCCAGTGAGGACGGCGCTGTGGCCGAAAATGCACCGGAGAGCAGCTCCGCAAAATAGGACCAGTATTTGAAGTAGCCAAGCACAAGAAAGTTGGCAGTCAGCACAGCAGCAACAAGACATTTTTTGCGGCGCACCGACTGTGCTTTGATGGCCTTTTTTTCGTCCTTGGTTATGCCCGGAGCCTTTCGCCGCGCGGCGGAATCGGCATCCAGCTTTGCCAGCTGCAAGCCGCCGAGCCAGATCGTCAACGCAGTGAAAAGCAGAAAAACAAGGCCCTTCCAGCCGCTGGCGGTAAAAAACAGCAGGCTCAACCCCAGCAGGCAGATCCATTGGCAGCGGCTGAAAACAGTATAATATAAAATGAGTCCAACGCTGACCAGCAGGAAGAAACTCAGGGAATAGATTTCCACACTACACCATCCACAAAATCAAAAATCGACAGAACATTCATAATATCGCTCAAAATCGGCGGAAGAACCAACAATACGGGCATTCACGCGGAACTGGTAGGTGCCGTGCTCCGCCGCTGGGTACTCGGTCCAGGAGCGGGTAGAATACGCGGAAACCCGGCTGTATTCGCTCTCCCCCGGCGCTTTGACCCAGAACTCGTATTCAGCCTGTACGGACGGACCGTGGTAGGAACCGGCCAGCAGCAAAATCTTGTCCGGGTGAACCTCCGGCGTCAGGTAGACGTTGGTGATATAGTTTACGGCGGCCAGATATTCTGACGGTGTCTCGAACAACGATTCCACATCCTGCCCGGCGTCCAGCATGGCCAGAAACTTTGCCATGCTCAGGCTGAACGCATGCCCGCCGGCAGCATTCATGTGGGTGAAATCCTTGTGATAGTCAGGCTCTTTGTTCTCAAACAGCTCCGGCTTTGCAAGGTTAAAGTCATAATAGGAAGCCCCATACTGTGCTGTCAGCTGCTTGAAGTAGGCGTAGTCGTCAAAATACGTCTCGTAGCTCACGACATCCAGCGTGGTCTTGGGCGCGCTGATGAGCAAAAGGCGCGTGCCGTTCTCCTGACAGAGTTGCAGCATGGAGGTCAGCTCCTCAATGTGCTGCGCGCTAAAGTCGTGGGCGTTCTGGCTCCAGGTGTTCTCCGTGCCGACAGTGTCAAAGTTGATGACCGCGGTATCCTCCGGCTGGGCATGGGCCGCACCGCGCCGGTGCGGCAGACGATTCAGCACGGCATTCCATTTCTGTTGGATCGTAGCGGGCCAATCGGTGGGCCAGCTGCCGCTCTGCCAGGGAAAAAGCGCATTCAGGGAATCTGCACCTGTAAAGTTATCACGGCTGGTCATGTAGCGCAGCAGGTCAGCGGGCTTATCCTTCCAGGAATCCGTCTGCAGCTCTGCATATAAAAAAGCCTTTTGGGCTTTGGCATAGGGTTTGCCTGTCATGTTGGTCAGATCCATGACAAGGATCACATACCGGGGAGAATGCTCCCGAAGCAGGGTCTCCAGCGCGATCTGCGACATATCCAAGCTTTGGGCGTTTGTTGCCATCAGTGCAACGGTCTCCCCTGTTGCGGCGGCGAGTTCTTCTTCGGGCAGGGCGCAGGAAGCCAGCGAAGAGCCAATGACGGCAATGTCAATGGACGGCTTTTGGTGGTAGCTGCTCCACATGTCAAGGCTGGAACCGTTATCGGGCGGCATAAAGCCGCAGAGAATCAGATTTATAATCAGAAAAATCGCGGTGAACGCTGCGATTTTGGCTATGTGCTTCAAAAGATACGCTCCTAAAACAGACAAATAAAGGGAAATGTCCAAAAATAGTAAACACAACTATTATACATCAATTGGAACTTCCCTGCAATGGTGATTTGCTGACAAAGGTAAGATTTTACAATTGTGCAAAAAACCGCGTTTCTTCGTGAAACGCGGCTCTATACAATCAGCCTAAAAGCTGCTTGGCCAAATCAGCGCTGGCCTTGGCATCCTTGCAGTAGTAGTCGGCACCGATGTCCCGGGCGTAGTCGGGCGTCAGCACCGCGCCGCCGACCATGACCTTGCAGTCAAGGTGCGCGGCATGCAGGGCCTCGATCGTGGCCTGCATATTGGGGACGGTGGTCGTCATCAGGGCCGACAGGCCGACGAGCTTTGCGCCGGTCTGGCGCACGGCCTCTACGACACGCTCGGGGTCAACGTCGCGCCCGAGGTCGAGCACGTCATAGCCGTAGTTTTCGAGGATGACACGGACAATGTTCTTGCCGATGTCATGCACGTCGCCCTTGACTGTGGCAATGACGATCTTGCCCTTGCTGCCCTGCGCCTGGCCGGAGGCGGCAATTTTGGCCTTGATGGCCTCGAACGCAGCCTGCGCGGCGGTGGCGGCCTGCAAAAGCTGCGGCAGGAATACCGTGCCTTTCTCAAAGCCGTCGCCCACGGCGTCCAGTGCGGGGATCAGCGAGACATTCACTACGTCCAGCGGTTCGCGCATTGTCAGCGCGGCGTCCGCGGCGGCGCGGGCCTCGGCCTTCAGGCCGCGGCGCACAGCTTCAAACAGGGCGTCCCCGCCCGGTGCGGCGGCGCCGACCTCGGCCACGGTGGCGGCGGACTTGCTTGTCTGCGTCGTCTGAATCTGCACATCGGCATAGGCGGCAACGTAGTCGGTGCTCTGCAAATCCTGCGAGGTCAGCACGCGGTAGGCGCGAACGGCAGCCATCATTTCCGGCGTGTTGGGATTCATGATGGCAAGGTCGAGCCCGGCAGACATGGCCATCGTCAAAAACGTTGTGTTCAGGTAGCCGCGGCACGGCAGGCCGAAGCTGATGTTCGACACGCCCAGCACAGTGCGCACGCCCAGCTCACGCTTGCAGCGGGACAGAGCATCCAGCGTCTGGACGGCACCCTCCTGCTGGGCGCTGGCGGTCAGCGTCAGGCAGTCAATGTAGATGTCCTCATTCGGGATACCGGCGGCGTTGGCAGCGGCGACAATGCGTTGAGCGATCGCAAAGCGGCCCTCGGCTGTCGGCGGGATACCGCCCTTGTCCAGCGCCAGGCCGACGACGGCGGCACCGTACTTTTTGCAGAGCGGCAGAATCTTTTCCAGCGTCTCCGGCTCACCGTTGACCGAGTTGACGATGGGCTTGCCGTTGTAGATGCGCAGCGCACGGGACAGGGCCTCGGGATTCGAGGAGTCGAGCTGCAGCGGCAGGTCGGTGACAGCCTGCAAATCCTTGACAAGCTGCTCCAGCGTGGCGGCCTCGTCAATGCCGGGCAGGCCCGCGTTGACGTCGAGCACCTGCGCACCGGCCTCGGCCTGGGCCACAGCCTGAGTGCATGGGTAGGCGCTGTCGCCGTCCCGCAGGGCCTGCTGCAGCCGTTTTTTGCCGGTGGGATTAATGCGCTCCCCCACCACAGTGATGCCGTCGACCTCCACAAAGCGGACCGGCGTGCACAGACAGCTGCGGCGGATGGGGATCTTGTCAGCCGGGGTCAGCGGGCTGAAGGTCTCATGCAGCCTGGCGATAAACGCGGGCGTCGTGCCGCAGCAGCCGCCGACCATCGAAACGCCGATGGCGGCGTACTCCTTCATCTCGGCGGCAAATTCATCCGGGTCGAGATTGTAGCTGCCGTCGGGGTTCGGCAGACCGGCGTTCGGCTTGACAAAGACCGGAACACCCGCGGGCACGCTGCGGCAGAGGCGCTGTGCGAAGGGCAGAATCTCCTTGGGGCCGAGCGAGCAGTTGATGCCCACGGCGTCCGCGCCGAGACCCGCTGCCGTGACGGCGTAGCTTTCGACGGTGCAGCCCGTGAAGGTGCGCCCGCGGCTCTCAAAGCTCATTGAGGTGAAAACAGGCAGATCGCAGTTTTCCCTGGCGGCGAGGATGGCGGCCTTCAGTTCATACAGATCGGTCATCGTCTCCAAAAAGACGAGGTCAGCCCCTGCCGCCGCACCGGCGCGGATGACCTGTGCAAACTCATTGTAGGCATCCTCAAACGCCAGCGTGCCCGCGGGGACGAGCAGCTCACCCAGAGGGCCGATGTCCAGCGCCACACACGCGCCGGTGGTCTCGGCGGCCTTGCGCGCACAGGCGATGGAAGCGGAAACGACCTCCTCCACCGTGTGGCCGCAGCCGGTCAGCTTCTTGGCGTTGGCACCAAAGGTATTTGCCAGCAGAATATCCGCGCCCGCGTTGGCGTAGTCAGTGTGGATGGCCGTTAAAACCTCCGGCATTTCCAGCGCGGCGAGCTCGGGCTTCTGCCCGGGCCGCAGACCGCGTGACTGCAGCTGGGTGCCCATGCCTCCGTCCAGAAAAACAAACCGCTTGCGGTCAAAAACTTCACGAATCTGCATACGCTTCTCCCCTATCAGTCTTGTGTGAAACAGGTCGTGCCGCGCTTGCGGAACGAGCAGGTCTCCTTTAAATGGCAGGTCGCACAGCCTGCGCGGGTGCCGGTCACGGGATGGTCGGCAATGCCTAAAATGGCGGTGGTGCTCTTGCGGGGGGTCAAAAGGTGCTGGGGCGTCACGGCCAGGCCGCAGCCGCGCACCGTGTCCGCCGCAAGGCAGAGCGCATCGTTCAGCTCCAGCGGGCAGTCACCGTAGCCCGGCGCGTAGCGCCCGGTCATAAAGACGCCCTGCGCCTCGATCTGAGCGCGTATTTCGTTCTCCAGCTCGTCACAGATCTGTTCCAAAAGCACCGAGGCCAGCGCGTCTGCCGCGGCGGCCAGGGCAATGTCAGTCAGTTCCATGCGGCGCAAAAGCTTGTCCACCTCGGCCCCGAGGGTCGCTGCCAGCAGAAGGACCTCGTCGCAGCCCTGCAGATGGCGCGTCAGGTCGCTGCCGCAGTTTTCCAGCGGCAGGGCGGTACGCGGCAGACGGCGGTACACCGCACGCGGCGCAGCAGCGGTCAGCACGGTCTGCTCGGCCTTATCCAGCAGGGCCGCGGTGGCGGCATCGGGCGTCCAGCCGGACGCACCCATGTAGCGCAGCGCCGTGGCGCGGTCAATGGCGGCGGGCTTGCGGCGCTCCATTACAGCAGATCCCTGATGCCGTCGTAGACTTTCGCGGCCACGGCGGCGTCATTCATTGCGTACAGGTGGATGCCGTCTGCGCCGCCCTCAATGAGGTCGCGCAGCTGCCTGACGGCGTAGTCGATACCGGCATCGTACAGGCTGACCGGGTCGTCCTGATAGCGGGAAATCATACGGGTGAACTCAGACGGCAGGCTGGCCGAAGAAAGTGAAACGGTGCGTTCGATCTGGCTGCGCTTGACGATGGGCATGACACCGGCAGAGACCGGCAGCGTGATGCCTGCGCGGCGTGCCAGATTCAGAAAGCGGTAAAAGTGCATGTTGTCAAAGAAAAGCTGGGTCAGCAGGTGCTCGGCACCGGCGGCCTGCTTGATGCGCAGGTTCTCAACGTCATGCAGCAGGCTGTCGGCCTCAGGGTGGCCCTCCGGGTAGCAGGCACCGTGAACGGAAAAATCCGGCTTCTTCCATTTGATAAAGGACGTCAGGTCGCTGGCGTGTTTGAAGTCGGGGCTCTCCGGGCGGGACGGGCTGCGGTCCCCGCGCAGGGCCAGCACATCCCGGACGCCGACAGATTCCAGCTGATCCAAAATCTCCGCTGCACGGGTCTCGTCGTTGCCCATGCAGATCAGGTGCGCCAGCGTGGGGACATGCAGCTCGTTCTGAATGTAGTCGGCCACCTCCGCGGTGGAGACGCCGCCCGCAGAGCCGCCCGCACCGAAGGTAACGCTGATGAAGCCGGGGTCCATGGCCTGCATCTGGCGCAGGGTGTCCTTGAGCTTATCCATCTGGGTTGTCTGTTTCGGCGGGAAGCATTCGATAGAGAAAACGCAGCGTTTGGCTTTGAACTGTTCCGTAATCGTCATTTTCTACTCCTTATTTTTACGCCGCAAAATCGGCGGAGTCCGCGGAAGTTTCCACGTTGAGGGTGTTGTTCTGCCAGATGAAGGTGAGGCTGCCCTCCAGGTCAGTGCGCCATACCTCGGCACCGACCTCTGCGTAATTTTGCAGGGCAGCGCGGTGCGGATGGCCGTAATCGTTGTGCAGCCCGCAGCTGACGGCCACGGCCTCGGGCCGGACTGCCTGCATAAAGGTCAGGCTGTTGGAGGTGTAGGACCCGTGATGCCCCGCCTTGAAAAGAGTGGCATGCAGGGTCGGGCCGTAGGTATCGACCAGGCGCTGCTCGGCGTCTGCCTCTGCGTCGCCGGTATCGAGAAAGCGGAAATCGCCCGCCGTGAACAGCGTGCAGAGCGAGGCATCGTTGACGCTGTCGGCATCCTCGCTGCCGCCTTGTAAAATTCGCAGTGTGCCGCTGCCAAGCGGGTATTCCTCCCCGGATTCTGCTGTGAGAATTTCTGCTCCGCTGTCGGCGGCCAGCTCTGCGAGATGGCGCGGCCAGTCGGCGGTCTCATCCGCCGTGGGCTGCCACAGCGGCAGCAGCAGGGTCTTGACCGGGAGGGCGCGCAGCACCGCGCGGGCGTTGCCGGTGTGGTCTGCGTGGGGATGGGTCAGCACAAGATAGTCAAGCGACGGCACACCCAGCACGTCCAGGTCATAGAGCAGCGCGTCCTCAGCCTCGGCGGGACCGGTGTCAATCAGGCAGTACGCGCCGTCCTGACAAAGCAGCACGGCATCGCCCTGCCCGACATCCAGCACATACACGACGGTGTTGCCGTCCGCGGTCTGCGGAGCGCTTTCCTCAGTTTGGAGTGGTACGCCGAGCGCGGCGCGCAGCTGCTGCCAGCCGGGAACGCTGCCCTTGCCGCCCAAAAGCTGGACGACAAATGCGGCAAGCACCAACAAGCAGACGGCCACCGCCGCGGCCAGGCGGGCAAAGCGCTTACCCGTCATACTGGCCGTTCAGCTTGCGCTCCTCCCACTCGGCCTTGGTCACAAGCACGGCGCGGGGCTTGGCACCCTCATAGGGGCCGATGATCTTTTCCTGCTCCATCTGGTCCATGATGCGGGCGGCGCGGGCGTAGCCCAACTTGCAGCGGCGCTGCAAAAGGCTGGTGCTGGCCTGTCCGGCCTCAATAACGCACTCAACGGCCTGCTCAAACATAGCATCCAGTGCACCGCCGCCGTCTCCGTCATCGTCGCCGCCCTTCTTGCTGCCCTTTTCGGCAACGGCGCGGCGCTCCATTTCGGCAATCATTTCTTCATCGTACTGGGCGGTGGAGGTGGACTTGATAAAGCTCAGCACCGCGCCGATCTCCTCATCAGTCACAAAGGTGCCCTGCACACGCACGGGCTTGGACGCGCCGACGGGCAGGAAGAGCATATCACCGTTGCCCAGCAGCTTCTCGGCACCGCCGCTGTCCAGAATGGTGCGGCTGTCGATCTGGCTGGAAACGGCAAAGGCGATACGGCTGGGGATGTTGGCCTTGATAAGGCCGGTGATGACGTCCACGCTGGGGCGCTGGGTCGCAACGATCAGGTGGATGCCGGCGGCGCGGGCCTTCTGCGCGATGCGGCAGATATAGTCCTCGACCTCCTTGCCCGCGACCATCATCAGGTCGGCCAGCTCGTCAATGACGATGGCGATATAGGGCAGGTGCTCCATGCCGGTCTGGGCGGCCAGCTTGTTGTAAGCCTTGATCTCGCGGACGTTGTTCTCGGCAAAGAGCTTGTAGCGGCGCTCCATCTCGGCCACGCTGGCACCCAGCGCACCGGCAGCCTTGCGCGGCTCGGTGACGACGGGCATCAGCAGGTGCGGAATGCCGTTGTACTCGGCCAGCTCGACGACCTTCGGGTCAATCAAAATGAGCTTGACATCCTCGGGGCCGGAGCGGAACAGGAAGCTGATGATAATGGAGTTGACGCAGACGGATTTACCGCTGCCGGTGGAACCGGCAATCAGCAGGTGGGGCATCTTGCAGAGATCCGCGACCTGCGCCGTACCGGCAATGTCCTTGCCGAGGGCCATCGTCAGCGGGCTGCGCATGTTGATATAATTCTGGGATTCAAAGACTGCGCGGATGTTGACGGTGGAGCGGATCTTGTTCGGGACCTCGATGCCGACGGCGGGCTTGCCGGGGATGGGCGCTTCAATGCGCACACCCGCAGTGGCCAGGTTCAGGGCGATGTCGTCGGCCAGGCTTGTGATGCGGCTGACCTTGATACCGGCCTGGGGCTGCAGCTCATACCGGGTGACGGACGGGCCGCGGCAGATGTCGAGCATCGTCGTCTTGACGCCGAAGCTGTCCAGCGTGTTGACCAGAATGTCCGCATTTTTCTTCATTTCGCGGGCGGCCCCGGCCTCGTCGTCGGGGCGCGTGGCGTTAAAGAGATTCAGCGACGGATAGCAGTAGGGCTCCGGCGGCTGCTCCTCCGAGGTGGGCAGACGCATGGCGTTGGGGTCGGCCTTGGCCGCACAGGGCGGCGTATGGATGGGCGCACCGGCAGAGTTGCCGACAGCGGTGCTGACCTGCACGCGGGCAGCCTCTCCCTGCCGGGGCACAGTGAAGCTGCTCTGGGTCGTTTCCGCCGCAGGGCGGGTCATGGCAGGGGCAGACTGGTACGGCTGCGGGGGTGCTGCCGGGGCCGGAGCCTCGACAACAGGCTGGGCAGGGGCGGCGGGTGTCTCGGCCAGCATATCATCCAGCATTTCGGAGACAGAGCGCCCGGACTGCCAGGCAGCGCTGACCGCACTGCCGGTATCGCTGAAGCTGCCGCCCAATGTCGGGATCGGTGCGGAAACAGCGGGGGCCTCCGGTGCGTCGGGCACAGCTGCGGGGGCGGGCGTACCCAGCGGCGCAGCGTCTGCGGCCATCTGTGCAGCAAGATCAGCCGGAGAAAGGACCATCGTATCGCCCTGCACACGGCCTGTCATATCCAGCTGCGGCAGCTCGACAGGGATCGGCTCGGGCTCATCCTCCACGGGAATGAGCGGCGTGTCAAATTTGGGCTCCTGCGGGACAGGTGTCAGCGGGGTCTCAAACTCGGTAGGCTGCGGCAGGTCCAGCGTCGTCTCGGCACTGACTTCCTGCGGCGTATAGTAAGGCGCGTGGCCGCTGACAGCGCGGTTGATGAGCGCATCCAACTCGTCCTGCGGCGCGGTGGACGCCTGTGCGGCGGGCGCGGGCGTGACCGGGGTCAGCGGGGTGCTGTACACCGGCGCGGCAGGCTCCGAGGCAGGCTGCAATTGCAGCTCAAAATCCTCCTTCGGTGCGGGAGCAGGCTGGGGCTGGGTGTGGCGCAGTGTGCTGTTGGCCCGGTTGGACAGCGGATCCATGCCGAACGTGCCGCCCGGGCCGATGCTGACCGGCTCCAGCGGGTCATCGCTGACGGCCTTTTGGCGGGCGTTTTCCCCTGCACTGGGGCCAAGATCCACGTCAAACGACGCATGGGTCTGGGCGTCGGGCTTGGCGGTAAACGGTGCCTCGGGCACAGCAGGTGTCACGGGGGGCGTGTAGGCGGCCTGCCGCTGCGGGGCGGGCGGAGTCTGCTTCGGGAAACGGCTCGTGTCCGCGATGACGTCGTAAACCGGATGGTGCGGGCGGCTGCTGCCCGGCAGCGCACCGGTCAGATTCTCGACGCTTTCCTCCTCGGGCTCCTGTTCAAACAGGCGGGTGTCGTAGGCGGTCTCGGCTGCGGCGCGCTCCTCGCGCTTGGCTTGCAGGGTCTTGTACTGGCCGTCTACAAACAGAACGACGTCCGCGGGGGTGATGGCAAAGAAGAACATCAGCCCCAGCAGGAAGATGAGCAGCATGATAATGTTGGAGGCGGGACGCCCGAACAGCGCCAGCAGCGTGGCACCGATGGGCGCACCGAGGACGCCGCCCTCCCAGAAGTAGGTGCCGCCGCGGGTAAAGAGCATCTTGACGATCTCCCCGACCTTGAGGTTCTCAATATTAAGTTTGGAGAAGATGACAGGCACGCTGGCGCAGAGCACGCCCATCAGCGATACCTTGCCCGCAAACAGCGCAACGCGGTAGCCGGTGGCAAGCAGGTAGGCCAGGTACAGCAGGAACGGTCCGACCAGATAGGTCGTGATACCGAAAACGCCAAAGTACCAGCTGCGCAGCGTGCGCCAAAGATTCTGCCCGGGCACAAGCACGAGCGCAACGCAAAGCAGACCCAGCCCCACCAGCAGGATGCTGCGGGCCAGGTTCGGGGTCTCGGCGCGGCGCTGGGCACGGCGGGACGGCTGACGGCTGCGGGAGGCCGCACTGCTGCGCGCGGATGCGGAGCGCCCGGTGCTGCTGCGGCCCGTGCCGCGGGCGGAGGCAGTGCCCTTTTTGCCGGAGGAGTTCTTTGTTGATTTTTTACCGGAACGAGATTGTGCCATGTTACAGTGTTTCCCTCTCTTATTTCTCTGAACGCTTCTTTAGGCAATACCGCATAATTCCCGCCTTACGGCTTAAGCACCGCTCCGGCGGCTGCGGCACGGCACCTGCGTTGCCAAAATGCTCGATAATACACAAAGTATTATCTGCGCTTTTGGCTTAGCAGCTGCCGCACCTCGCTCGCCGTATCGGCACTTAGAATTATGCGGTTTTGCCTTTATATATAAGTAGTCTGTACAGGTACAGGACGGTAAGGACATATGACTTTTATTTTAGCACGATTTCCGGGGATTGTAAAGAAAAATGCCCGCGGTGCCGGGTTACAAAAAATAAATCCCCGCCCTGAGGGATGGGCGGGGATTTACAAGAAAGGAGGAGAAGAACACATGAAAATGTGATAAAGCTATTTGACTTGGGGTTCATTTAGCTTGCAACTAAATTGTAACTGTTTTGTCACCAAATGTCAATAGCAAATTGTAAATATTTTGTCATTTTTCAATTTGTTCACAAATTGGCAGGCGCAGCTCCGCACAGCCGCCGGGCGTGTTGGACAGGCGCAGCGTGCCACTGTGTGAAAGCGCGACCCTGCGTGCAAAATACAGCCCAAAGCCCTGGTGGGCTGTGTCACTGCGGGCAGCTTCTGTATAAAGCAGCTCCCCCGCTTTGGCGAGGGCCTCGGCAGTGAAGCCGGGGCCGGTATCGGTCACACGCAGGATGAAATCCTGTTTCTCTTTTGTAACCAACAGTGTGACGGTGCCGCCGCGGGGCGTATAGCGCACGGCGTTGTCCAGCAGGTTTTCGGCAGCCCGGAGCAGATCGCACTGCGCCGCGCACAGCGTCCCCTGCCACTGCTCGTCCAGCACAAACTGTACCCCGGCAGGTGCACAGAGGGCGCGGGCGGTTTCCGCCAGCGTGCTGACAAGGATGTGACTGGAAAAGGTTTCCCCTGCGGCGGACGGTGCACAGGCGGTGCGCAGGGCGGCCAGATATTGTTGGGCACGGTCCGTGCCGCGCAGGATGGCTTCGACCTGTGTCTGCTGGTCGGCGGACAGAGCATCCTCGGCCAGCAGGTCTGCGTTGCCCTGAATGATGGACAGCGGCGTTTTCAAGTCATGCGTCAGCGCGGCAATCTGCTCGGCGCGCTGCTGCTCCATCCGCCATTGGCTTTGCAGGCTGTCGGTCAGTTCCCGGCCCATCGTCTGCATGGCCTGCAGCGTGGCGGAAAACTCTCGCAGGTGCGCGCCGTCCGCGTCAATGCGCTCGGGCTGCTGCGCGGCGATGGCGTCAACCGCGCGGTGCAGCCGGGCGGTCTCGGCGGCAAAGACCCGCACGGTGCAGTGGGTCTGCCAGCCCAGCCAAACGAGGATGAGCACCGCCAGAAGCAAAATATAGCAGGTCTGGAAATCCGGCAGCGTGTCCCGCAGGGCCGGGTCGGCGTAGGGCGTAGCATAGTCGTACTGCAAAAGGCAAAAGCTTCCGTCAGCCATTTTG
>OLRT01000607.1_pt1 | contig 27484 bp, 19 predicted proteins | sample 1672021 | NCBI WGS metagenome assembly OLRT01 (sample SAMEA3136637, study PRJEB25190) | human gut metagenome | reverse complement strand
TTCTGACCAAGGAGGAGGGCGGCCGTCACACCCCGTTCTTCGATGGTTATCGTCCGCAGTTCTACTTCCGTACCACCGACGTTACCGGTACCGTGAAGCTGCCTGAGGGCACCGAGATGGCTATGCCTGGTGACCACATCACCATCGAGGGCGACCTCATCCACCCGATCGCCATGGAGGAGGGCCTGCGCTTCGCTATCCGCGAGGGTGGCCACACCGTCGGTTCGGGCATCGTCAGCACCATCATCGAGTAACTTTAGCTACTCGAGCTGTTGATTTCATTAACCCGGTTCCTCTTCGGGGGAGCCGGGTTTTTGTGTCGATGCGCACTAATGACAGGATTGTGTTATGGATCTGCAGAAAAATCGTGGAGACGTAAATCGCATTGACATAACCCCATTACAGATGATAATGTTTACCACCGTGCCCGTGAGGTACGGTATTTGGAGGTAAAAGACACATGCGTACTCTCGTTACACTTGCCTGCACCGAGTGCAAGCGTCGTAATTACACGACGACCAAGAACAAGGCCAACACCCCTGATCGCATGGAGCTTAAAAAGTATTGCCCCTGGTGCCGTCGTCACACCGTGCACAAAGAGACTCGCTAGTCTCTTTTGACATACGCCAGTAGTTCAATTGGTAGAGCATCGGTCTCCAAAACCGAGTGTTGAGGGTTCGAGTCCTTCCTGGCGTGCCAGTCTTTGATCCGTAAGCCTCCATAGGAGGCTTACGGTTTGTTACTGTATGTTGGGTCTGTGCCGGAGGTAAATGTTCATGGCCAACAAGAAGACCAAGAAGAAGTCTCAGCAGGGCTCCAACAAGGCTGCTGCTAAGCCTGAGGTCAAGAAGACCGCTAAGGTTAAGGCCAAGGATAAGAACAAGAAGCCCGGCCTGTTTGCCCGCATCAAGAAGTATTTCTCTTCCGTGCGTTCCGAGATGAAGCGCGTTGTATGGCCCTCCAAGAAGGAGCTCATCAACTACACCGTCACGGTTTGCGTTTCCCTGATTGTTGTTGGCGTTGTCATCGCGCTGCTTGATGCCGGTATCGGCCAGGCGCTGGTGGCCTTCTCCGGATTGAGGGGTTAAGCATGTCCAAGCGCTGGTATGTCGTCCACACGTACTCTGGTTACGAGAACCGCGTTAAGTCCGATCTTGAGCATCGCATCGAGACCATGGGTATGACCGACCGCATCTTTGATATCGAGATTCCCACCGAGCGTGTGACCGAGATCAAGGAGAACGGTGCTCGCGAGACCAAGGACTCCAAGATTTTCCCGAGCTATGTTCTCGTTCGTATGGAGATGGATGACGACTCTTGGACGTGTGTTCGCAACACCCCCGGCGTCACCGGTTTCCTGGGTGGCAACGGTAAGCCCGCTCCTCTCTCGCGCGAAGAGTACAACAAGATGATGCGCAAGAGCGATAAGGGCGGTGCGCCTAAGCGTACGACCGTCAATATCGAGGTCGGCACGTCTGTTCGCGTTACTTCTGGTCCGCTTGCGGACTTTGATGGTAAGGTCTCCGAGGTTAACCCCGAGGCCGGCAAGGTCAAGGTTACTCTGATGATCTTTGGCCGCGAGACTCCCGTCGAGCTTTCGTTCGATCAGGTCTCCGTTATTTCTTAGTTCGTTCTCGCGTTCACGCTCATCTGCCGGCTGCTCACCGGATGGATTGCTTCTAACGGGTACGCGTTGAACATATTGGCACTGTAGACACATTCGTGTTTTAGGAAGGTTTTGACATGGCTGAGAAGAAGGTTGCTACTGTCATTAAGCTCCAGATTCCCGCTGGCGCTGCTAACCCCGCTCCTCCCGTTGGCCCGGCACTGGGTGCTGCTCAGGTCAACATCATGCAGTTCTGCCAGGCGTTCAATGCCGCTACGCAGGACAAGCAGGGCGACATCATCCCCGTTGAGATCACCGTTTATGAGGATCGTTCCTTCACCTTTGTGACGAAGACCCCTCCTGCGGCTCACCTCATCAAGAAGGAGCTCAAGCTCAAGAGTGGTTCCGCTAAGCCCCAGGCCGACAAGGTTGGTCAGCTTACTCAGGAGCAGCTCACCAAGATCGCCGAGATCAAGATGCCGGACCTCAATGCTAACGATATCGAGGCCGCCAAGAAGATCGTCGCCGGCACCGCTCGCTCCATGGGCGTCACCATCGCCGAGTAGCGATACTGTTTAGGTAATTTCGGGCACGATGCGTGTCGTGCCCGTTTGCGTGCAATAGGGCACGCGTTGATGTGGGAGGGCTCAGGCCCGTTTGACCACAGGAGGTATGTATTATGGCTAAGCACGGTAAGAAGTACCGCTCCGCCGCTGAGAAGATTGATTCCGCTCAGCTCTACACCCCGCGTAAGGCTGTCACTCTCGTCAAGGAGGTTGCAACCGCCAACTTCGACGAGACCATCGAGGCTCACTTCCGCCTTGGTGTCGACACCCGTAAGGCCGATCAGAACATCCGTGGCTCCATCTCCCTGCCTCACGGCACCGGCAAGTCCGTTCGCGTTGCCGTGTTCGCTGAGGGCGCTAAGGCCGATGAAGCTCGAGAGGCTGGTGCCGACATCGTTGGCTCCGACGAGCTGATCGCCGAGATTCAGAAGGGCAACATCGAGTTTGACGCTGCCATCGCTCTGCCGACCATGATGGCCAAGGTTGGCCGCATCGGTAAGATCCTCGGCCCCCGTGGCCTGATGCCGAACCCCAAGCTCGGCACCGTTACCATGGATGTTGCCAAGATGGTCTCCGAGCTCAAGGCTGGCCGCGTTGAGTATCGCGCCGACCGCTATGGCATCTGCCATGTGCCCCTGGGCAAGAAGTCTTTCTCCGATGAGCAGCTCGTCGAGAACTACGCTGCCCTCTACACCGAGATTCTGCGCGTCAAGCCCGCTTCTGCTAAGGGCAAGTACGTGAAGAGCATCTCCGTCAGCTCTACCATGGGCCCTGGCGTCAAGGTCGACCCTGCTGTTCAGCGTAACTTTCTCGCTGAGTAGTCATTCGAACTGACTCGTTCTTCTAAACCCGGTTTGCATTTGCAAGCCGGGTTTTCTTTTAGGCGAGCATCGTTATTCCGTTCGTTTTCAAAGCTGTAACAATCGGATTTTCTGTTCTAAGTAAACTTCGATTCTGCTAGACTCACCTTTGTTGAAACTTTATCTGAGAGGAGTGCGCATACCATGACGAACAACGCCTTTGCAGCTGCACTCCTAGCCCTCGCGCTACTACGGTAGTCGCGCTTGGGATCTTTTCAACTTGCTTAACACCCGAGTGCGTAACTGACCATCGCTTTGCGGTCCGTATGAGCGCTCGGGTGTTTTTCTATCTTTCGCCTGTACGTGCCTACAAAGCCCGACATGTTGAACATAGTCGCCCAGCGGCTTTGATGTACAGGAGGAACCATGACCCGCAAAATCGCAATCTTCGATACCACTCTGCGCGACGGCGAGCAATCGCCTGGCGCCAGCATGAATACCGAGGAGAAGCTCATCATTGCACGCCAACTCGTGCGCATGAACGTGGATGTTATCGAGGCCGGTTTCCCCATTTCCAGCCCGGGCGATTTTAAATCGGTTTACGAGATTGGAAAGATTGCCGGTGACACCTGCACCGTATGCGGTCTGACGCGTGCCGTGGATAAGGATATCGAGGTAGCTGCCGAGGCCCTGAAGAGCGCCAAGCGTCCGCGTATCCATACCGGCTTGGGCGTCTCTCCCTCCCATCTGCACGACAAGCTTCATCTCACCGAGGACGAGGCCATCGAGCGCGCAATTCATGCTGTGAAGTACGCTCGCAACTTTGTGGATGACGTTGAGTTCTATGCCGAGGACGCCGGGCGTTCCGATCAGGAGTTCCTCGTTCGTATTATCCAGGCTGCGGTGAAGGCTGGTGCGACGGTCGTTAACATTCCCGATACTACGGGATATAACATGCCTTGGAATTTTGGTACGCGCATCAAGGACCTGCGTGAGCGCGTCGACGGTATCGAAAACGTGACCATCTCCGTGCATACGCATAACGACCTGGGCATGGCTACCGCCCTTGCTCTCGATGCTGTCCAAAATGGAGCCACGCAGATCGAGTGCACCATCAACGGCCTGGGCGAGCGCGCAGGCAACACCTCGCTCGAAGAGGTCGTTATGGCCATCAAGATGCATGGCGAAGCTCTCGACGCCCATACCGATGTTGTGACCCGCGAGCTGACGCGTGCCTCCAGGCTGGTGAGCTCCATCACGGGCATCAACGTGCAGCCCAACAAGGCGATTGTCGGCGCCAACGCCTTTGCGCATAGCTCCGGCATCCATCAGGACGGTGTGCTCAAGGCTCGCGATACCTACGAGATTATCGATCCGGCAGATGTGGGCGCCGCTGGGTCCGAGATTATCCTGTCCGCCCGTTCTGGCCACGCTGCCCTGCGCCACCGCCTGGGCGAGCTGGGCTACACCTTTGATGACGCTGCATTTGAAGACGTCTACAATCGCTTCCTGGAGATTGCCGACCAGAAGAAGGAGGTCTTTGACGAGGACCTCGAGTCGATGGTGCAGGAGCGTCAGCGCGAGGTGAAGGCTATCTATACCCTCGACGCCCTGCAGGTGTCCTGCGGCGACCCGCTGGTTCCCACGGCTACGGCGACCATCAGCGACGAGCTGGGCGTCAAGCACGTGGTGTGCGCGACGGGCACCGGCCCTGTCGACGCCGCTTATAAGGCAGTGGACAAGGTTGTTGCGGTTCATGGCGACCTGGCGGAGTTCTCTGTCAAGGCTATCAGCCGCGGTATTGATGCCATCGGTGAGGTAACGGTGCGCATCACGGCCGAAGATGGCAAGGTCTACACCGGTCGTGGCGCCGATACCGACATCATCGTTTCGAGCGCGAAGGCCTATGTGAATGCAGTTAACCGCATGATTCAGACCGCCCGCTCAAAAGAGGGCAAATAACCGGGCGCATAATCGCCCTTTTCGCCTGATTGCCAAATACTTAACAAGAGAGGAAACCCAATGGCACGTCCCATGACCATGGCAGAGAAGATTTTGGCCGCCCACGCGGGACTCGATGAGGTTGTGCCGGGCCAGCTGGTTGAGTGCGACCTCGACCTGGTGCTCGCCAACGACATTACGGCTCCCATCGCCATCAAGACGGTGCGCGAGATTGGTGCTGGAGTTTTTGACCGCGAGCGGATTTGCCTCGTGCCCGACCATTACGCGCCCAACAAGGACATCAAGAGTGCCGAGCAGACCAAGGTCACGCGCGATTTTGCCCATGAGCATAAGATCGTCAACTATTTTGAGCAGGGTTGCATGGGTATTGAGCATGCACTGCTGCCCGAGCAGGGCGTAGTGGTGCCCGGCGACCTCATGATCGGCGCCGATTCCCACACCTGCACCTATGGCGGCATCGGCGCCTTCTCAACCGGCGTGGGCTCCACCGACGCCGGCGTGGGTATGGCAACGGGCCGTGCTTGGTTCAAGGTGCCCGAGACCATTCGCTTTGAAATCGATGGCGAGCTTCCTGCGGGTGCCACGGCAAAGGACATCATCTTGCATATCATCGGCAAGATCGGTGTTGACGGCGCCCTTTATTGCGCTATGGAGTTTGGCGGCTCGACGATTGAGAACCTCTCTGTTGAGGGACGTTTGACCATCGCAAATATGGCAATTGAGGCGGGCGGCAAGGCCGGTCTCTTTGAGGTGGACGACAAGTGCCGCGAGTACGTGGCTGCCCGCGCTCGCCGCACGCCGGTTGAGTATCATCCCGATGCGGATGCCGAGTATAAGCAGGTCATCAAGATCGACGCTACCGAGATCGAGCCGTGCGTGTCCTGGCCGCATCTGCCCAGCAATACGCATCCCGTTGTCGAGAGCCGTCATATCGCGGTCGACCAGGCCGTTATCGGTTCGTGCACCAACGGCCGTATCGAGGATATGCGCGCCGCGGCCGAGGTCCTGCGCGGGCGCACGGTTGCCGAGAACGTTCGCTGCATCGTGATTCCTGCAACCCAGAAGGTCTGGCTCCAGTGCGTACACGAGGGCCTGATGGACGTCTTCATCAACGCCCATTGTGTGGTTTCGACGCCCACGTGCGGTCCGTGCCTGGGCGGCTACATGGGCATCCTCGCTGCAGGGGAGCGCTGCATTTCTTCGACCAATCGTAACTTCGTGGGCCGTATGGGTGACCCCACGTCCGAGGTCTACCTGGCAAGCCCTGCCGTTTGCGCCGCTTCTGCCGTCGCCGGCAACATTGCGTTGCCGAGCGACCTGTAAGCGCACTGGGGCCTTTGGGCTTTACTCGCTATTTCAGACAGTCCTGCTCGCACGGAGAGCACATTAAGTGCTCTCCGGCTCGTGCGGAACTCATAGCGAGCAAAGCCCAAAGCCCCTGCTGAAAAAAGCATGGCGCAGCTGGGCCATAAAAGCGTAGTGCTGCAAGTCCAACTACTTTGCGTTGTGGAAGTTTTATTCGATAGAAGAACATGATGCGTGAGGGAGGGACCAGGCTTTATTTGACATGAGTTTCCGCACGAGCCGAACGTGACTAAATGTCACGTTCGTGCGAGCAGGACTGTCTGAAATGGCAAATAAAGCCTGGCCCCTCCCTCCCGGGAAAGGTGAACGATATGAAATTCAACGGAACTGTTTTTCGTTATGGCCGTGACATCGATACCGATGTCATCATTCCGGCTCGCTATCTCAACACGTCAGATCCGGCAGAGCTTGCCAAACATTGCCTGGAGGACCTGGATACCACGTTTGTGGAGCGCGTAAAGCCCGGTGACATCATTGTTGCCGACGAGAACTTTGGCTGTGGCTCCTCGCGCGAGCACGCACCGGTCGCCATCAAGGCTGCAGGTGTTTCCTGTGTGATCGCCAAGAGCTTCGCGCGCATCTTTTACCGCAATTCGATCAACATAGGCCTGCCGATTCTGGAATGCCCGGAGGCCGTGGACGCCATCTCAGATGGGGATGTGGTGAGTGTCGATGCCGATACCGGAACGATTGTGGATGAGACTACGGGCGCGATCTTCCATGCGCAGCCATTCCCACCGTTTATCCAAGAGATCATCAATGCCGGCGGTTTGGTAGAGCGCACCAAGCAAAAGATCGCCGAGTCACAGGCGGAGTAGATGGTCGTGGAAAACCCCTTTGCCAAAGGCCCCTCAACCCTCGATTGGAGTTGCAACGTGAAAAAGAGCTATAAGGTATGCACCCTGCCGGGCGACGGCATTGGACCCGAGGTTATTGCCGAGGGAAAGAAGGTCCTTGCCGCAGTGGGGGCGCGTGCCGGCGTCGAGTTTATTTGCGAGGACGCGCTTATCGGTGGAGCCGCGATTGACGCGTGCGCGGATCCGTTGCCCGAGGCCACGCTTGCCGCCGCTCAGGCGTCTGACGCCGTTTTGCTGGCGAGCGTAGGCGGACCTAAGTGGGATTCGACCGATCCAGACGCTCCTCGTCCCGAGCAAGGTCTCCTGCGCATTCGCAAAGCTCTGGGGCTTTACACCAATCTTCGTCCGGTGAAGATTTACGACGCGCTTGCTGGTGCCTCCACCCTTAAGCCCGAGGTCATCAAGGGTGTTGACATGGTGCTCGTGCGCGAGCTTACGGGTGGCATCTACTTTGGTAGCCATGAGCGTTTCTACGACGAGCAGGGCGCTGGCGCAAACGGTGAAGCCGGTCAGCGCGCGGTGGACGTTATGGAGTATCGCGAGTACGAGGTCGAGCGCATTGCCCGCCAGGCCTTTGAGGCCGCACGCAAGCGCCGCGGCAAGGTAACAAGCGTGGACAAGCGCAACGTGCTCGAGACCTCCCGCATGTGGCGCGAGATAGTTCATCGCGTGCATGACGAGGAGTATGCAGACGTAGAGCTTGAGGACCTGCTTGTGGACAACACCGCGATGCAGCTCATCAACCGACCGGCCGACTTTGATGTTATGGTAACCGAGAACATGTTCGGCGACATCCTCTCCGACGAGGCTGCGCAGATCACGGGTTCGCTCGGTATGCTCGCTTCTGCAAGCTTGGGCGACGGCGTGTCGCTTTTTGAGCCCAGCGCTGGCTCCGCGCCCGATATCGCGGGCCAGGGGATTGCCAACCCGCTCGCTCAGATTCTCTCGGTGGCAATGATGCTCATCTATGCCTTCGATATGACCAAGGAGGCCGCATGGATCGAGGCGGCCGTCGAACGCGTGCTTAACGAGGGCTGGCGCACGCGCGACATCGCCGATTCCGATACGCCTGCCGAGAAGATCATCGGTACCGCCGATATGGGCGACAAGGTCATCGCTGCCCTGTAGCGTCGACAAGACCGAAACCACCACAAAGGGGACAGGCACCTTTGTGGTGGTCTGATGCGATGCCCCCGTAGCAAGGCGGCGGGGGCATCTTTAACCGTTCACGCATTAATTTCTAAGACGCTTAAATAAGATATATAATCAATCATATATGGAATTACTGTGCCGAAAGGCGCAGTGGAAATTGCAGTTGATGTATTGCCTTGCAGCATTGATTTGCCGTGATTGTTTTGTTGGTGCGCTAGAAGAATAAACAACTCGTAAACGCATCGGCAACCGAACAGCGGCATCGATGGGAACGAGAGGGCTGCTAACTCTCGACTGAACTTGCATGAAGCAACGCCTTGGCTGCGCGCCGCGACACACCGCCGCGGCGGGACGAACGTGCTCGGGGGAGTCATCATGTTCAAGCACGCAGACCGAAAAGACGGGGACACCGAATTTGCCAAGGGGACGGGGGGTCGCCTCGACGGAGATGCCCCAGCGTCGTTGCTTTCGCAAGACACGCCTGAAGGCCGCCTTTGCTGCCAAGATCGCTCTGGTCACCATTGCTTCGGCCGTGATGGTCATGCAGACGATGCCCGTTTCCGCCATAGCCGAAGTGGTCGAGCAAGAGCAGCAGGACCAGCAACTGCTCGCAGAGGTTCAGAGTGCCAACGAAGGCTCTACTGCAAATGTGGGCGAAGGCGACAACACTGGTAGCAACGGTAACGCCACGAACGATTCTACGTCTCAGGGCGATGTCACACCCGACTCCGATACTTCCGACTCCTCCTCGACCGACAACGCCGACAAGACTGATGTCGCTACGACGCCCGCAGCCAACGCCGCCGACAGCACAGACGCCGACTCAACCGGCATCGTCGACGCCTCCAACTTCGACAGTCCGAACGTCAAGCTCGTTGCCCCGCCGGCACAGTCTGAGCAGGCGCTTGCGGCGCAGGCATCTCCCTCGGCCCTGCGTGCGGCGAAAAAACAGGGCAAGCAAGAGCCCCAGACAAATAATCAGAATCCTATTTCGGGCGACGACCAACGCATCGAGAACATCACCGTTGCATGGGCGACGCCCGATGATGCCGAGGACAACAGCCCGGCGCGTCTTTCCCTTGTGCCCAAAGCCGACGAGTTCTCGGTCAAGATGAAGCTCTCGGTCGCACTCTCGGGCCAGTACAGCTATAAGGAGGGCGAGATCCAAATCGTCGTCCCCAAGTACATTTTCTCCGACCGCGACGGCAAACCGGCGGGCGAGCTGGAGGCGGCGGTCCCCGAGGCGCCGAGTCAGCAGTCCACGTTTGCCTACACCGAGATGGACGACAGCTATGTGCTGAGCAACACCTGCGAGTTCTCCGCCGCCACGCAGGCGAGCTTTGAGTTTGCCGTACGCAAGCTTGACCCCATCGAGCTTGTGGGCAACGGTCAGCTCGCCGACGGCGAGAAAGCGCATGCTGCTGACGCCCTTCCCACCGAGGTGGAGAAGTACGTCACCGACAACTTCTACGGCACGGTCAACCTCACCACGCACGCCGGCAACGTGCTTTCCATGACATCCAATAAGCTCGATGCGAGCGTGGACACGCAAGAGGCCATCAGCGGTGCCGAGCTGCGCGGCCAGAGTCTCTCCGAGAACTGGCCTTCCAATTGGCCCGAGGAGCTCAAGCCCGCCGATGCCGACAAGTACATCTATATTGACTGGTACTCGTGGACAAGCGCGCGTGGAAACCAAAAGTACGTGCTGCAGGGATTGACCGACGGCAGCGACAGTGGTTACAAGGCGAAGCTTTTGGGCGTAAGCTATAACGGTAAGACGGTCGGCAACAAGGACGACGATGCCGTGCAGGATATTCGCTTTACCGCCGAGAACTGCCTTGATTATGTGAGCTCCAATCACAGTACGGGTTATCTGCACACCTACATGGCATACCCCAAGGACCAGTTTAAGCTGGGCGGGCACTATAAACTTAAGCACAAGGTGGGCTACACGCTCACCTCGGCAGATGATCACGAGGTCACTTCTGCCCCGGCAACAGCGCAGCTTACCTACTCTCCCATCAAGTTCCAAGACCCGCACGGGCATTTCAACGTGTTCAAATATTCAAACGGCTCGTACTCGAACAAGCGTGGCAAGTGCGATAACTACCCCTATGCGCTCGATAGCCTGCGCCTGGGGCGCGATGCCGTGTGTAGCTACGATGTGAAGACCGTGGGTTTTACCGGACCCTGGACTACGGACAAGGGCGGCAAGACCGACTACAACCAGTTCCTCGCGGGCGACTACGGCAAGCAGGCCGTGCGCATGGAGACCCCCGATTACTCGGTGCGCTTCGACCATACCGACGACGACCTCACGGCGGACGACTTTGAGTTTGAGGGCGTGAGCGTCGACAAGCCCACGGTCTACGGCTACCAACGCTACACGCAGACGGGTTATGGCTATTACGAGGACTCCGACGGTGCTGTTCGCTATGGCAGCATCGGGGCGGGCAACTACGGCTATGTGGTGGACGGCGATAACGCCAAACAGCCCGATATCGAGATCTGGGGCTCGGTGAAATCCGGTACCGAGGAGGGCGACAACTGGGTGCGCTACGGCACCGTCAGCTACCGTTCCGGTGCAGTTGCCGTGGAGCCGCAAAATGGTGCGAGTGTGAGCGCAGACGGAACGCGACTGCTGTTTCCCAAGGACGCCGGCGTGACCGATATCAAGACCTGCTTGAGCACCAAGACGGCGGGCGTCACCTATACCATGCACCCCTACGTGCGCCTTAAGCCCACGGAGCGCATCCGTGCGCGCGTGGACCAGCTCTTTAAGGACTCCGACACGCCCGAGACGATCCTGCGCAACACTGCCAAGTCGTACAACTACGACTTCAACGGCGACCTCATCGTGGAATGCGGCCCCAAGAGCGATGATGATTTCCTGACGGGCGCGGCATCGGGCATCAGCATGGACAAGGGCGTGAAATACGATACCGACAAGGACGGGCAGACAACCACGCTCCACTACACGGCCAATGTGTACGAGCAGACCAACCTCACGACCCTTTCCGACTACAACGAGGCCGCGGCGGCGGGCATCTTTACGCCCGATACGGCCGGCACCTTCTACGATCTGCTGCCCAAGGGCGTTGAGCCCAAGCTTGGCACCGTCAAGCTCAATGGCGACAACGCGGTGGAGAGCGTGAGCCTCAAGCGCAACTATAAGGGCACCGGGCGTACGCTCATGACGGTGAAAACGCGCGTTGCCCCCAATCCGGAGTACCGCAGCAGCTGGAGCGCCGGTAACCAGCCCTACGACGGCTACGGCGATAAAATCACGCTGACGTTCGATGCCGTCTACTCGTTCGACACCGAGCGCGACTATGGATCCACGCTCGTCAACAACATTGCCTACGAAAGCGCGGAACCCCGCTGGGGTACCATCGCCGGCTACAAGGGCGAGCCCGACAATCCGCTTGCGGGCAACAACCAGGCGTCCAAGGATGCGGTCAAGGGCGTCGAGGATGCCATGACCGACCTTGATCCCGAGAGCGATAACTCGTCGTTCGTATATGCCCGCGTATCGGTCAAGCTCGACCACCTGTCGTGGTCGGTGGCGCAGCTCGACAAGAAGGTTGACACTAATTACGAGGGTGCGTGGAGCTCGGGCCTCGACAAGGACGGTGCTCGCAACGTCTTTGAGAACGGCGTATACAGCTATCGCATCTCGCTCAACAACCCCGACAACTCGAGTGCCAAGGACATTCGCTTCTTCGATGCAGTCGATGCGTTCGACCCGGCGAGCAAGACCATTCAAGGAGACAAGCCCGATGCGGGCGATGCCATGTGGAAGGGCCACCTGCTGGGTGTGGACGTGAGCGCTCTCGAGCGTGCGGGTGCCGATCCGCATGTGTATTATTCGACGGTGCCGGCAGACCAGCTTACACTCGATTCCGAGAGCAAGGAGGCTCAAGCCGACCTCAAGGATCGCTCCATCTGGACGCCGGCGGAATCGTATGAGGGGAGCCTCGATGACGTGACCGCGGTTGCCGTGGACGCCACCAAAAAGACCGACGGCAGCGACTTTGTGGTGGACGAGGGCGATACGGCGGCGTTTACGATTCGCATGCGGGCGCCCGAGGCCAAAGACCTTGAGCAAGATCCCGCCGCGTACGGCAAGTGGTTCGATACCAACCTGACAGAGGGGGAGAGCGAGTCCGGTCTCACCGGCGGCGCCCATGCCTACAACAACGCCATCCTGCGCTGCACGACAATCAGTAACGTGGGCGTGGAGTCGCCCAACCAGGTGATCCGCAAAGACTACACCAAGGTTGGTCTCAAGCCTTTTGGCATCACGATAAAGAAGGCTTGGTCCGACAGCGATGACCGGGACGGCAAGCGCCCCCAGAGCGTGACGGTGCATCTGTACGCCGATGGGCAGGACACGGGCAAGAGCGCCGTGCTGAGTGATGCTAACAATTGGCAGGCAAGTTTTGGGTCTGATGATGGACTGTGCGTTCTCAATGACGAGGGTGATACCATCGCCTACAGCGTCAAGGAAGAGACGCCCGAGGGCTATCTGGCCGACGTGCGCATGAATCCCACCGATACTGGTTATGAGTTTACGGTCACCAACAAGCATAGGGTCGAGACGGTCGAGATCGCCGGCCGCAAGATTTGGGACGACGCCAACGACGCCGCAGGCAAGCGCCCCAAGGAGGTCAAGCTCGACCTCTACGCCGATGGTGAGTTGGTCAAGAGCAAGACCGTCAAGGCCGCGGACTCTGGCGATTGGAACTACAGCTTCGGCAGTCTGCCCAAGTATCGCGACCATGGCATAGAGATTGCATACGAGGTACGCGAGAACACCTACTATGAGGGCTACGTGACGAGCATTGCCGGCACGGATGTAACCAACACGTACAACCCTTACGGTACGCTCAAGATCAGCAAGGCCGTACAGGGCGCCACGGACGTGAGCGCACAGAAGGAGTTCTCGTTCAAGCTGACGCTGACCACCCCCGAGGGCGAGCCCGAGGGAGGCACGTTCGCCTACACGGTGACCGATGCGACAGGCGCACAGGTCGCCACGGGTACGGTGGGCAACGGCGACACCATTAAGCTGCGCGGCGGCCAGACGGCGACCATCACGGGTATTCCCTCCGAGACTACCTATAAGGTGACCGAGGCCAAGGCCGCGGGCTTTAAGAAGACCGATTCCACGGGCGCTACGGGCACGATTCGTGCCGGCGAGGAGCGCGCCGCCACCGCGAGCTTTACCAATACATATAACGCCACCGGTAAGGCGTATCTCAGGGCCACGAAGGTGCTCGAGGGGCGCAAGCTCAAGGCTAAACAGTTTACGTTCGACGTACTGGACGAGGCCGGTAACACTGTGACGGCCGCGCGCAACGGCGCCGACGGTACGGTGAACTTCGGGGCCATTAAGTATGGTTTGGCCGACGTGGGCAAAACATACACCTATACCATCCGTGAGCGAAATGCCGGAGCCGCGGGCTACACCTATTCCGATGCCGCCGCCAAGGCCAAGGTCTCGGTGACCGACAACGGTGACGGCACGCTTGCGTGCGACGTCTCCTACTGGGATGGTTCTTCGTGGGATGGTTCTGCGCCGACGTTCACCAACGCATACCATGCGTCAGGAGCTGTCGACCTCAAGGCATGGAAGACGCTCGAAGGCCGCGACCTCAAGGACAATGAATTCACCTTTAAGCTGGAGAAGCTGACGGGTGAGGGCGACAGCGAGCAGGCCGAAGCGGTCGGCACTGCCACCAACTCGGCCGACGGCAAGATCGTCTTTAGCCATGAGAGCATCCAGGCGCTGCAGTTTACCGAGGCGGACGCCGGCAAGACCTATCGCTTCCGCGTGAGCGAGGTTGTGCCCGCGGGCGAAGATGCCGATCCCACGGTGGACTACGACAGCCAGAGCTCGTTCGTCTATACCGTGAAGGTGGTGGACAACGGCGACGGCACGCTGGGTTTTGACGTAAGCTCCGATGCCAAGCCGGTCTTTAAGAACAAACTCAAAGACGGTAAGCTGCGCATCGCTAAGACGATGGCAGGCGACAATCCCGATCCCAACAAGGAGTTCACGTTCCGCGTGCAGCTCACCGGCAAGAACCTGCCCGAGGACGGCTCGTATTCCTTTAAGCGCGAGGCCTATACCGGCGAGGGCGACGCCGCGGACGAGGCGGCGACTGCCGCCGCCCAGTCGAGCGAACCTCCTGCCGCAGAAATGGTTTTGAGCTCGGACGGACGGTCACTGAGCACCCTCCCGGGCGCAGCTGCCGTTGCGGCAAAGCCTGTTGAAGCATCCGCGAGTGCGGTTGAGCCGCTCGGGGCGCAACTTGCCGCCGCCGGCACTAACAATGAAGTCGGTGAGGCTGCCGAATCCGAGCAGGCTTCTGCAGGAGTGGGCGATTCATCCACGAATATGTCAAAGGCACCCACAAGGGCAAGGGCAAAAGCAAAGGCGGCTGCCGCCGAGGACCCCAATATCAAGAAATGGTACGGAGAATTCAAAAACGGCCTCTACAAGGACAAAAAGGTAACGCTGCCTGACGCTTCGGTGCACGGCGCAATCAAGGATCTCGGCTGGGTGACTTACAACCAATGGTACCTCTACGAAGACGGCACCATGCGCGTGCGCGCGGGCATGTTTGCGTTTGAGTGGTCTGAATTGATGGAGCAGGTGCGCGAGACGGGCGCCAAGTACCTTGAGCTCGAGGATGGGTGCAAGGCAAGCAGCTGCTATAACATGTACCCTTTGCAGGAGGTGAGCCTCATCTCAATCGTGGGGTCCTTGTCAACCTCCGGCGTGACGGACATGAGCCGAATGTTCGCCATGTTCGACGGCTACTCGGGCCCGACGTACCTTTACCTCTCCGGCCTCGACACCTCGAGCGTGAGGTACATGTACGGCATGTTCAGAGGCTGCTCGGGCCTGACGTCCCTCGACCTCTCCGACCTCGACACCTCGAGCGTGACGGACATGCGCTACATGTTCGAGGACTGCTCGGGCCTGACGTCCCTCGACCTCTCCGGCTGGAACACCTCCAAGGTAAGCTCTGAGGTAAACTCTGCGTTGGGAATGTTTTCCTCCTGCAAAACACTCAATGAAGTAGTTTTGGGGGGAGAGACCAGACTGCCTGAGGATTCAAACTTCGGGTCCTCCTATGATCATTCCTTGTTTACCGATACGTGGGTGTGTGACGAAGACGGCGTCAAGTTGACTTCGTCAGAGCTTGCCGACGGTGTCGCTCACCCCGGTACTTGGCGCCGTATGCCGATCGATTTTTCGTATACCGTGAACTATGCTGCGGGTCCCGATGACGTCACTGGAGAAATGGCCTCCGTGACATCCAAGGAGGGCGAGGCCTTCACCTTCCCAAAGTGCATGTTCTACTCGCTGAACTATGAATTCGCGGGCTGGAAGGTCGCTGGCGACAAACTGAGCATCGACCCGTCCAAGACCTATCAGCCGGGTGACGTGGTCGAGGGGGGCATCAGCCACAGCGGCGGCACGGCAACCCTCACCGCACAGTGGAAGCCCATCGACAACAGCGTCGATATCAAGGACGGCTCGTTTGACATCACCCTGCGCGCTGGCGAGGCCGGCGTGATCGACGGCCTGCCGGCGGGCACGGGCTACAACGTGTACGAGAAGACGCCTGCGGGCTACAAGCTCGTGAGCTCGTCCGATACGTCGGGGACTATCGATCCTGCGGGCATGAAGACCGCGGTGTTCACCAACGCGGTCTCGGATGGCGAGAAATCTGCGAACGCGTCAATCACCGCACTCAAGACGCTCGACGGCGAGCCCGCCACGGACCGCGCCTTCAACTTCACGCTTGCCGCGAAGGGTGGGGCTCCCATGCCCGAAGGCGCTGCGGGCGGGAGGCTGACGGTCGCCAACGGTACTGGCGGCGCGGTGAACTTTGGCTCAATCACCTATGACAAGGCGGGTACGTATTGCTACACCATCTCCGAGGTCGAGCCCGAGGGTGCCGTCGACCATGTTAAAGATCACATCACCTATGACGGGACCGCGCACAACGTCACGGTTAAGGTAACCGCTGCCGACGACGGCTCCCTGAGCGCGGACGTAACCTACGACGGCAAGTCCTCGCTGCCCGTGTTCGCCAACAAGACGAAGACCGTTGAGCCTCACTACGGCTCGCTCACCTTCACCAAGAAGGTCAAGGGCGCGCCCGAGAGCGATGCCGGCAAGAGCTTCAAGTTCCGCATCGACTGGGATACCGCGCGCGAGAGCGAGGAGTTCACCCTCACGGCCGGCGAATCTAAGACCTGGAAGGACTTGGAGCCGGGCCTGGGCTACACCATTACCGAGCTCGACGTCCCCGCGGGCTACAAGGCGAGCGGCAAGGTGACGGGCTCGATCGAGGCCGATAGTGAGGCCATGGCGAGCATCACCAACACCTACACCGTGAAGCCCAAGGGCAGCTTTACCGTGAGCGCTAAGAAGAAACTCGAGGGCCGTGAGCTCAAGGCCGGCGAGTTCACCTTCGAGCTCGTTGAGGCCGGGGCGGACGGCACGGCCGGCAAGACGATCGCGACGGCCACCAACGACGGCGACGGCAACGTGGCGTTTCCGAGCGTCGCGGTGACCTCCGCCGGTGAGCACCGTTACCTCATGCGCGAGAAGGGTGGCACCGAGACGGGCGTTTCCTACGACACCGGTAAGCACTATGTGACGGTGGCCGCTACCGTTGCGACCGATGACCCCGCCAAGCTCGACTGCTCCGTCAAGTACGAGGACGGCGGCATCCTCAACGCTTCGCCGACGTTTACTAATACGTACAAGGCGCCCGAGGGCAGCTTTACCGCGAAGGCGGTCAAGAAGCTCGACGGCCGCAAGCTCACTGCGGACGACAAGTTCTCCTTCGATCTGCTTAAGGTGAAGGCCGACGGCTCCGACGGCGAGATCGTCGCGACGGCAGAGAACGACGCTGACGGCAATGTGACGTTCCCGAGCGTCACCGTGGCCTCCGCCGGCGAGCACCGCTACCGCATCCGCGAGAAGGCCGGATCGGCGGCCGGCATCACCTATGACAAGCGTGCGTACGACCTGACGGTGACTGCGCGTGCGTCCCAGGCCGATGACAGCAAGCTCGAGTGCACGGTTGCCTATATCGGCACCGACGCCGCTGCGGAGCCTCCTGTGTTCACCAATAGCTACGAGGCGAAGGGCACGTTTGCCGCCCATGCGACCAAGAGCGTGAAGGGCGCGGACCTCAAGAAGGATGCCTACACGTTTGAGCTGCTTGAGGTGGAGACCGACGGTTCCGACGGCGAGGTCGTCGCCACCGCGAAGAATGACGCTGAGGGTAACGTGACGTTTGGCGACGTGACCGTGACCTCGCTGGGCGAGCATCGCTACCGCATGCGCGAGGTCGTCGGCGACGAGGCCGGCATGGCCTACGACACCGCGGCGCGCGACCTGACAGTTACGGCGACGGACGCCGGTAACGGGAAACTGAAGTGCGAGGTTGCCTACGAGGGCGGCGCCGAGCCCGAGTTCGTCAACGTGTTCCAGAAGCCCGGGACCTTCGTGGCCCGCGCCCACAAGGCGCTCGACGGCCGCGACCTCAAGGAGGGCGAGTTCGAGTTCGAGCTCGTGAAGGTCAAGGACGACGGCTCTGACGGCGAGGTCGTTGCTTCCGCAAAGAACGACGCCGCGGGCAACGTGGTGTTCGGCAAGCTGAGTGTCGACGCCAAGGGCCGCTATAAGTACCGCATCCGCGAGAAGGCGGGCAAGGACGGATCCGTCATTTACGACAAGACCGAGTACGACCTGGACGTGGTGGCAACCGACGACACGGATGGCAACCTCAGCTGCCAGGTGGTCTACGGTACGCCCGACCACGTTGTGCCGACGTTTACGAACAATATCAAGACGCCCGAGGGTTCCTTCAAGGCCCAGGCGACCAAGAAGCTCGAGGGGCGGAAGCTCAAGAAAGGCGAGTTCGAGTTCGAGCTCGTCGAGGTCGAGGCTGACGATTCCGACGGTGACGTGGTCGCCACCGCGACAAACGATGCCGACGGCAAGATCTCGTTCGGCAAGGTCGAGCTGAAGGGTGCTGGCGAGCGCAGCTACCGCATCCGCGAGGTCAAGGGTTCCGAGCGCGGCGTTGCGTACGACACCGCGGCACGCGACCTGACCGTCAAGGCGACGGATAACGGAGACGGCACCCTCAAGTGCGTGGTCTCCTACGAGGGCGGCTCTGCCCCGGTGTTCACCAACAAGTACACGGCGCCTAAGGGCTCGTTCAGGGCCGAGGCGAGCAAGGTCCTCGAGGGCCGCAAACTCAAGGCCGGCGAGTTCGAGTTCGAGCTCGTGAAGGTCAAGGCCGACGGTTCGCTCGGCAAGGTCGTCGCCACCGCGAAGAACGGCGCCGACGGCAAAGTCTCCTTCCCCGAGGTCACCTTGGATGCCGCCGGCACCTACGGCTACCGTATCCGTGAGGTCAGGGGCGACAAGCCCGGCGTGGCCTACGACGAAAATGAGTACGGCCTGACCGTGGCCGCGACCGACAACGGCGACGGCACGCTCACCTGCAGCATCGCCTACGCGAATGAGTCGGAACCGCAGTTCGTGAACACGTACACGCCGCCGGCCAACCCGCCTGCTAACCCGCCATCGACCACGACGACTACGCACAAGCGGAAGCGCGGCACGATGCCTTCGACGGGCGACGATACATGGGCGCTCGCCTGTGGCATGGCACTTGCGGGCTCCGTGATTTGCGCGCTCGGCGTTGCCTCCCGCCGTCGCAAGCGTCGGTAGAATCTGACCGGCGGGCAGCCATGCGAGCGCATACGGCTGTCCGCCGGCTAACCGGTGCCTCCACCCTTAAGCCGGAGGTCATCAAGGGCGTTGACATGGTGCTCGTGCGCGAGCTTACGGGCGGCATCTACTTTGGTGGCCATGAGCGTTTCTACGACGAGCAGGGCGCTGGCGCACGCGCGATATCGCCGATTCCGATACGCCCGCCGAGAAGATCATCGGTACCGCCGATATGGGCGACAAGGTGGTTGCAGCCTTGGCGTAGGCTAGAAGCCAGAATGCTGACACTCCGCATGTTCGGTCGGGCGTGCGGAGTGTCTTGTGTTTGAGCATATCGCATTGGAGGGGGTCGGCACGCCTGTATGGAATGGTGGCGCCGGCTCGCGTGTTGTAGGCGCTGATACGGCGCCGCACTGAAGTGGGGGCACCATGCAGCAGGTAGTGACCGTGAACGACGATTTCCGCCATTTGAACGATGGCGTGCCGCCGCATATCGCGCGTTTTATCGTTGCGGGGGAGTATGACCGTGCGCTTCGTCTTATCGAAGAGGAGCTCGAGACGGGGAACCGTCCCGAGATGGAGCCGTGCCTTCGTGCGGAATATGCTCGTCTGCTGCGCACGCGCCGCGATTTTTGCCTGACGCGTGCCGATGTCATCGGTCAGATTCGTACAGAGTGGCCCGAGTTTGGCGATGTCGAGCTGGATACCCTTATCGATCGCGAGCGTCTTGATTGGCGTTACGTGGACGGCGAGCAACGTTTCTTACAAAGTTGTGTGGAGTCGCTGCGTCTGTACCCTAATGACGTTCCGGGTCTTGCTTGTCCGCCGACCGATCGCGCAGATCAGCTTGCCGTGCTCGACGAGATGCGCTCAAAGGGATATGCCGAGCGCCGCGTGCGCGTGCGCCATACGCTTAGCGTGGGCAAGGATGTTGATGTGGACCCCGAGACGCACGTCATGGCATGGATTCCGTATCCTTCCGGTCAGCAGGTGGCAGATATCAAGCTCGTTGAGGCGAGCGAGGGGGTGCAGATCGCGCCTGCGATGGCGCCCCAGCGCACGGTCCACTGGGATGTGCAGGGTGAGCGTTCGTTCTTTGTCGAGTATGAGTACACCATTCGCGCTCCCTATGTGGATCTGTGGGCAGACAATCCCATTGCTCCCGTATGGGGCGCGCCATTTGCGCCCGCGCCCGCTCCTGCGCCAGAGGATCTTGCCGCCGAGGAGCCGCATCTGGTGTTTACTCCGTATCTTCGCTCGGTCGCTGAGCGTCTCTATGCAGATATTCCGGCTGAGGATATGCTCGAGCGCGCCCGTGCGGCGTATCTGTGGGTTACGCAGAATGTGGATTACCGTTATCAGCCGGCCTACGTGCTGCTGGATAGCATTGCAGATTCGTGTGCGCGCTCTCGCCGTGCCGATTGCGGCGTGTTTGCCTGCACGTTTATCACGCTGTGTCGCTTAGGCGGTGTGCCGGCACGCTGGCAGAGCGGTTTGTACGTAAAGCCCGATTCGGTGGGCTGCCACGATTGGGCGATGTTCTACATTGAGGGCCTGGGCTGGCTTTGGGCCGATTGCTCCTTTGGCTCCGCGGCACGCCGCGAGGGAGACGACGCCCGCAGGCATTTCTATTTTGGAAATCTGGGGCCCTGGCGCATGCCCGCCAATGCGCGTTTCTTTGCTCCGCTCACGCCTGCCGACCCGGCATTGCGCGACGATCCCTTTGACAATCAGATGGGCGAGCTGTGCGTGGACGGCGTTGGCATGACGTCGTACGACCGCGAGGCCGAGGTCACGGCGACTATGGAAACCCTCTAGCCAGTAGTTTTCGCGATTTTAAGTGCTGCCGCAGCGGTTCTTCGTTTTTCGAGGAGCCGCTGCGGCTTTTTTGGCGGTGGGGCCCGCGCGCTCTGCGACCATACAAAAGATAATGGGCATTTTACGGCAGTCTGTCGCAAAACTAAAAAGCTTAATGCCCTTGTAAAATGCTACTTCAATAAAACAATTCGAAGTGCGTACCCTAAATCAAAAGGGCTGAGTATGCAAATTATTTAACCCTCTGTAATCCTGGGCTTTTATCACGCGAATAGAAGGGTCTACTCGGCAATTTTAGTTTAGGGTACGCACTTCGAAGAGTTTTGAAACGAGCTACTAAAAACGGGGCACCGAATTAGCTTCGGCGCCCCGTAAAACAGGCTGTTTAGAATCGCGGTCCTTTGCAGACGCACATGTGCGCTTGAATTAGCTCAATAGCATGCGGTCGTTAGCGAATTCGCCGCCGCTGACCTCTTCGAACTTCTGCAGCAGATCGGGAACGGTGAGCGATTTCTTTTCTTCGCCGGCAACGTCGTAGATAACGTGGCCCTCGTGCATCATGATGAGGCGGTTGCCCAGACGGATGGCATCGTTCATGTTGTGCGTGACCATCAACGTGGTGAGGTTGTTCTCAGCGACGATCTCTTCGGTGAGATTGAGGACCTTGGATGCCGTTTTGGGGTCAAGCGCTGCGGTGTGCTCGTCGAGCAGCAGGAGCTTGGGCTGCGTGAGGGTGGCCATCAACAGGGTGAGGGCCTGACGTTGTCCGCCCGAAAGCAGACCGACCTTAGCTTCCATGCGCGTATCGAGACCCAAGTCGAGCTTCTTAAGGAGTGCCGGGAACTCAGCTTTTTCCTCCTTGGTGACGCCCCAGGCAAGACCGCGATGCAGGCCGCGGCGCTTGGCGAGTGCCAGGTTCTCGACGATCTGCATGTCGGCGGCGGTGCCGCGCATGGGGTCTTGGAACACGCGGCCAAGATACTTGGCGCGTTGGGGTTCGGTCATGCGCGAGATGTCTTTACCGTCGAGCTCGATTACGCCCGAGTCGAGAGGATATACACCGGCGATCATATTGAGCAGCGTGGACTTGCCGGCGCCGTTGCCACCAATCACAGTAACAAAGTCGCCGTCGTTAAGGACAAGGTCAACACCGGTGAGGGCGCGCTTCTCGGTGACGGTGCCCTTGTTGAATGTCTTCTTGACGCGGGAGAGCTTAAGCATCCTGATCATCTCCCCTCGAGTAGGAGCTGCGCAGTTTGTACTTCTCCCAAACAACGGGGATGCACAGCGCAAGCACGACGATGACAGCCGAGAGCAGCTTCATGTCGTTGGCGTCCATGCCCATCTGCAGCACGAAGGCGCGGATAAGGAAGTAGACCACAGAGCCCACGACGGCGGCTGCCAGGCGCGTGCCGAACTTGGTGAGGCCGCCGGGTAGCAGACGTCCCAGGACCTCACCGATAACGATGGCGGCAAGGCCGATGACGATGGCGCCGGTGCCCATGCCGATATCGGCGTACTTCTGGCTCTGGCAGATAAGGCCGCCTGCAAGGCCCACAAGTGCGTTGGAGAGCACGAGGGCGATCATCTTGGTGCGGTTCGTGTTGACGCCAAGCGCACGAATCATGTCCTCGTTGTTGCCAGTGGCGCGCAGGGCAGAGCCGATCTCGGTTCCAAAGAACCAGTAGAGCACGGCCACGATGACAATAGCGATGATGATGCCCATAAGGGCCGATACGGTGCTTTGGGGCAGCCCCGTTAGCCTGGACGCGTCGGAGAAGATCGTGTCGTTGGCTAGAAGCGGGGTGTTGGACTTGCCCATAATGCGTAGGTTGATGGACCATAGTGAGATCTGGGTGAGAATACCTGCGAGGATGGCGGGAATCTCGAACACCGTGGTGAGAACTCCCGTGATGGCCCCGGCGAGGCCGCCGGCGACCATGCCGGCAAGAATGGCTACAGCGGGATGAACATGGGCGTTGACGATAAGCACCGCCACGACACTTCCGCCCAGGGCAAAACTGCCGTCAACGGTCATATCGGGGATGTCGAGCAGACGGAACGTGATGAACACGCCGAGCACCATGATGCCCCAGAGGATGCCTTGCGAGATGGCGCCCTGCAATGCGACGGACATTTGATGTGCCTCCTTATGTGACGTCGGAGCGTTCCCGCTGGGGGAGTGCGCTCAAAATACAAATACCGCTAGATAATAGCGTGGGATATCAAAGACGCCGCGACGGACCCGTGGGTGGGTGCGTCGCGGCGCGGAGAGTGACAAGCGCAGGCTCGAGCTAACCGCCGGACCTTATGCGTCGAGGACGGAAAGATCGACGCCGATAGCCTCGGCCATCTCGTCGTTCTTCACCACGACCAGGTCCTTGGTGGAAAGGTGCTCGATAGGCATATCCTCGGGCTTTGCCTCGCCTTTCAAGATCTTGATGGCCATCTTGCCTGCGGCGCTGCCCAGATCCTTGTAGTTGATGGAGAGGGTGAACAGGCCACCGGCGTTGCACATGCCTTCCTCGCCAGCGATGAACGGAAGCTTGTTCTCCTTGCAGATCTGGCCGACCTGTGCGGCGCCCGCGGCAATGGTGTTGTCGGTGGGGGAGTAGAGCGCATCGACCTTGCCCACGGCAGACTCGACCACAGACTGAATCTCGTTGGAGCTGGAGACGGTGAAGTCGGCGTACTCGATGCCGAGCTTATCGAGCTCCGCCTTAGCGGCCTTGATCTGGACGTCGGAGTTGGACTCGGCGGTGCAGTAGAGCAGGCCGACCTTTTTAACGTCGGGCAGCACCTTCTGCATCATCTCGAGCTGCTCGGCGACCGGGGTGAGGTCGGAGGCGCCGGTGACGTTGGTGCCGGGCTTGTCGTTATCCTGCACAAGGCCGGAGGCGGCGTAGTCGGTGATGGCGCAACCCACGATGGGGATATCGGTAGTCGCTGCCGCGGCTGCCTGTGCGGCGGGTGTGGCGATTGCGTAAATGAGGTCGACGCCGTCGCTCACGAACTTAGAGCTGATGGTCTGGCAGGCAGACTGGTCGTTTTGGGCGTTTTGCTGGTCGAACTTGACGTTCAGGCCGCTTTTCTTGAGGGCCTCGACAAAACCTTTGTTGGCGGCGTCGAGCGCGCTGTGCTCGGTGAGCTGAATCACGCCAATGGTGTAGGTGGTGCCAGATGCTGCAGAGCCGGCGGCGCTGCCGGTGGAGGAGCCGTTTGAGCCGCAGCCCACGAGCGTGCCCGCCAGGAGCAGGCCGGCGCTGGCGATGAAGTTCCTTCTGCTGATGTTCTCCATGGTAATCAACCCTTTCAAGTCGTTGGTCAAAGCTGTTGGGCGCGCTGTTTATTCGTGCCATCCGACCGCAGCGCGCATAACGCTTAAGATACTGCGTGCGATGTTCAATATCATACGTATACGTGCTCAATAGCGTGGAAACAAAGGTCAACGGTTGAGCGTTTGTTACCAATTGTTAATCTTCAAGGTGATGGGTGTTTATTTTTGGGTACACGACTGTTGCTGCGGGCATTTCCGCTCTATGAAAAATGGCGGAGAATCACAAACCGGTGCCGAGCGTGACCTCGCGCATGGGTCTGCAAGCATGTACTATATGAGTGCATATGATGCATGAGCGCCGGCGGCATGAGCGCCAGCGCAGGGTATCAAGATATCAAGACGAAAGGAGCCCCTGTGGCTGTTGACGAAGAATATCTCAAGAAGGTCCTCGACGAGATTCGTCCTAACCTTCAGGCCGATGGCGGTGACCTCGAGTACGTTGGTGTTGACGAGGACGGCGTGGTGTCGTTGGAGCTGCAAGGTGCTTGCGCCGGCTGCCCCATGAGCCAGCTCACGCTCTCCATGGGCATTGAGCGCGTTTTGAAGGAGCACGTGCCCGGTGTCACGCGCGTTGTCGCCACCAATCTTCCCGGCGAGGCCGCAGACATGTTGGACGAGTACGAGCCGTTCTAAGGCGACGGCGATTTGATTCGATTTGCGCCCGCTCCCGTAAGGGGCCGCGGGCACATGTAAGTCGCGGGCGTTCGCATTAAGCGGGCGCCCGCTTGGTATAACGGCGACGTATCTGGCGACAGCAAAAGACAAGAGGACATCGTGCTCAACGAGTTGTATCAAAGCTTGGACCCCGTGGCGATATCGGCCGGTCCCATTACTATCTACTGGTACGGAATCGCCTATATCGTGGGGGCTATCATCACGGGCGTGGTGATGTATCGCACGCAGCGACGCTGGGGCCTTAATCTGACGATTGATGACCTGGTGAGCGTGGTTGTAGGCGTGGTCTTTGGCCTGATTATCGGCGCACGCCTGTTCTACGTTGTCTTTTATGGTGACGGCTACTACCTGGCGCATCCGCTCGAGGTCTTTGCCGTCAACAAGGGCGGCATGAGCTTTCATGGCGGCCTGGTGGGTGGCATCGTGGGTGGAACCATCGCATGCCGCATCTACAAGATCTCGGCATGGACCGTTGCCGACCTCGCGGTATGCGGGGCCCCGCTTGCTCTCATGCTCGGCCGCTTTGCGAACTTTGTGAACGGTGAGCTGTGGGGCAAGCCCACCGATCTGCCATGGGGCGTGGTCTTTGGCGGCGCTGCGGGCACGATGCCGCGGCATCCGTCCCAGCTTTACGAGGCCCTTCTCGAGGGCATTGTGCTCTTTTGCGTGCTGCAGATTTTGAGCCGTCGCAAACCTGTGTTGCCGCAGGGCACGTTCATGGGCGTTTTCGTGATGGGTTATGGCATCGTGCGGTTCCTGATCGAGTTTGTGCGCGTGCCCGATGCCCAGCTGGGATATCTCTTGGGCGGCGTCATAACCATGGGCCAGCTGCTTTCCCTGCCACTTGTGGTGGCGGGCGTGGTACTTATCGTCTACGCGCAGCGCAAGGCGCGCCCGCAATGCGATTACCTGGAGAAATAGCGAAAGAAACGGCAGGACTACCATGGTATGGAGCCGTTGCCGTGTGATAGAAACGCCTCGCAACCGTCGGATTCGATGGGTGCGAGGCGTCGTTGTGACTATGCGTCGACAAGAACCTGCCGGTAGGTGATGCCGCAGGAATCGAGAATGCGGCGGCTGATGCGTCCGTCGTCGGTATCGGCGTATTTGTTGTCGAGGTAGACTACCTCGCCGATACCCACCTGCGCGAGGATCTTCGCACAATCATGGCAGGGAAAGAGCGTCACGTAGACCGTGGAGCCCTCAAGGTCGCGCAGACTGCCGCGGTAGTTGAGCACGGCGTTTGCCTCGGCGTGCACCACGTAGTTATGCTTGTCCTCGAGCGGGTCGTCCGAGGTGCCCCAGGGAAAATCGTCGTCGTTGAGGGCGGAGGGCGTCCCGTTATAGCCCACCGAGAGGATGCGGTGGTTGGTGCTTGCAATGCAAGCGCCCACCTGCGTATTGGGATCTTTGCTCCTGAGCTGTGCGGCAATTGCCACGCGCATGAAGAACTCGTCCCAACTGATGACGTTTTGGCGCTTAGCTGATGGCATGGGTGCTCCTTTCGGCTTTGCATTGCACCACAGTATAGCCATTGTGATGGCTCTCTATATCGCGCGGAGTGCCGCCTTGTGCGTAGCGATTGCGTGCAGGCAAAAAGAGGAGACTTTATCGCGCCCGCCGCGTGGTATATCATGCATTCCGTATGTTTGCAATCCTCGCGCGATGCACCCGCGCGGGTGTGATCGTGTAGAAGGAGACTCGAATGTCCGGACACTCTAAGTGGGCCACTACCAAGCATCGTAAGGGCGCTCAGGACGCCAAGCGTTCTGCCCTGTTCTCCAAGCTGAGCCGTAACATCACCGTTGCCGCTCGCCTGGGTAACGATCCCAACCCCGAGAACAACGCTTCCCTTGCTGCCGCTGTCGACAAGGCAAAGGCTCAGTCCATGCCCAAGGACAAGATCAAGTCTGCTATCGACAAGGCCTTTGGCGCCGGCGCCGACGCTGCCGTTTACGAGAGCATCTCCTACGAGGGCTACGGTCCCGCAGGCGTTGCTGTTTACGTTGAGTGCCTGACCGACAACCGCAACCGCACGGCTGCCGATGTTCGCTCCGCCTTCTCTCATGCCGGCGGCAACCTGGGTACTTCCGGTTCCGTTTCCTTCCAGTTTGAGCGCAAGGGTCAGGTTGTTGTTGTCAAGGAGATCCTCGACCCCAACGCCAAGAAGGAGACCATGATCGCCAACGGCGCTGCTGGCGACGAGGACGAGTTCATGATGGCCGTGGCTGAGGCCGGCGGCGAGGACTACGAGGACGCTGGCGACGAGTGGATCGTTTGGACCAACCCCGGCGACCTGATGGCTGTTTCCAAGGCTCTTGCTGCCCAGGGCATCGAGGTCAAGGGTTCCGAGCTCACCATGGTCCCCACCACTCCGACCGAGGTTTCCGGCGCCGACGCCAAGAAGGTCCAGCGTCTGGTTGACCGCCTTGAGGAGCTCGACGACGTCCAGGATGTGTACCACACCATGGACATGACCGACGAGGTCATTGCTGCTCTCGAGGAGGAGTAGCAGGAGCTGTTGCGCCGCTGCGCAATGTGACAGGATTGTTATCGGGCCGGGTCTGTGTAA
>OLRT01000605.1_pt1 | contig 27550 bp, 30 predicted proteins | sample 1672021 | NCBI WGS metagenome assembly OLRT01 (sample SAMEA3136637, study PRJEB25190) | human gut metagenome | reverse complement strand
CTTCCACTAGTTTTTTAGCTTTTGCTTTCTTGTTTGAATCCCCCAAGTTCTTCATGTGAGGGAGTAAAATGTAGTAATTAATATATACGTTTATGCGTCTTTATAAGTCTATATCTTCTCACTTCTAACTCATAACTACCATACATAAATCTGTATAACTCTTTATAAATTTTATTTATTTGGCGTAAATAATGGCGTAAGTTGGCGTAAGTCCATATCTATTCAAAATCCATAAGTGTTTCAAATTTTTGCATCTCACGATTTTTTAAATCGTTAGTAGCGTCAACATAAATGTTCATTGTAGTACGAATATCTGTGTGTCCTAAAACATCTTGAGCCACCTTTAGATTGGTCCCCTTTTCAATCAACCGAGTGGCAAATGTATGTCTAAGATTGTGACATGAAAATCTAGGTAATAGTGTTATATCACCATTTTCGTCGAAACTTTTTTCAAGAACTTCATCATTACAATCACGCATAATCCTGAAAAGTGTCTTATTTAACAACGTCGGATTTTGAAGATTTCCATTTCGATTAATAAACACAAAATTTGTATATCCATCAATCACCTTATTTAAATTGACACCTCTTGATTCTAAAACATCCATATATTCTTTTTGCTTCAGCAATGCATCACGCACTTTTTTCACCATCGGAATACTCCTGTAAGAATTTGGCGTTTTAGGAGAATTGACACTGAAACCACAGCCATTTTTTTCATGGCTGTAATAAACCAAAGTATGATTGACATTAATCTCATTTTTTTCAAAGTCAATATCTGACCATCGAAGTCCTGTCACTTCCCCAACTCGCATGCCGGTGTAAAGCATTACAATAAAAATTGGTTGCCAATGGTTATACTGGCGGCTATTTTCCAAAAATTGCTCAAATAGTAATTGTTCATCCATTGTAAGTGCAAATTTTTTTGGTTGGTCATAATTATGAGATTTTTTTAGGTCTCCAATACAATTTGTTGATAGATTGGTTTTAAGATACCCCTCCTCAACAGCTAATTCAAGCACTTGATACAAGACTGTATGTATATTCTCAATACTACGAATCTTCAAAAGCCGTTCATCCACCAATCGGTTATAAAACCTTCGAACATCCGTTTTTTTCAAGTCACATAATCTCATATTTCCAAAATCAGGTTCGACAAATCTCTCATACATATAACAATAATTACGCATCGTGTTATCTTTAACACCCTTTTTTAATTCTACAAATAAGTGGTAAATATCATTAATTGTTTTTCTTTTGTCACTTGGCTTTAAGCCCGCATCCGAATCAATAATCAATTGATTTTCTTTTTCTCTCAATTCATTAAGACTTTTCGCATAAATTGCATGTCTTTTTCCATCTTTGGTCATATAACGATAATCATATGTGCCATTTTTTCTTTGGCTCTCACCATCTTTTAGCACAATTCCTCTACTATCTTTTCTTCTAATATTTTTTTTCATATTTTCCTCCCCCAAAAAAGCTAGAAGAAAAGATGGTTACAACTCAAGTATAAACCGCAACCATCTTTTTTTCCGCTGTTTTCATCAAATTGAATATGTGTATTTGTCGTTGATGTATTTTTCAAAAACTTTTCGTTTAATAAGTCGCTTATTTCCGACAAACAATACAAATTCACAATCTGTATCATTCGTGATTTCTCGTAGCTTATTGATACCAATGTTAGAATATGCAGCCGCTTCTTCTAGTGTCAACGCCAGCTTTTCCGAGATTGGAACTTTTTCATTTGAACAACTCATAGAATACCCTCAGCCAGATCAAATGGTTTCAAATCAGCATAAGTGCACCATTTATCAACTTTTATATAATGTTCATTTCCATTCTCGTCGCAAAAATGATTCCATCCTTTGTCGCCAAATTCAGGTTCATACAAGAGACTAGAAACGAAACCATTACCTTTCATAACAAAATACAAACCTTGTATATCTGGAAGTTTATCTTTGCATAGTTTCCAAATTGGGACACAAATTTGGCCATTTTCTTTACCTATAAGAAATGTCTCATCCTTATTGGAAACAATGAGAAAGCATCGTTCATCTATATCACTTAGTTCAGCATGGTAAGTTTGCCAATCATCAATCAACTTCTTTATAATGTCATAACCATTCAAAATTGGATATAAGCAATGATATACAATCAATACCTGTCCGGCACAAGCTTCCATTCCAAACAAGACTTTCAAGACGATTGCCATACCTTGAATTACACAAGTTGATTCAGTTTTATCAGAAGGTGCATTACCTGCTGTCTTTATTTCTTCCTTTTTATCATTCATCATACTATTTTCTACCTCCTATTTTTCATAGTAATAGTTGTACTTGGTGTAAAATGCGTAATGAATACGCGCACCACTTTGTCCATTTCGATTTTTCAAAACAACCACATCGACGTTACGGATAGCTTTCGATCTTTCTTGGACCTCATCATAACTCTTCTCATCCTCCGAAAGCGCAGAGAATTCCAACGCGATTACTACATCGGAGGAATACTCGATAGATCCACTTTCCTTAAACGCAGTCATGTTCGCTTGTTGGCCATAATTCTGACGATTGAAACTAGAAATTACGACAATTGGAATATTATATTTACGACTGATATCCTTTAGCCGTAATACAATTGAATCCATTCTAGCCTTGTCGCTTAACCCCTTTTCGCTTTCTGATGGCGGAATAATCTGCAGATAATCAATGAATACGACTGGTAACTCTGATGTGATTTTAATGTGATTTGTGACATCTCTGACGATATCATCAATCGTAATCACATCGTCATGGATATACAGATGTTCGCCGTTGTTAAAATAGTCATCCGTCGCGTATTTGATAATTCTTTGATCCTTTTCTGAATAGTCAAACCTTTTTCGCCAGAAAGAATCAACTTCGTTTGATGTCTTTGCATCCGTAGTATTAAGTGTATCTAGATTTGAGATGCAAATCCGGTATGTATTACGACTGATTCCTTTCGAATTTAGTTCAGCCTCCGACATTTCCAAGGTATAGTAGATAACATCCGTATTCTTCGATGATACATATTCAGCCATCTGATTGAAAAAAGTTGTTTTCCCTAGCGACGAAATAGCACCAATTGTATAAACTCTTCCAGGCTGAAGACCACCATTCAATACCTCATCTAAATTTGGGTATCCTGTCGAAATAGGATCAAGTTGCAACATGCGGTCTTGAACGTAGAAATCCTTATGTGATTTGACAGACTGAGATTTATATTCCTCTAACATTTCTTTTTGCTTATCCAATACATCCTGTGCCATGTCAAGCGATAACATAATCGCAGATTCAAGTCTTTTATTGAATTGATCACGTTCATGAATCAGACATTCGTTAGCATCTTTAAAATCACCATAAAGTGTATCTAAAGTCACATATTGAATACCTTTTTTTTCAAGTCTATCGCACAATTCATTAGACTTTTTTCGACCTATACCATCGTTATCTAACGCCACAATCAATGGATATTCAAGTTCATTTAAGTCGGTACGTTCTGAGATCAAACCAATATTAGAAGCTGATCCAAGTCCTACTGCAGGAAAACCTAATTGTTCGATGCTGATTGCATCTAGCTCCCCTTCGACGACGAACACTGGATATCGTCTCTGATGCAAAGCATCTTCGTTGAACAAAATCACTGGCATCCCCTTGGGCCGATAATACTTCTGCTTGGTCTCATCACTGATAGAGCGTATGTTATATGTATATTTTCCGGTTGGAATAACCAATTGATTTGGTGGATACTGCTCAGACAAGCAATGTCCAAGATTAAATCTATTAGCCGTATCAATTGTGATTCCCCTAGACGCCAAATATTCCATACATTTATCGCCATGCTCATTTAAACTCTTATTAGCTTCCTCAAAAAAAGCTGATTGATCTACTTTGACAAAAGCTTTTTCAGTAGTTACTTTTTCTTCCTTTACCTCTTTTTGATTTAAAACACTTTGTTCGTAGGAATCTGGCACTGGCCCATACAGTTCTTCAGCTTTTTGTATCTGTTCATTGAAAGAAGTTAAACCAAATTGAAAACCGATTGCATCGTATATGTCATAACTTTTACCGCAGGCAAAGCACGTAACAACATTTCTATACTCATAAAAACAAGCACTGGGATGCACATCTTCATGGTCAGGATTAATGCAATGTAAGTTCTTTTTTGGATCATTCATCAGACTGTAATCTAGAAGAAATTCCTTTAGAAAATGCTTATAGTATTCTTTTTTCCTAGAACCATTCACAATAATAATTACCTCCTATTCTTTTTCTAGAAATTCAAATATTAATATCGCCTATTCATATCTCACCTTCTTTTTTACAAACAAATCATACACTTCTGCCCATTTTCAAAATGGAGCAGAATGTGTATCACTAAAATGTACTAAAAGTACTAATAGTACTAGTATTCGATTTCAGTAATTTTCGCTTTATATAACGCACTTTTATGATTTACAAATTCACAAAATCACTCTTTTCCGACTTTTTTTTACTCTTTTCCTTAGTATTACTTACTCTTTTTTGTACCTATCTTTACTCCTTTTTTTATCATATTTGGGTCAACTTTTAACAAATTAGCCATTACTTCGACATTCTCACTTAGCAACATAGCTTCTGCCTCACCCAATTTTGTTCCAAAAGCTAGAGCACTCGACTGTTTTTTTAAACGCATATTTAAGCATTTATCTTGAACAACCACCTGCTCATGCATATATCTACGATTGTATTCAACTGCAGTATTCGCAGGAGATATCGTTACACTACTCTTTTTCCAACGAACATATTCAGACTTTGATTGCAATTCATTACGATTAATATCATTCTCTTCAATAACATTGAATATGTCATTATCTTCAAGTTCATTAAATGCTTCCAAAACAGGATTCATAATCTTATTTATGTAACTCCCTTGATGTTTATACACGTATTCTTCTGTTGGCAAAGTACATTCTAAGTATTTTAAGATTGATTTAATCGTCAATTTGTTGCGATTATTTTGCATGTTCTTTTTCATGAACACAAACGAACTAAAATACGAACCAACCAAATAAGGTAAATTTTTCATTTTAAAAAGTGTAATTGGTCGATAACTAATCGATACTTTTCTGGTTTGAATGGATAATAATTTAACTAAATCGTCAGAGAATTTTACAATGAACTGATCTTCTAGTTTATTCCGTTTTATTACTTTTTCAAACAAGCGAATTTTTTCACCATCATATTCAATACTTTGAATTGATGTAAGGTTATCCAATATACTCTTTATTTTTTTTCGTTCATTCTTTAACTTGTTAATTTCGAGTTCGCCATCACTTACATATGCATCAATATCATCACAAATCATCTCTATAAAAATTAACGTATCTAGAGGTATTTCATTTTGAATATCCTTTACAGTCTTTTTTGGATTTCCATTGACTAATATAAAATTATGCAATAAAACAATTAATGCTTTATCCTCGCAAACAGTATATTGAATGCGTTTATCAGCAATTATCTTTAACCTTCCCTTTGAAAACTCAAATAGACTACTATTTGGATTTGCCGGGTCATCCGGGTTACGTATTTCATTCATATCAACTTTTCTAAAATACCCTGATTTGGATAGTTCTCTTTGAATTTCAAATGTTGGAAATTCAAAGAGATCAACTTGCTGAATATCATTTTCTACGTCTGCCAATATATTTCTTGGATTCATATTTACTTCTTGTTTATGGTTTATAAACTTTGTCCTTCTAGAACAAGTCAAAAAAGCATGCTTTATTTTTTTCGAAAAAATTGAACTCCTGTTCGGTATTTATTAAATAACAATTCCGCCCTTTTTTTATTTTTTCTTTATTTTTTGTTTTTTTACTTTAAATAAAGGCTTTTTTCGATTTATCGAAAGTACACGTTTAAATTTCATGTTCAAAAATGAAGTTGTTGGTATTTCTCCCTTTATTGCTTTTTTATCAACTGTTGCAAATAAAAAATGATGGCATCATTGCCACCAAATTAACTATCCATATCCATTTTTAAAGTTTCTTTAGTCGGATCTATTTCGATTTTTAAATCCACTATCTCTTTAATTCGATATTCAGCCAATTGCCTATTATCAAAATTGTTATCAACAACATCGAATCCATTGTCTTTCTTCAAAATAATGCAATACTTCCCCCTATTTTGCGTGTCAGGTATAACACGTAAATCATTTGTATTATATTTAACAGTGTGTGAAGTATCATCAATGACCTGTATAACTTCTTTTGAAGGTAATTCCTTTTTTATTCCAACTACATTCGTATCTAAACCAATGGCATTCAACATCTTATTACCAATCTTGTTCGCAATATGCATACACTGCCTTTTCCATTTTTCTAAACTTTGCTTTAGTTCCTCCTTTTCAATATTTAATTTTTGAATGATTTTATCCTTTAATGAAAGTTCATCTTTTAAAGCTTGATTTTCCACTCGAATTTCTTTGTACGATTGTAAATCTGGTGCTTTTGTTATTTCTAGAATCGTATTTTTAAGTTCTAAATTCATTTCTTCACTTTTTATTTTCAATTGTTCCAGTTGCTGCTCCATCTCTTCTCTTTTCCTTTTTTTATAAGTATATGAATCAACACCATGTTGCTGTGGATTTAGTTTACGTTCCATTTTCTCTTCATCCGTAAGCATATCGTATGTTCGAACATCTTCGACTTCATAACCTCTTTCCCGCATCATTTTCGGATAATTTTTATTCACATAAGAATAAAATTTTAGATTCACTTCTTTAAAAGCATTCATGGTTGGCAAACCTTTATCATCCTCTGTAGTAAGCATAATAAGGTTATGGTTATGTGCTGACAAGCCTCCAAATTCATCGTGATGTTGCACTGATTCCAATATAGTCCATTCAGGATTCCATTCATGAATTAATTGTTTAAAAGTATCATGAGAATCATTTAAAAATTTAACTTTGTTTTCATAATTTAATTCGCTCATGTATTCAATATTAGGCTTTTCTATAATCTCAATAACGGATACAGCATCTTTTCTTAAAGCCCGTTTCCCATTTTCTCTTTTGATTCGATTAATTTCATCAATTTTAGCTTGTACGATTTGAACTACATCATCACTGGAGCTTCCCTCCATCCACACATTTAGATGTGTCATATCATGATCTATATCCATATCACGTCCAATACGTTCATCATTCATCTCCTGCCAAGCCAAATCAACTGGACAAGTTTGACTTTTCTTGCCCGTTTTTTTGTTAACTGTATTTGAAGGATTGAGACTACACTTCATTACAGGTATTCCAACTTTCATGAATCCACCACCTTTCAATTGGTATGTTTTTTAGTACATTTACATTATCTATGTCCTCGTAGATAACGTTGTTATCTACTTTCGGACCTCTGCCGAGTGCTCTCTCGCGGAGCGGTCTTCGACGACCACTGTTCGCGGAGAACTTCTTCACAATGAAGAAGCAAATTACCAAGTCACAGCATACTAACGTATGCCATGACTGAACTTGAGCCCATCATCTAATTCAGGCTTTAAAATTACTTCAGAAAATGCTTCTAAACATTGAATCAATTTTTGTGCTTCTTTTGTCATTTCTGATTCCATATCTTCATCGATAATTTGATTCAAAAAATCTTTAATAGAATCAATATCGTTATTGTTGATATCTCGTAAAATAGAATCATGATTAAATCCAATGAATTGCTCGTTATCAGCATAATTAAACGGATCAAATGTCTTCACAAATCCATCAATCTTTTCTGCCATATCTTCTTTGCTCTCAATTTTATTTTCAAATAAAATATGTTTATTCAAACTTAATTCAATATCATTGATCATCTGATTGCTCGTAGCTTTGATTACATCCAAATTGTCCATAAGCTGCTTATTATCTTTAAGCCAAGTACCAACGTAACCAAACGAATAATCTGAAGTATCCAACCCGAAATGTTTAGAAACCATATACGCAATAGACTCTGCTTGAATTTCTTTTGTAGAACGTAAATATTCAACACTTCCAAACTTAGGCATTAATTGTGCTACAGCTTTTTGAACTTCAAAACTTTCACGAAAATGCTCAATCAAATTTAATGAATCCGTTTGAAGTTCATCACCAATTACCAATGGATAATCCATTTCAGCATAATCCGAACCGTCATGTAATCGAAATACGATTCCTGGAAGCATGGAAGAATGGGAAAAATTTTCCAACTTTTTAATTGCTTCATCTAAAGAAACATCTTCATAAACATCCCCCAAAGCAGGAAATTCGACACATTCACGAATATCGAAAGATATCTTTTTATAGTCTGACTCCCAGTGTGAACCATGAATACGAGCATGCGCAGATTCATGAATCAGAGTTTTTAAAGTCTGAAGCTCACTCATTCCTTCATTAACAACGATTTTGATATTTTTATCGTCGTAATACCCTTTTGTCCCAGATTGAATCTTTTCAAAAGAAACAGGAACTGGTGATATATCCTGAATTGCATGCATTAACTCGCTAAAAGATTGACCAACACTTTCTTTTAACTCATTCACAGGTTCCAAAACCAACTCTTTTTTACCCTCAATTTGCACGGTCTGGCTTTTATCAAACACGAATCCAATTTTGAAAGCAACGCAATCTTGATATGTTTTATTTTTGATTTCAAAACCATTTTTGTCCAAAATCGGCTTTCCTTTTTCATCTAATTCTGTTTGTTCAATCACCTTTTTATACTTTACAGGACAAAGAATCACAATTCCTTTTTCACCTTTTTTGACTTGGCGATTTAACTTCTGCCATTTTGTATATGGAGCTACCAATGTAGCATTTGGCTTCTGTATCATTATGCCAATAGAATTATTAACGCTGTATTCATGGAACTTGGCCATATTATCCAAAAGCTCTTTATAACGTTCGGATTCGATATAGTCTTTGATTCCTGATTGAAGCATTTTTCCAAATTCGTCGACTTCTTTTTTTCGTTCTTCACTTGTTTTACTATGCTTTAAAGATTTTTGTTCGTTTTTTTGATTTTTTTGTTTTGGATTATCAATTTCGATTTTATCCTCATTTAATTTCTCATTCTTTTCTAGTTTGTATAACATTTCTTGAATATCATCATTGCCATAAAATCTTTTTTTCTTCATCATTCTTCTCCTTTTCACTAAGCTTAATTGATTCTTATTTTTGCAGTACAACAAGTATCTACATCATATAAATTGATTCTTTTTCTCCCGAATCCACTTTATATAAATATAAAAGCTAGATTTTTTTATCTAGCTTAAATCTACCGCCTATCTGGCCTATTTTTATTTTTTATTTCATTACTTTTCTTTTTTAGTAATGGTATTGCCCAGTATGGGCATTTTTGTATCAGGAATCTGTTACCAGAATCGAAAACTAGCAATTCTTTATTTTTTCTAAGTCCCATAATGTCTACTGCATCCATCACATTTCGATACTCCCCAGATTCAGATAATGATTGACTTCCACCAAGCATACGACCAGGTTTCTTGTTTTTTGATACTTTAGTTTCGACAAACTGACCACACCAGCTTGAGATAATATCAACAGTACTTTTATCCTTACAACTAAACACCAATGTAGTCTCAGTATTGTCAACAATCGCCCTTGAACCATCATGACCATACGCCATATCCAACTGAGATAAACCTTGAACCGCCAGCCAAATACTTACTTTACGACTTCTTAACCGTGCTAGTGCATCCAATATATCCGGTATCTTACCGATACTACCAAATTCATCAATCAACATCCAAATCAATGGTGCATCATGATCAGCGCGTGACTCTTCTGGAATCGACGAAAGAAAGTTAAGTACTTGTTGTGTAATTAATCTAAATATAGCCGAATACTGCTTTAATAAGTTATCAGGTATAGCCAAAAATACGGAGATACCATTCACCAAATCAGCAGGACTTGCCTTTTTTGGATTCTCATCCATTTGATAACGCACAGAACGCGTTTGAAATATGCGAAGCTCCTGGCGAAGAGTTAATTCGACATCTTGCATTCCATCTGAAGTCTTTCCGTCGTATCCTTTTAAAGGATCTTTAATTGATTCATGTCCATCCATATTTGGAGCATAAGTAATCGTTGAAATCAAATCTTTCAAAGGTACAGAAATCACCTGAATGATAGTTTCTGTAAAACCCAAACCAGTAACAAATCCCCATCCCAGGAAACAAGTTAAAAGATTCTGAGCGCTGGTGTAAAAAAATTCATTTTGTCCATTACTAGGATTTACTATGATTGCGCGAGCTAGCATATCAGCACGTTCAATGATTTCATCATCCGTTGAATTAGAATCTAATCCATACCACACATCCCATCCCCACCCCTCTTTTAAGGATGGATTGAATACATGACATTGATTACTACGAATATCCACACTTTTTCTTGCCAACTCTGGTTTGACATCCATTGCAAATACAGTGAACTTATCTTTTTCTTTAGCAAAATTGAAGTTCCAAATTAATGAATTCAATAATGTAGAGCTTTTAAAACTACCAGGTGCACCAATAACCAAGCAATGAGTGATATCATTTAAGTCAATGGGCAGTCGAAAGTACTTATGGTGATACTTACCTAAAGTAAAATCATTTGGCTTTTTTGATAAATAACGAGATGGTACATTAGGATACATTGCCTTACGCTTATCCATTGAAATTGAATTATCATTTTTGCCGAAATCTGTTCGCCCATTAATCTTATAATCGTAAAAATTTTTCAAAATCAACATAAACCATATCAAAAAAGTAATACCAAAAAACAGGATAACTTTTTGATGACCACTTAAATACAATATATCCATCTTTTCTAATTGTTCGACCACAAAACAACAAAATGTGGCAATGCTGCCACCAATCAGTAAACCAACAGGCGACAGCATTTGTTTAAACACTTTAGAATCCATTATAGATCCTCGAATTGGATGAATAGTTGAGTAAATTGATAAATCAGATAATCTGGTAGTTGCCATTCTGTCGTAAAACTAATTAGATTGATGATTAGCAGATAAGTGTATACATTATTCTTCAAATCGTCAAAGTACTTATTAATATAATCAACTACCAAACTAGGTTCAATTGCATAATGTTCATAGATAAACAATTTATACAAATCTTTTGATTGATTGCGGCATTCTCCTTTCGTCAAAGACTCAGGTAAATCTTCCAAATAATAACCTACATGGTATTGATCTTCAACTGATCCTGTATTTTTTGAAAATCCATTGTCATAAACCTTCTGCGTTAGATTTAGCAAAGTTTTTAAGTTTGCTTCATCAACCTGTTTACCATTAAGTACACTTTGATGTGCACGAGTGAAAAGCTCAACTGTATGAGCGTTCATTAATTGCGAGTTATTAATTTTTCGCATATTTTTTACCTCCTATAACTGTAAATCAATATTAAATTTGTTTCTCCAATTGTGCTTTGATTAAAACAAATTTACTTTCTTCACATCTATAATGTATATCCAATCTGGCCCACTTTTATTTTTTATTAAAAAAATTGAATTTTCATCCTTATTAACTGTAATCAATAAAATATGCACAATTTGATTATTAATAAATCTATAGCTTGGGAACAGCGTAAGTTCGGCGACTTAGCAGATTATAAAAAAGGACCTTTTGGAAGTGCTATAACAAAAGATACGTTTGTGCCAAAATCTGAAGAGTCGATTAAGGTATATGAACAACAAAATGCAATCAACAAAGATTGGGAATTAGAAAGATATTTCCTTCCAAAAGAGTATGCATTAACAAAGCTAAAATCGTTTGAAGTTCACGGAGGAGATATTATTGTTTCTTGTGCTGGTACAATTGGAAAAATATATGAAATTCCTAAAAATGCAGATACTGGCGTTATAAATCAAGCATTGATGAGAGTTAGAGTTGATGAGGATTGTGTAGACAAGAGAATGTTTAAAATTGCCTTTTCTACTATGATTGATGATTTTACAAGAGCTCATAGCAATGGTTCAGCAATAAAAAATATTCCGCCTTTTTCAGACTTAAAACCTATGGGAGTGTTGTTACCATCTCTGCAAGAGCAGGAGAAAATAAGTTCATATTTTGAAAACCTCGACAACCTTATCACCCTTCATCAGCGTGATAAGGTTGTCGAGGTTACGAAAATAAGAACCTATTCTTTTCTGTTCATCAGTAGATGGTACAAGTGTATCTAAGTTCGAAAACTCAGTTTTATTTACAATTTGCATAGTTCCAGAAGCTGCCATTCGTTTCATTTTATTTGACCAAAGTTCGCTCTCTGTAAGAAGAAAATATGCATCATTCCCAGCATTTGGCGTAAGACTGTTTATCTGTTGATTAAAGCTACCTTTTACCGTCAACAGAGTGTTTTTACCTATACTAGCTATGCAAGTACACAGTATAGTATTAGCAGGAACAATACGCCCAACCTTTGCGCCTTCCTCACTTAATTTTCTTGGTGTATCTGAAATTGTAAGTTCATTAATGTCTGTTGGTGTGACCCAAGGGACTCCGTCCTCTGAATAATATGCAGAATTTGAGGTTGAAGGAGTAGAGCCAGTTAATATTTCTCCTAATTCTCCCAATTTATACAAGCAAACTTTATAAAAAATTAACCGAAGGATTGATACTAAGTTATTCAAAGAAAGGCACACCTTGGGACAATGCATGCATAGAATCTTTTCATTCAGTAATAAAAAGAGAATGGTTAAATCGTACTTTAATTTATGATTATGATCATGCATATGATTTGTGTTTCGAATATATTGAAACATTCTACAACACCATACGAATTCATAGTCATTGCGGTTATGAATCGCCAAATCAATATGAGAATAATTATTATTCAAAGCATTAGAATTTAAAATTTATCTATTTTATGAGTCCTTTTTCTTGACATAGTACCAGTTTTCTTTGATATAATTTTTGTATGCAAGCATATATAGATAAACTCAACCAGGAAGAGATTCAATCCAATCTTCCTTCTTTCTATCAAATCAAGGTCATTGACTCTACTGCCAGCACCAATTCATGGCTATCAGAACATACAAATCTACCTGAAGGAACGGTTTTGATTGCAGATCATCAAACACAGGGAAAAGGAAGAAATGGCCGCTCATTTTATTCTCCTTCAAATAGCGGCATCTATCTTTCTTTATTATTAAAGCCCAAAGAAGATAAAGAGTGCGTCCTACACTATACAGCCTTAAGTGCCTTATGTATGTGTAAAGCTATTCAATCTGTATATGGATTCTCCCCTTCAATCAAATGGTTGAATGATATTTATTTTCACGATAAAAAACTTGGAGGTATCTTATGCGAAGGAAAGCTGCAGCAGGAACGCTTTGATTCTTTGATCATTGGCATTGGCATAAATGTCCATTCCTTTATTTATCCTGAAGATATTGCTTCTATTGCCTGTGCTGTTGAAGATTTTGTTCCATTCAAAAAAACTCGCAATATATTGATCACAAGTTTTCTAGAGTCTTTTTATGATTACTATACCAATCATCATTCTTTTCTTCAGGCATATAAAGATCATCTTGCCTATATTAATCAAACAGTAAGGATCCTGCATCCCCAGAAAGAATATAAAGGAACGATCTTAGGAGTCGATGATTCTTTTCGACTTGTCATAAAAAAAGAGGATGGATCGATCGATCATTTATCCTCTGGTGAAATATCAATTCGACTTTGAATCCAGTCATGAAGTTCTTTAGCAAGATCTTCCTGGCTGATTTTTTTATATTCTGAAGCACGAATCGGTTTTCCATATTCAATTTCAAGTTGTTTAGTATGATCAGATGAAATATCCAGTGTATAAGCTTTTTTTAAGGCAACTGGCACAATTGTAGCTTTTGATAAATAAGCCGGCAACAAAGCACCTGCCTTGAACTCATTCATCGTATCTCCTTTTGATCTAGTTCCTTCAGGAAAGACCAAAAGATTCTTTTTTTGTTTAAGCTCTCTAGCAGCTTCTCTTAGCATATGCACATTGCCTTCTCTAGATTCACGATCAAAATGGATCGTGCCTATATTTCTAGCCCATCGGCCAAAAATAGGCATGGTTTCATTCTCTTTTTTTGAGATAAAAGCCAAATGAACCGGACAACTTGCCAAGACAAGAGCTGGATCCAATGTACCTTGATGATTGGATACAAAATAAATCGTTTCCCCTTTAGGAATTGTTTCAATTCCCTTAACAGATAAATCGTATCCCAGATATTTCAAAATAAAACGGCTCCATTTTTCCAGTCGAACCTGTGCTTCCAACTGACTTTTTTTCTCATATATCTTTGAGCTTATCCAGGCAACAGGTAAAACAGGTAAAGCTCGAATAATCTTAGATGTTTTCATGAGATTCCTTTCTTTGAACCAAGGCCGTTGCCATGGCAAATCCTCCATCATGAGCAATTGATACTTGAATTATATACTCTTGATATTGAATTTCTTTTGGTGGCTCTACTACAATTTCCTTTAGCTTTAGAGGAATCGGTAATGCTTTGATAATGGCCTCTCTAGCGGCAAAGCGCCCTGCCAAAAACTCTTTTTGTCGATTTGAAGAATAATTTGAAAATTGTTCATATTCTTGTTCACTCAAGATCCTTCTGGCAATTTTGTAAGGATCCTTGATTCGATCGATATTTACAATATCACAACCGATCCACATTTATTCCACATCCTGTAAAGCACAAAAAATTTCACCATATGCGACTTTTTTATCGTCCACATAAGCTTCACAACCGGCAATACAAATACCACCGATCATACGTTTAAATTGAACCTTCATCCTTAATACATCCCCTGGTACGACCACAGACGAAAAACGCATCTTATTGATTCCCGCAAACAAAGGAATCTTTCCACGATTTTCTTCCTCTTTTAATAGATACACAGCTCCTGTTTGTGCCATAGCTTCTACGATCAGAACACCCGGCATAACACTTTGTTGCGGAAAATGTCCTAAAAACTGCATTTCATTGGCACTGACACACTTGATTCCAACAATGGTTTTGGTTTCTTCATCAATGGATTCAATTTTATCAACCAATAAAAAGGGATATCTATGCGGAATGATCTTTTTTATATCTTCGTTTGATAACAACATACTAATCCTCCCATTTTTTGAATACCAAGGATGCATTATGTCCACCAAAACCTAAAGAGTTGCTCATGGCATAATGAATATCTTGATGACGTCCTTGATTTGCGACAATATCTAGATCACAGTCTGGATCTGATTCTTGATAATTGATCGTTGCCGGGATAAAACCTTCCTGTAAAGATTTGATAGAAATAATAGCTTCCACAGCTCCACTGGCCCCTAACAAATGCCCTGTATTGCTCTTGGTTGAAGAGATAGCTAATTTATAAGCGTGGTCTTTAAAAGCTGCTTTAACAGCCATCGTTTCTGTCTTATCGTTTAGTTTTGTACTCGTTCCATGAGCATTGATATAGTCGATATCTTCTGCTTTGATACAAGCATCCTGTAATGCCTGTACCATGGCTTTGGCTCCACCTGAGCCATCATCCAATGGTGCTGTAATATGATGTGCATCGCAGCTTGAACCATATCCTACGATCTCGCCATAGATCTTGGCATTGCGGGCCTTGGCATGCTCTAATTCTTCAAGAATCAAGATCCCGGCACCTTCACCCATGACAAAACCACTTCTCTGTTTATCAAAAGGAATGCTGGCTCTTTTGGCATCATCTCCAGTATGTAAAGCACGCATTGCCTGGAAACCGGCAATGGCTAATGGAGTGATCGCAGCTTCACTGCCACCAGCTAACATAACATCTTCATAGCCATCGCGAATTCGATGAAAAGCTTCTCCAATCGCATTGGAACCAGCCGCACAAGCTGTTACAACACAAGAAGTTGCTCCTTTTAAGCCCCAGTCAATCGCCACCTGTCCTGCTGCAAGATTGGCTAAAGCCATAGGAATAAAGAATGGAGAGACTCTTGAAGCTCCTCTTTCGCTTAACGTATGTGAAGCTAATTCAATTGATTCAATACCCCCAATTCCTGAACCAATGATGCATCCAAAATGATCTGCATCCGAAATTTCTTTATCAAATCCAGCATCCTGCATCGCTTGTTTAGAGGCTATACGAGCAAACTGTGTAAAACGATCATTAAACTTTAGATCACGTTTAGAAAAATAAGCTTCCATGTCTAGATCTTTTACTTCAGCCGCCAATTTCACCTTATAATCACTTGTATCAAAGTGCGTAATCGGAGCAATTCCACATACTCCTTCTTCAATACTATTCCATAAAGCATTTACATCATTTCCAATAGGAGAAATAACTCCTAAACCTGTAATTACAACTCTACGCATAATTCCTCCTACATGATCATGCCGCCATCGACATGAATCGTTTGACCTGTTACATATTTAAAGGCATCGCTTGCCAAGGCAACACATACATTGGCCACATCTTCTGGTTGTCCAAATTGTCTTAATGGAATTTGTTCCATCATCTTCGCTTTGTCTTTCTCTGCCAGTTTTGCGGTCATATCCGTTTCGATAAAGCCAGGTGCAATCGCATTCACTCGTATATGACGAAGCGCCAATTCTCTAGCTGCAGATTTTGTCAAACCAAGCACACCTGCTTTGCTGGAGGCATAATTGGCCTGCCCGGCATTTCCCATGATACCTACAACGCTTGACATATTGATGATCGAACCACTTCTTTGTTTCATCATGATCCTTGAAACATGTTTGATACAATTAAAGGTCCCTTCCAGATTCACGGCAATGACCTTATGAAAATCTTCATATGACATTCTTAACATCAAACCATCTTTATTGATTCCTGAATTATTTACCAAAACATCTATTCTTTCAAATGTCTCAACACTCTTTTCAACCATTGTTTTTACTTGATCTTCATCAGATACATCCGCTTGAACAACAAGTGTCTTTACACCCAATGCTTCAATTTCCTGTTGGGTATTTAAGGCCGCTTCTTTAGAACCATTATAGTTGATGACGATGTTATAACCTTCTTTGGCAAAAGCTAAGGCAACAGCTTTTCCAATACCTTTGGCAGCCCCAGTAATCAATGCTGTTTTATTTACTTGTTCCATGTCTGCAGCATCCTTTCTACATCTTCCATTGTATTGATCGTAAATACATTCACTTTGCGATCGATCTTTCGAACAAAACCTGTCAGTGTCTTTCCTGGACCAATTTCGACAAATGTATCAACACCATCTTTGATCATATTTTGAATCGTTTGTTCAAAATAAACACTTTGACAAATCTGCTGCTTTAAGATCTTGATCAAATCTTCGATCGTTTCATATTCATGAACCTTTCCGTCCACGTTGTGATACACAGGAATAGAAGGTAAAGATAACGAACTTGTCTTCAACACTTCTTCGAGTTGATTGCTGGCAGGAGTGAGTAAAGAAGAGTGGAAAGCTCCGCTGACACTTAAAGGTAAAACTCTTCGCGCTCCTTTTTCCAATAACATTGGTGCCGCCATTTCTAAAGCTTCTATTTGCCCGGTAACAACAATTTGCCCTGGACAGTTATAATTGGCCACTTCAAGAACCAACCCTTTTTCATTTACTTCTTTGCATACTTCCAAGATCTTGCTTGCGTCTAATCCTAGAACTGCACGCATTCCCGTTGTGTTCTGTGGCAAGGCATTGGACATTAAGATCCCTCTTTGACGTACGATATTAATTGCAGTTTGTGCATCCATTGAACCTGCACAACATAACGCACTGTATTCACCCAAGGAAAGGCCAGCACATACATCTGGTTTTATACCTTTTGATTTCAATCCTTCTAAGATCATCAAAGAAGCTGCCACAATCGAACTTTGTGCATAAGCTGTATCATTCAATGTTTTCTGCGGCCCTTCAAAACAAAGCTTTTTTATGTCGTAATCACAATGTAGGTTATCCATCAATTCTTTACTTGAAGGGCAATGATCATAGAAATCTTTTGCCATTCCTACAATCTGTGAGCCCTGCCCTGCAAATAGAAATGCTGTTGTCATTGTTCTTTCACCTCTCCTTTTAATTGATCCATTAATGTATGTACATCAATGATCTCATGAATCTTTTCGGCACTTGTTCCACAAAAGAACAAGCCATTCTCCATATCTCCTTTAACCGCTCGAATCAAAGCACGAGTTATACAGTAAGGCGTCGAACTTGGAGTGCATGGAAGCATGCAAGCCAAACAATTTGAAACACTTTGATTTGACTCTGTTTCCGTTCTTTTGACAAACTCATTTTTAATGGCCCTGCCTGGAAAACCAGCCGGGCTTTTTACATAAACAATATCTTCCTTTTTTGCCTTTAAGATCATCTGTTTAAAATTCTCATGAGCATCACATTCGTTTGTCGCAATAAAACGTGTTGCCATCTGTACACCAGAAGCGCCTTGATCAATATAGTTTTGAATATCTTCATGTGTAAATATTCCACCGGCAACAAAAACCGGAATCTGTTTATTATATTTCTTTTCAAATGGTACAAGTTCTTCTAAAACCTCTTTTAAGATTTGTTCTAGCATTTGATATGTTCCTTCTTCTAGATCTTTTTTCTTAAATCCTAGATGTCCTCCTGCTTTTTGACCTTCGATTATGACAAAATCTGGTGTTGTATTATGATGTTTATCCCATACACGACACAACAATCGACATGCCTTGGCACTTGATACAATTGGTGCCAACATGATCTTGTCCTCTGCATACTTTGGCAAATCTAAAGGTAGTCCAGCTCCAGATATGATCGCATCTGCTCCAGCTTCAACAGAAGCTTTTACATAGGATTCATAATTTCTGGATGCAACCATAATATTGACTCCTAGAAGCCCGCGTTTTACTTCATTGGCTTTTTGAATTTCCTTTTTTAATGCTCGAATATTAGCTTCTAAAGAATTGGTTTCAAAATCTGGTTCATTAAATCCAGGCATAGCGGCTGAGATAACACCCATACCGCCTTCTTTTCGAACAGATGATGCCAAGTTTGATAAAGATACACCTATTCCCATACCACCTTGAATAATTGGAACTTCTAAGATTTTATCTTTTAGCTTTATAGGTCTTAACATTGGCATTCCTCTATTTTCTTTTTCAGTTCTTCCAGTTGTTTTTTAGAATCATTCATCATATCTTCAAAGATTTCTGATAGAGGACGAATTTCCTTACATAAGCCGGCAACCTGCCCCATCATGACAGATCCAGTTTTCATATCGCCTTCAAAAACAGCTCGTCTTAATCCTCCTAGAGTCAATTTTTCCATTTCTTCAGGTTCTGCACCTGCTTTTTCCAATTTTAAATACTGACGGCTCATTGAATTTTTTAGGATACGCACCGGCGTATTTAACGTTCTGCCAGTTACGACCGTATCTGTATCCTTTGCCTTTAGGACAGCATTTTTATAGTTTTCATGAATTGGACATTCTTCACTTGCTAATAAACAAGTTCCTAACTGAACACCACAGGCACCTAAAGATAGAGCTGCATTAAAACCTCTGCCATCTGCAATTCCCCCAGCTGCAATGACTGGAATATTCACTGCATCAACAACTTGAGGTAATAAAGCCATCGTTGTCTGTTCATTGACATGTCCACCAGCTTCTGTTCCTTCGGCAATGATTCCATCAGCTCCTGCTCTTTCCATACGAATCGCAAGAGCAACACTGGCTACAACAGTAAAGACCTTAGTTCCTGAAGCCTTTAACATTTCCATATATTTTCCTGGATTTCCTGCTCCAGTGGTTACAACAGGCACATGATTCTGTGCAATAACTTCCATGATGGCATCTGTTTCCGGATTCATCAACATGACGTTGATGCCGAATGGTTTATCTGTCAAAGAACGAATTTTTTGAATACTTTCCTGAACTTGCTTGGCATTCATAGCCCCTGTTCCGATAATGCCTAATGCTCCGTTTTCTGAAACTGCTGCAGCAAATTCAGGTGTTGCGATATTGGCCATAGCGCCTTGAAATATAGGATATTTGATATTAAGCATCTGATTGATCATCATGTTTTCCTCCTTCGATATGAATCTTGCAGGCTGCCCAGGTAAATCCTGCCCCAAAGCCAACTAATACAAGATTCATATTTTCTTTGATCTTGTTTTGTTGCCATGCCTGGCCTAGCGCCAATGGAACACTGGCAGCTGATGTATTACCAAATTGATCTAAATTGATAAACATCTTATCCATTGGAAATTTCATTTTCTTGCTGACATATTCTAAGATGCGAATATTGGCCTGATGAGGAATCATTAAATCAATTGAATCAATGCTCTCTTCTTTTAGCACATGTTCGATCGCATCTGGCATGGAGCGTATCGCAAAGCGGAAGACTTCTCTTCCATTCATGCTAAGATAAGGTTTCTCTTGGGCTATATTTTTCAATTCTGGTTGTAAAGAACGCCCGGCACAATATAGTGCCTTATCTTTATCTCCTTTGGACCTAGCATAAAAAGTCATGTTAGAACCATCGTCGCAGCGTTTGATCAGGACGGCTCCTGCTCCATCACCAAACAAAACACAGGTATTGCGATCTTTCCAGTCTAAGATCTTAGATAAAGTTTCTGCCCCTATCACAAGAGCTATACCTTTATCCAACATTCTAGAAGCACACTGTAAAGCATAAATAAATCCACTACATGCTGCATTGATATCAAAAGCCATAATGGGATCCTCATTAAGACCTAAAGCTTCCTGCACTAAACAGGCACACGATGGTGTGACATTATCTGGCGTACAGGTTGCCACAATAATTAATGAAATTTCATGTTTATCAATATGATTTTCTTCAATCGCTTTTTTGGCAGCTCTGATTGCCAGAACACTGGTATTTTCATTTTCTGATACTGTTCGCTGCTTGATGCCGGTTCTTGACTGGATCCACTCATCACTTGTATCTACAACATTCTTTAACATATCATTGGTTACACAATTTGAACCATAAGCATAGCCACAGCCAATTATCTTGACATTTTCCATGATCCTTCTCCTAAATGACGAAATTTTTCATAACGTTTTTCTACCAGCGTAGTCGTTTTCATCTTAATCAGTTCATTCAATGTTTCTTTCAACATAAGATCCATCTTATCAACAACACTCTGTAGATTTGAAGCGGCTCCGCTAAATGGTTCTGGTACGATTTCATCAATTACTTTTTTCTCTAAAAGGTCTTTGCTGGTAAGCTTCATCACATCGCAGGCTTCTTTAGCACGTGAGCCATCTTTCCACAATATAGAGGCAAATCCTTCTGGAGATAAAATAGAATAAACCGCATATTCTAACATAAATATCTTATCTGCCACACTTAACGCAAGTGCTCCACCACTTCCTCCTTCAGAAAGGACAAAGCATATAATAGGCGTCTTTAATGATGAAAACGTATATAGACAATCGGCGATTGCCTGGGCCTGCCCTTTTTCTTCGGCTTCTTTACCCGGATAAGCTCCCGGTGTATCGACAAAAGTAATGATTGGTCTATGAAACTTTTCTGCCTGCTGGGCTAGACGAAGAGCTTTTCGATATCCTTCTGGCTGAGGCATTCCAAAGTGCTGCTTTAAATTTTCTTCAACTGTTTTTCCTTTGGATTGTGCAAGAATCGTTACCGGCATTCCATGAAATGATCCTAAGCCGCATAACATAGCTGGATCGTCCAAGCTTTTACGATCTCCATGTAATTCAATAAATTCATCAAACAATAAATCGATATAATCCTGGGCTTTAGGTCGATCAGGTCTTCTAGCAAGTTCAACGTGATCCCAAGGTGTCATAATGATCTCTTTTTGAATTATTTCAATTTGTCTTTGATAGTCATTCCACATATCCAGATCTTTTTCATCAATCTGCATCTGTTGAATCTTTATTTCATTTATTTTCTGCTGTGCTTCTTTAAGATTCATGATATGCTCCTTTTACAATGGAATGACAAGAGTCTTCCAAGCTCTTCTTTCATCTTTTCACGAGGTACGATTCGATCGATAAAACCTTTCTCTAAAACAAATTCAGCAGTTTGGAAATTATCGGGCAATTTCTCATGAATCGTATCTTCAATCACTCTTTTACCCGCAAAACCAACCAAAGCATAAGGTTCACTCAAAATGATATCTCCTAACATCGCAAAACTGGCGCTGACACCTCCCGTTGTTGGATGTGTCAAAACAATGATCGATAACAATCCTGCATCACTATGCTTTTTCATTGCGGCTGAAGTTTTTGCCATTTGCACCAAAGATAAGATACCTTCCTGCATTCTGGCACCTCCACTTGTACAACATAAAATCAAAGGTAGTTTTTTCTTAGTGGCTAGCTCTATAGCTCTAGTAATCTTTTCTCCTACAGCCGCTGACATGCTTCCCATGAAAAAATTAGAATCCATTACACCGATCACGCATGGAAGGCCTTTGATCTTTCCCGTTCCTGTAATCACGGCTTCTTTCATGCCCGTTTGTTTTTGAAGTCTTTCCAATTTATCTTTATATCCAGGAAAATCATCTGGATCAACACTGATCATCTTGGTATCTGTTTCTTTAAATGTCCCTTCATCGATCAATTGACGAATTCTTTCCCTGGCAGAAATCTTAAATGGATGATGACATTTAGGACACACATAATGATTGGATACTAGATCCATCATGGCCACTGAGGCATGACAATGTGAACAACTCATGAATACATGATCTGGAATCTCTTTAGCCTTAGGGATAGGTTTTTTACGCCATTTACGAAAAACATCCAGGCGATTCTTTCTCTCTTTAAATAAATTGTCCATTTTCTTTTAACCTCTTCAACAATATTGGAGCATAGCCAATATCATGACTTCCTTCTATAAACTCTTTTTGATACAGCGTTAAATAGTTAAATTCAATATTGGTCTTTACCCCGGAAACAATTGTTTCTTCCAAACTGGCACGCATTTTTTTAATGCATTCCAAACGATTTCCAGCTGAAACGATCAATTTCAAGATCATCGAATCATAGTATGGGGAAATAATAGAACCATTATATACAGCTGTATCCACACGAACTCCATGTCCTCCTGGCACATGCATAAATGTAACTGGCCCTGGACTTGGCGCAAAATCATGTGCAACATCTTCGGCATTGATGCGACATTCCATCGCATGTCCATGACACTGAATATCTTCCTGCTTTAATGTAAGATGCTGGCCAGATGCTATTTTGATTTGCCATTTGATCAAATCGACACCCGTTATAGCTTCAGTAACAGGATGTTCCACCTGAATTCTTGTATTCATTTCCATAAAGTAGAAATTTCCTTGTTTATCCATCAAGAATTCCATCGTTCCGGCTGAATCATATCCAATCGATCTTGCGGCATTGACAGCCTGTGATAACAGTTTTTCTCGATTATCACGAGTCAAAGCTGTACATGGTGCTTCTTCAATGAGCTTTTGGTTTTTTCTTTGGAATGAACAATCTCTTTCAAACAAATGAACCACGTGTCCATAATGATCCCCTAAGATCTGCACTTCGATATGTTTTGGATTTTCAACATACCGTTCCATATACACTTCATCATTTTCAAAACATACTTTGGCTTCCTGTCTGGCTTCGGTATAGGCATTTTCAAGATCTTCGGCCTTATAAACGATTCGCATACCTCGACCACCACCACCTAGACGTGCTTTGATAATAACAGGATAGCCAATTGACTCAGCCATGTTTTTAGAATCTTCAACACTCTTTAAGGCATCCTCGCATCCTTCAACAACAGGAACTCCAGCTTCTTTCATCAGTTTTCGAGCTTGTGTCTTATCACCCATCATTTGTATCAATTTAGGATTTGGGCCTACAAAAGTCATATCGCATTCCTGCACCAGACGAGCAAATTTAGCATTTTCACTTAGAAATCCATATCCTGGATGCACCGCATCACAACCTGTTGAGCATGCCGTTTGTACGATCAAACTCATGTTTAAATAACTGTCTTTGGCAGGTGCTGGACCAATGCAGACTGCCTGATCGGCCAGCTGGACCGCAAGTGATTCTTTATCTGCCGTAGAATATACAACAACTGTTTCAATTCCCAACTCTTTACAGGCACGAATGATTCGAACAGCTATCTCTCCACGATTGGCAATCAATAAACGGCGAATCATTCAAGTTCTCCTAATACGACAAGCACTTGTCCGTATTCCACCATAGAACTATCTTCTACACAGATTTCTTTTACGATACCTTCTTGATCTGACTGAATTTCATTCATTGTTTTCATTGCTTCTACCATACATACGACATCTCCCTTATGCACAATGTCTCCAACACTGACATATGGTTTATCTTTAGGTGATTTAGCACGATAAAATGTTCCTACCAAAGGAGAAGTAATTTCAATCTTGTTTTCATCCTCTATTGGTTTTGGTTCTACTTGTGTATGCACGATCTGTGAAACAGGAATACTTTGTGCTGGACCTGTTGGTTTTTCCAAACGAATCTTTAGATTGCCTTCTTCAAGTTCCATATGTGAAAGATTACTTGCTTCAAAGATTTCGATAATTTCTTTGACTTGCTTAGTTTCCATACCCATCACTCCTCTTATTGAAAATGAGCCAAGACGCCTTAGCTCACTGTGTTCAACGATTTACTTCTTTTTTGCTTCGATGATATCGATTACGTCTTGAACTGTTTCCAGTTTCGCAAGCTCTTCATCTTCGATACGAATATCAAATTCGTTTTCTAATTCCAATGCCAACTCAACAGCTGCCAAAGAATCGATTCCTAGATCATCATTCAATTTAGCTTCTGGTTTAATTTCTTCTTCATCTACATTGATCGCATCGATCAATACTTTTTTGATATCTTCAAACATAATTTTTCCTCCTATTTACTTTGACACTCAAAACATTTAACGAGTGTATTATAATTACTTTGATACTCAAAGTAAATAGTTTGATAGTCAAAATTTATATTTTTTTACAAGAAATTAAAAAAAATCTGCCCAAACGGACAGATTTATGCACCTTTTTTCTGATCTGAATACATATCACTAAAGTATTCTAATATATTTTCAAGTGTGGCATTCAAGACTTCATTTTCTTCTAAACCAAGATCTCCAATTGCCTTATTGATCATATTTTCATGAAATTCATCATGAATCTTTAAGACCTCAAGCGCTTTAGGCGTATTTCTTAAGCGAACAATGCGACGATCATTTTCATCTCGATATCGTTCAACATATCCTTTCTTCTCCAAACGAGATACATTGGTCGTTAGAGTTCCTGATGTGACCATCAGTGTTCTAGCTAAATGACTCATCGTATTGGAGCTTGCCTTTTCAATACGTTCAAGAATATGAACCTCATTGATTGATAACTCTACTCCTTTTTGTTTCAAGTTGTTTGCCTCAATATATAAAATATAGTTAAAGAGGTAAACCAAAAGTTCATTTAACGTATGTCGAGTCTTCTGTTTTTTTTCGTTTTTATTACTTATTTCACCCTGTGTCATTATTTACAAAATACATTGTTTTCTACAATAAGTCAAGAAAAGCCCTCGAAAAAGTTATGACAATTATCTTAATTAGTAATCTTTCTCAAAATCTTCTCACAAAATAAAAAAACTCCTTTATATAATGGAGAAACTAACTTATGGCGAAGATGGTGGGATTCGAACCCACGCGCTCTTGCAGACCTATCGCATTTCGAGTGCGACCTCTTGGACCTCTTGAGTACATCTTCTCTTCCTGTGCCTTTTTGTTATCTACAATGGTTTTTTCCACTCCATCTGTTGGTTCCTCAACATCGAGAGACACCTGTCTGTCTCCTCCGTCTCCACTTCTTCCGATTGCATAATTGACAAGATAGCGGCTGACAAAAAAGAGCCCCACACTAATTAAGATAACAACTGCAATGCAGATGGTTAGCAATATCTTTTTCGATTTTTTATTTTTGATTCTCATCTGTTTCCTCCATTTTTTGATTTTCATGGCAAACCCTGATCTGTATAAACTTGCCTTTCAAATATTTTGATAATCAAGCAAAATGGATTCTACCATATCTTAGGCCGATTTATAACTGTACACCAATTTTACTATTTCGCCTGCACGCGCCTCGGGCTTAGCGCTTTTGAATTCCTAGTTGTTTTTGCAGGAATTCCCATACTTAAAATAAATGTCCTTATGCAGACTGCACCGTGGATTAAACTCTGCTTTGCAATACGGACAGCTTCCACTTCCATACTCCTGCCTTGTCAGCTTATGACGACAACAGCCACAGAGTACCGGATATTTTTCTCCGTCGTCTGTGGCTACAAAGGTATGATCCTCTAACGCATCATGACACTGGTAACAGGCATAATATTTCCTGCATCTGCTGCAAAGAAGCATTGCAACATCCTGTCTTGTATGATAATGGATGCACCGTCCTGATGCATCCAGATCAATTCCATATAGCTTAACGTGCTCCGGCATATTCAATCGCCCTTCTTACCGGTACTGCAATAAACAGTGCCAGAATTGTAATCACAATATCCTTCGGGACAAATGCGGTAAGAGAATAAATGGCAATCGCAGAAAGGCTCATCGAACCACCAACAAAATGCCACTGGATTCCTCCGATTACTTCCACAATTGCAAGACCGAGCAGTGCAAGTACAATACAAATTGCCGAGTTTGCTGTTTTATTCTGTACCTTTGGCTGGATTCCACATAAAAAAGTCATAAATGGCCAAGCCCAGATATATCCTCCGGTTACCCCTGCAAGTGCACTGATTCCGCCATGGAAATTTGCAAAAATCGGAAGACCAACTGCTCCTAAAAGAACATACACAACCATCGTCATCGTTCCAAGCTTTGCCCCAAGCACTGCCCCGACAAGTGCTACTCCAAATACCTGGATTGTAATCGGCACTCCGGTCGGCATAGGCAGTGAAATCTGCGAAATTACCGCAAGTACTGCCGCGAACATTCCTACAAAAACAATTTCCCTTGTTGTAAACTTTGCGCTTTTTGTACGCGCATTTGCTGCTGTCTGACTCATAATCTACTTCTCCTTCTTTGTTCATAACAATTAGGCGTTTGCGAAACGCCAAAAGTCACATAAATACGGCATTTTTTGTTGTTAAAATAAAATATCTTCTCAAGGTTTATGGTAAAATAGAGCTGCAAGAAACTATCAACCAATCCACCTAAAGGAGATATACCTACATGATAACACATAAACAGCTCACTTTGGCAGAAATTTTTGATGATTGCCAAAATAAATTCGACAATGACAAATACCAGTTCCTTTCACTTCTTGATGAAACCATTAACCTTGATGAAATTGTTCCTGTTTCTTTTGTTTCTCATTTTCACGCTTCAACCGGAAGACCTCGCAAGCACCAGCTCTATCCAATGCTCAAAGCACTTCTGCTCCAGCGTATTTTCTCAATCCCGACTATAAATGATAATCTAAATATGTACATAAATGATCATTTATAAATTTCCTCCTCACTATTAAATTTACAATCTCTTTATCCTTAGGACAGAAGTATTTTAATACTTTCAGAATTAAAATAG
>OLRT01000596.1_pt1 | contig 27908 bp, 32 predicted proteins | sample 1672021 | NCBI WGS metagenome assembly OLRT01 (sample SAMEA3136637, study PRJEB25190) | human gut metagenome | reverse complement strand
GCCGCCGGAGCGGTGCTTAAGCCGTAAGGCGGGAATTATGCGGTGTTGCCTTAGGTTAGCCGCTGCAAAGCGTTACAAATCGTTCCGCAGCTTTACGGCACTCCGTTCGGCGATGCACTGCTTTAGGGCGTTGATCATCTTGGCTTCGTCCAGCGGTTTGGCCAGGTGAATATCCATGCCCGCCAGTCGGCTGTCCATAATATCCTCGGAAAAAGCATTGGCGGACATGGCAATGATGGGGATGATTTCCGCGTCGGGGCGGTTCATGGCGCGGATGGTTCTGGCGGCGTCCCAGCCGTTCATACGCGGCATCATAATATCCATATAGATCACGCCGAAACAGCCGGGTGCGGACTTTTCAAACAGCTCTACAGCGCACCGTGCACAGCACATGGGTCACATTGCCGGCCTCGTCCCGTTTCTTTGCAACGAAGCGCAGGGAATGCCAGCTTCCGTCGCACATGCGGTATTCTGTGGAGATATATTCTTCGTTTTTCAGTCTTTCCGCAAGGGTGGGCACATCCAGGAAACGGCGGACCAGGTCGCGGTATTCGGGCACCACAGTGGCATCGCAGAGCTGATACAGCTTCTCCGAGGCACATCCGTTGTTCCCGGTCAGGCGGTGCGTCTCATCATCGTTGGAGATTTCCTCAAAAAAGTCGCGCTGCAAATCAATAAGGCAAAAATGCAATTTTTTGACGGTCTGATATACTATATCAGGTCTACTGCCACACACCGCAAAAAGGCAGCCCGCCACCCTATAGTTCGCTAAACTTTGATTTAGCGAACTTGTGCATTTCTCTTTTACGGGAGGCTTTTGCTTCCCGATGCCCCCTGCTCCCGTCATCTCGTTCTCCCTGCCGATGACTTTTATTTCCGCTTTACATGGGCAGCGCAACGGTAAATACGGTTCCTGCCCCTTCTGCCGGCTCATCCTGTACTGTACCGCCGTGCAGTGCTGCAATTTCCCGCACCAACGCCAAACCCAGTCCTGCGCCGCCCATTTCGCGGCTTCTGGATTTGTCCACACGGAAAAACGGTTCAAAGATGCTGGTTCTGTATTCATCGGGAATACCGCAGCCGGTATCTGCAACGCGCAGTATTGCTTTGCCGTTTGACCGGCTGATCGTAATCTGCACAGAACCGCCCGGCTGATTGTACTTGATTGCATTTTCCACAAGGTTGAACAGCATACGGTAAATCAGGGCATCGCTTCCGATAATATGAATATCCTCACATTCCTGATGCAAGGTGATCTGCTTTTTCTGGGCCAGCGGCGTCAGATCCGTCACAATTTCATCTGCCAGCGGCGCAAGCTCAATGCAGTCATCCCGCGGAACGGCCTGCAAATTGCTCATTTCCAGCAGGGTCCGTACAAGCGCCGATAAACGGGCTATCTGCTCTGTCTGAAAGTGTACCAGCTCTGCGGTTTCCGCGTCCGTATTCATGTGCTCTTCGGCGAAGATTTCCAGTTTTGCCTGCATGATGGCCAGCGGTGTTTTCAGCTCATGGGCTGCATTCCCGGCAAACTGTCGCTGTAGGTCAAAGGAATGGGCCAGGCGATCCAGCATTTGATTGACAGATTGACTTAGCTGCCGAAATTCCGCAACGGTATTTTCTTCCAGCCGTACATCAACCAGATTATCCTGATCGACCTTCTCGGCCTGCTGTGCCAGCTCTTTCAGTGGTTCCAGCGCTTTGCCGCTGATAAAATAAGCAATCGCTGCGCTGAACAGCGTCACCACTGCCGTAATGCACCACCCTTTGCGGCCAAAAATCGTCTTTGTATCGTAAACCTCTTGCGAGAATTGCACCAGAAAGTCTGACATCTGATCTTCGGGGATCTCTATGGTCAGATCCTCCCCGCCGTCCTGTTGATATTGTAAAACGTACCCGTTCAGATTGTCCATACCGGAGGCGCCGGAGCGATACAGCAACAAATTCAGGCAGATGCAGGCACCCGCAATCAGTAATGCCGTCATAAGTGTGATGCGCCATTGCAAAGATAATCGCTTCATTGCTCGCTCTCCCCCACTTCATAGCCTTCTCCGATGCGGTTTCGGATAGGATCATACCCTAGTGCCGTGCGCAGCTTTTTGCGCAGCGCCGAGATATGTACCCGAATCGAGTTGCTGAACGCATCTACGCGGCCGTCCCAGACATGTTCCATCAATTCCTCCTGACTGACAGGGCGTCCCTGATGCAGAAGCAGATATTCCAGAACACTGCTTTCCTTGCGGGTCAGTGGAACAGGTTGACCGTCCGCCATAGCCACCCGGCTCTTGGTATCAAAGCTCAGTCTGCCGCATCGCAGGCAAACATTGCGCTGAATAAACTGCCGCCGTGTCAGGCTGCGGACGCGGGCTTCCAGTTCGGCCAAATGGAACGGCTTGGCCAGATAATCATTGGCGCCGGCGTCCAGGCCTTCCACCTTGTCCGCAATTTCACTGCGGGCCGACAGAATCAGAACCGGCGTTTCCAAATCGGTCTTTCGCAGTGTACGCAGAACTGTCATTCCATCCACTCGGGGCAGGTTCAGATCCAGCAAAACAAGGTCATACCGCTCTGCCGCCAGCATTTCCAGCGCGGTTTCCCCATCACCGCAGTCATCTGTTTCATACCCTGCACGGTGCAGCTTTCTGGCAACGCTTTCCCGCAGGGACGGCTCATCCTCAACCAGCAGCAAACGCATAATAAACGCTCCTTATATAAACTGTGTTTCTGTTTACTACCATTATAACAGCTTTTGCTAAAATCTGCGTTAATTTTTTCTTAGCAGAAAATTTATACCCATTGTGCTATACTGATCTCATCAAAACAAAAAGGAGGATCGAAATGTTGAGCAAAAAGGCAATCGTTCAGGTGCTTTTTCTGCTGGCTGCCGTTATGATGATCGGTTACGGGGCATGGCGCGGTGAGGCGGGCACTGTCTTTACGAAAGCAATTCGATTATGTATGGAGTGTGTTGGCATTGGATAAGAATCGTTCGCATTTTCTGGCCCGTTTCCGGGGACTGATCCAGGCAGGTGCAGCACTGCTGACAAACATCCATCTGCCGAATTTTCTCAAAGGAACGCTTTATCAGGGCAAGGGGAAATATCTCTGCGTTCCGGGCCTGAACTGTTACTCCTGCCCCGGCGCTGCGGGGGCCTGCCCTATCGGAGCCTTTCAGGCTGTTGTCGGGTCGTCAAAGTTTCGGTTTTCCTATTATGTTACCGGCATTTTGATTCTGCTGGGCGTGCTGCTGGGGCGCTTTATCTGCGGTTTTCTCTGCCCGTTCGGCTGGCTGCAGGAGCTTTTGCATAAGATTCCCTCTCCCAAGCTGTCAACCAGACGCCTGAAACCGCTGCGCTATATCAAATATGCGGTACTGCTGATCATGGTCGTACTGCTTCCGGCTGTTATTGTCAACACATCCGGCATGGGGGATCCGTTCTTCTGCAAGTACCTGTGTCCGCAGGGCGTACTGGAGGGCGCAATTCCGCTTTCTCTTACAAACGCGGGCATACGAGCTGCTTTGGGAAAGCTGTTCAGCTGGAAATTCTGCATTCTGCTGGCCGTTGTGGTAGGCAGCGTGGTTTTTTACCGCCCGTTCTGCAAATGGCTGTGCCCCTTGGGGGCGGTCTATGCACTTATGAATCATGTATCCCTGTTTCAGATGCGCGTTGACCGCGATACATGTGTTTCCTGCGGTGCCTGCGCAAAAGCGTGCCCGATGGATGTGGATATTACCAAAACACCAAACCACGCGGAGTGTATCCGCTGCGGTAAGTGTATAAAGTCTTGTCCGACCAAAGCGATCTGCTATCAGTACGGTTTCGGCGACAAGTCAAAAACAGAAATCAAGGAGAATTGACAATGAAACGTTTTTTTGCATGGATCACAGCCCTTCTGATGCTGCTCTCCCTCGCTGCTTGCAGCAGCACACAGACAAGCACTGCGGCATCTTCCCAGCAAGCATCTACTTCTGAGACGGGCAAGTCTGAAAATGAGCTTCTCGCAGAGGAAAACGATATTCTGGCGGCAAATAACGCCCTGTGGGAAAAGGTTTTTGCCTCCATGGATAAGAATGTTACCGACACCACACTAAGCAGCAATTACGGTGATATTCTTATGAGTGCGTTGGATCATGCGAAGGACCAGTTCACCGATGAAGAATATGCTGCTTTAAAGGCCGATGTGGACAAAATCCGTGAGATCGAAACACAGATCGCAGCACTGCCGCAGGATGAAGCTGCCAGCCAATCTATGACGCAGACGTCCAGCACATTCCCGCAGTTTGAAGGAAAGGATTTGGACGGCAACAGCGTAAGCAGCAGTCTTTTTGCCGATAATGCGTTCACCGTTGTAAATTTCTGGTTCAGCGGCTGCAAGCCCTGTGTGGACGAGATGGACGACCTTAACGCATTGAATCAGCGCATTCAAGAGCAGGGCGGCGAGGTGATCGGTATCAACACAGAAACCCTTGATGGCAACGCGGACAACATTGCCGCTGCCAGACAGATTCTGGAACAGGCCGGTGCTGCATTCCGCAACATCTATTTTGACTCTGCCAGTGATGCCGGTAAGTTTGCCCTCGGCATTATGGCCTTCCCCACCACCTGCGTTGTGGATCGGCAGGGCAACATCGTTGGGGAACCGATTATGGGCGGTATTGATAAAGAGGATAACGCTGCCACACTGCAAAAGCTGATCGATGAAGCTCTTGCGCAGTCGCAGCAGTAAATAAGAAAATAGCTTACAAACTCGCAGCAGTCATGGATACGAAAGTACCCTTTGGCTGCTGCGAGTTTGTATTTTGCTGCGCCGCCGTGTGGCGGTCTATGTCCCCTGCTCCAGGGCTTACTGCCCGGTTTGCTTTCCCTCTATAGCATTTATTTTGTCTTTTCGATTGTATATCAGCATTTTATACTTGACAAAGTCAAGCGTATGGACTATACTCTTTTACGAAAGGAGATGCTGCATCCACCATGTATCAAAAGGCCCTTTCCTACTACATCACCATGCTGTACCGCAGCTTTGCGGATTTCACAGGCGACAAGCTGCAGGAAGTCGGACTAAATTTCGGGCTTTTGTTTTTTATTGTATATATCGGAAAAAAGCCGAACTGTACGCCTTCGGAATTGACAAAAGCATTGTCTGTTGACTGGGGGCACAGTCAACGGTGCATCAATCGTCTTACTGACGATGGCTTTATTACCAAGGAAAAATCAGGGCGTCACTATCTGCTCAACCTGACAGAACGCGGGCAGGAGGCTTTTGAAGCCGCCCACCGGATATTCTTTGACTGGGACGACAGATTTATGACGAATCTGACTGCGAAAGAAAAGGAACAGTTGCTTGCCTTATTGGAAAAAGCAACAGAAAGGATACCGCACCATGTACGAAACGATTAACAGCCCCATCAATTACGGCGGTTTGGAATTGAAAAACCGCATCATTTTTGCCCCTACCACCTTTGGCCTTGCGGAGGACGAATACTTTGAAAAGATCCGCAAGATCGCCGCAGGCGGCTGCGCCATGGTTATCATCGGTGACGTCCCCGTCGGCAAAAGCCAATTTGAGAAATCTCTTTTTGATAAAAAAGGCTTCGCCCATTATCAGAAGCTGGTCGAAATCGTCCACAGCTATGACTGCCGCATCTGCGCCCAGTTGCACCAGTCCGACTCCAATATGCTGGCCATGCTGAAATACGTGCCCGGCGTTCTGACGAAGAAGATTTCAATGGAGGAGCTGCGTCCCCTGCTGAATGCCGAGGTTGCCCCTTACATCAGCAAACTGTCCACCCGCAAGATCCATAAGATCATCAACGGCTTCGGCGAGGCCGCCGTGCTGGCTGTCAAAGCCGGGTTCGATATGGTGCAGGTCCACGGTGACCGCATGTGCGGCAGCTTCAGCTCCACCGTCTTCAACCACCGCACGGATGAATACGGCGGCAGCGCCGAGAACCGTGCCCGCTTTGCGGTGGAGGCCGTCAAGGCCATCCGCAGCCGTCTGCCGGAGATTCCCATCGACTACAAGCTGGCCGTCCGGCAGGAAGATCCCCACTACGGCAATGCCGGTGTGGTGGAGTCCGAGCTGGGTATTTTTGTACCGCTGCTGACCGATGCCGGTGTGACCAGCTTCCATGTAACGCTGGCGAACCATTCCAGTCTGGAGGACACCATTCCCCCGGCCAACCACCCGTACTTCAAAGAGCAGGGCTGCTTCCTGAAATTCTGCGACGAGGTGCGCCGGTATACGGACAAGCCCATCACTGGCGTGGGCGGACTGAATCAGCCTGATTTTGTAGAGCAGCAGCTTGCAAGCGGACGCATCACCTGTGCTGCCATGAGCCGCCAGCTGTTGGCTGACCCGGAATGGCCGAACAAAGTGGCCTCCGGGCAGATCAAGGAGATTCACCGCTGTGTTCGCTGCAACAAAAAATGCCTTGGCGGCTTGCAGCAGCATCAGGGCACCCATTGCATTTATGAGAAAGTATGACCTGTGAAATACGCTATTGTATTCAGCAGCCGGACTGGCAATACTAAACAGCTTGCCGAGGCTGTTTCCTCCGTTCTCCCTCAGGCAGATTTGTGTTTCTTCGGTTCCCCGTCACAGGAGGCTCTGCAGGCAGAGCGTCTTTTCATCGGCTTTTGGACGGACAAGGGGCGCTGCAATCAGGAAATCACCGATTTCCTGAAAACGCTCAAGGGCAAAGAGGTGTTCCTGTTTGGCACAGCCGGGTTCGGCGGCAGTCAGGAATATTTTGACAAAATCCTTTCTGCCGTTCAAAAACACCTCGGTGCTTCCAATACTGTCATCGGCACCTACATGTGCCAGGGGAAAATGCCACAATCGGTGCGGGAGCGCTATGTAAAGATGAAAAACAGCCCTCTGCCGATCCCAAACGTTGACAAAATGATTGAAAACTTTGATACTGCTGTTTCCCACCCCGACGAAACGGATTTGCAGAAATTGAAATATGCCGTGGCGCAATGTATAAAGCGCTGATACAAAGTAGGTCCTAAAAACACACTTTCGTCTGGCTGTCTGCGCACCGGCACTGGTCTACTGCGCCGTTATGACGATCCACTTTTTAAAGCAGCGGCAGACCCAACCCTGCTGAGCCGCCATGACCGCTTTTGCCGCAGTCATAGCGAGACCCTTTATTTGCTTATCACTTGCGCACGGGTGCACGCGGGGCTGTTGCACAGCCCCCAAAAAGAAAGACCGAAGTAAAAGCCAAAAAAGGCTTTACAACTTCGGTCTTTTGCTTTAAGTTAATAGTTGGACCACCTGACCACTGGGTGGACGACCTATCATCTTTTCAGCGTCTATCGTTCTTCGCTGGCCGATCCGCTGTTTTTTGTCCGGCTGTTTGGTCATGTGCTGGGCCATGCAGGCTGGGACCATTTTATAGGCAACATGCTGCTTTTCCTTGTCATCGCGCCCCCGCTGGAGGGGCGCTACGGCAGCCGGAACGGCGGTATTCCGCTCACTTTGATCCTTGTCGGTGCGCTCTACCTGAGCCAGCAGGTATATGATATTTTGTTCGTGCAGGACAATGTAGCCAACTTTATGCACATCGTCGGCGGTGCCTGCGGCACTGTGTTTGGTTTTGCCGTGCGCAGAAAATAATACGCGGAGGTTTCCTTCATGAAGATCCTTGTCACCGGTTTTGACCCGTTCGGCGGAGAGACCGTCAACCCGGCCTATGAGGCTGTCAAACTGCTGCCCGACACCATTGCCGGGGCACAGATCATCAAACTGCAGGTTCCCACCCGGTTTGCTCTTTCCTGCACCGTTCTGGAAGCCGCCGTAAACGAGCACCGGCCCGATGCGGTCATCTGTGTCGGGCAGGCAGGCGGGCGGTCCGCCATCACACCGGAAAGAGTTGCCATCAACCTTGCGGACGCAAGTATCCCCGACAATGCAGGCGACCAGCCTGTAGACGAGCCGATCCGGAAGGACGGTGCGCCCGCCTACTTCACCTCTCTGCCCGTAAAAGCCATGGTGCAAAAAATGAGAGCCGCCGGTATTCCGGCAGCCCTCTCCTACACCGCTGGCTCCTTTGTGTGCAACTCCCTGATGTATACGCTGCTCTATCTCATCGACAGGCAGTATCCCGCTATGCGGGGCGGCTTTATCCATGTGCCGTATGCGATGGAGCAGGCCGTCAGCAAGCCGCTGGGAACACCCAGCATGGAGCTGCATCAAATCGCGCGCGGCCTAGCGCTTGCAGTAGAAGCAGTCGTCGAAAACGAGCGTGACCTTACCGTGAACCGGTAATACAGGCCCAATTTTCTCGAAATCGTGCTTGCATTTTTTAGGGTTCGTACTATAATCATAGCATCATCACAGAATAGGAACGGGACAATGGGGTCACGCACAGGCAAGGTGCGCGATCCCGTTTTTTCGTCTGCGCACAAAGGCGTGCCGCACTTCATTGGGTGCTGCACGCCTTTTGACTTTTCTGTTGCTTGTTTTCCGAATGGAGGGATTTGAAAATGCTTACCGCACGAATTGAAAAAATACGCCAAACCGCAGATTTCCTGCGAACGCGCCGCACTGTGGACAGAATCCTACAAAAGGAGCGCGGGAAAGCCCGTCTGCATCCGCAGCGCCGACAAAAGCACAGCTTTCCAGGTGGGAGCAGCTGGCCGCGCAGGAATACGGGATAAAGGTCACTTCCTATAAGTAGTCCCTGTCCTCCACTGCGGCGGCCTTACGGCTCCTGCAGCATGATCCGCACGATCTCTTTGTCTGTTTCGCGCATACCCTCACGGCCCAGCAGTCCCACATTACGGATGGTATTTTCAACGCCCTTTGTGACGATGCCATCCCCACTGCGGAACTGCTGGCCGTTTTTGTACATGTGATACCCCAGGATGCCCGCCTCCACGCTGGAGGCAATCTTCGCCGCACAGCTGGCCTTGGCACCATCGCAGATAATACCCGAAACGATGGCCAGTGCATTGACAAGGGTGTGGGAGACCTCTTTCAGGTCTGCGCCCTGCAGATAGGCAATGCCGCAGCCCGCAGCACAGCCCGCGCTGACGGCCCCGCAGTAGGCGGACAGCCGCCCTATACCGGCCTTCTCGTGGATCGCAATCAGGTTGGAGAGGGCCAGTGCGCGGCAGAGAGTCTCATCGGATGCCCCCAGCTCTCTGGCATACTCGATGACCGGCACCGAGACCGTGATGCCCTGATTGCCGCTGCCCGAGTTGATGACAACTGGCAGCTCACAGCCGCTCATACGAGCATCAGAGCCTGCTGCTGCCTTGGCAATAGCGCGGTTGCGCACATCCTCGCCGTAAAATTTCAGCATTGTAGAGCCGATGTTCGCACCGTAATCCCCTCGCAGTCCCTCCTCCGAGATGCGGGTGTTGTACCGGATCTGGGTTTCCAGCAAAGGTCGGATGTCGTTGATCTCGCAGGTATCGGCAAATGCAAAGATATCCGCAATGTTCAGCAGTGCCCGGTCTGTCAGACCGCTCTCGGCAGGGGCGGCGTCACCGCAGAGCTGCTTTGTCTCCTGCGCGGTATGATCCAGCAGCACTTCGCTGTTTCTTTGGATCAGGACAATATTCGTGTGGTACTGGCAGATGCGCACCACGGCGGAATCGCTCCCCTGCTGCAGCGTCACAATAATGTCGAAGATAAAGCCGTTGTCGATTGCCTTCACCGTGACCGGCACCTGCTTCAGGAAGGCGCGCATCGCAGCCTTCTGGTCCGCTGTTACAGCTGAGATGACCTCCAGTGCCTTGTCCGCCTGCCCGCCGACGATGCCTGCCGCTGCGGCGGCTTCAATGCCCTTCATGCCATCGGTGTTGGGCACGATGACGCTCTTGACATTCTTGATAATGTTGCTGCTCACGCCGATCTCGACTTTGTCCGGCATGCCGCCAAGCACATCCCGCGCCTTGGCGGCGGCGTAGGCGATGGCAATCGGTTCGGTGCAGCCCATGGCAGGGATCAACTCCTCCTTGAGGATCTGCACATACGCCTGATGGGTCCTGCTCTGCTTATCCATACAAGTGACTCCTTTGGTTGCTCTGCAAAGCGTCCGCAGCGGGGTATTATACCGCGTCTGCTGGTTTGTATAGTACAAGTATAGACATTTTCCCCGCCTTTTGCAACAGCATTTTTGCGGTGTTCCAATCCGGAGCACTTTATGCACCGGTTGGACATAAACACTGCCGCTGTCTACATCCCATAGCGCAAAATGTGCCTGCTTGCGCGGGCACATTTTGCGTTATTCTGCTTTTTCCTGTCTGGCCGTATTCAGCAGCTGCTTTTGAAATTCCCGGGCCGCCGTATTCAACGGACGGTGCCGGTCATAAACCAGACTTACTGAGCGCTGCGGAATCGCCTCCCGCAGGGTCAGCTGCACAATGCTGCGGCGCTGCAGGCTGCTGCGGGCCATCGGCTCCGGCACAAAGGCAAGGCCAAGCTCACTCTTTACCAGCGTCATCATCTGGTCTGTGGTGGCCGCCTCAATATCCGGCTTCAGGTCTGCGCTGTGCTCAAGGAAAAACTGCCGGTAAAACAGGCGGCTCATGCTCTCGTTCCCCAGCATGATCAGCGGATAGGCGTCAAGCTCCTGCAGCGAGAGCGTCCGGCTTGCCAGCGCCGTGAAGGTTTTCCCGCCGACCAGGATTTCGTTGAACGACATCAAATCAACTTTTTTCAGCTCCCCCTCTGCGCCGGTGGGGGTCGTTACAACAGCGAAATCGACCTCGCCGTTTTTCACAGCCTGAATCGCCTGCGGCGTTGAATGGTTGGAGATCCGCAGCCGGATACCGGGGTACTGCGCATGGAAGTCCCGCAGCCGTTCCGACAGGTAGATGTTCAGCGCCGTCTCGGTTGCGCTGATACTGATTGCACCATGCTCAAAGGTCGCGCTGGCACTCAGCTCCTCCTCGGCATCCTGTATCTGCACAGCAGCCGAGGAAATGCGGGTATAGAGCATCTCCCCCTCCGGCGTCAGCGTCACACCCCGGTTGGAGCGGATAAACAGCACACAGTGCAGCTGATCCTCCAGCTTGTTCATCGTATGCGTGATGTTGGGCTGGTTGCTGCCCAGCACGCGGGCCGCCTTGGTAAAATTGCGGTATTTTGCGACAAAGTAAAAAATCTTGTAGTATTCCCAATCGACATACATAGGCGCAGCCTCATTCATAGCAAAATTACATAGTCATAATGCGGTAAATACTTTTTATACATTCTATGTCACAAAGTATAATAGCACCGCAACCCAAAAGCAAGCAAAAATTTTCCTCTATAGAAACAAATTGTAAGGAAGGCGAAACCAAAATGCTGGCCGCAGTACCTGCGGAAGGGTACCTGGCTCTAAGGCAACACCGCATATTTCTGTGTGCCGCCCCTATATTTTTTCAAGGCTGCGTCTCCCCTCTCCCCTGCCCTCATTTGCGGGTGGGGGCTTTTTGTTTACCGTCTTCAGCGCGTCCCTCTCTCAGAGCGCGTGAGTGGACGCCTCTGCAGCGCGTCTTGCTGCAGGCAGCGGCAGACAAAAAACACCCACAGCGGCGGCTGTGGGCTTTGGGTTCAATCATTATTTGCGGATGCTCCCAGCGCACGGCAAAGCGGATGATTCAGCAGCATACCGGCGATAACATACCGATAGGAGTGCACCGCACCGTTTCGGATAGTTTGCGGTATCCGCTGCTTTCGTACCAGCTTTTCCAGCGCATCCATCTGCTCTTTCAAAAAGTAAAAAGATATTTGTGGATAGATCTTGTCATCCAACTGCGTAGCAATAAACCGGCTGACAACCTTTGTTTCCGGAAACAGATAGTAGGCCGCCCTGTTCTGCTCGATTTCTGCTTCGCTGGCCAGATATTCCCTGCTGTTCATGATCAGGCAGTTGTCAGCACCGACCTTCATGACCTTATCCATCTCGGACTGGAGCAGCCGATTGGCCAGGGTGCCTACGCGGATATCTTCCACAGCAGCCTCATCCACAAGCGTCTCCCGAATCAGGAGCCCTACCCGAAGGTTGACCTTGACTTTTTCTTCTTTCATTCGCATCACCCTTTGGGCAATACCGCATAATTCTAAGTGCCGATACGGCGAGCGAGGTGCGGCAGCTGCTAAGCCAAAAGCGCAGATAATACTGGATGTCTTATCGAGCATTTTGGCAACGCAGATGCCGTACCGCAGCCGCCGGAGCGGTGCTTAAGCCGTAAGGCGGGAATTGTGTGGTGTTGCCTTTGTTACCGGGACAGTGTCTCCCCCCTACCCTGCCTTACTTTGCGGCTTCAATCAAATCCCGGAGGCTTTGCGCCTGCTCGATCAGCTCATTCAGGATCGCAACATCATTATCACGGCGCTCCTGAGACATCTTTCTGACGCCGCGCTTATAGCTGGTTGAACTCATTTTCTTAAAAATCTTATTGGCAACAGGATGGATCGTCTTTTCCACAAAGGTCGCGCTTTCAGACTCGCTCTTTTGCTCCTTTTTCTCGACGCGCTTTGCCTCCTGATCTCTGGCCATATCCTTTGCGATTTCTTCAGCCTTCTCCGTATCATGCCGACTGACGGCGGTACGGTACTCCCCTACCCTGTTCTGCAGCAGGCGGATTGCGTTTTCACACTCCGCAAGCGCGGTCTCCAGGCGTTCGTCCCTCTCATCCGGCTCGTTGGTTTTTCTGGCTCTGTCAATAGCCCGTATAAAATCATAATGTATGCTGTTGCATTCCTGCAGCAGGCGCTCCCGGGCATCGGTGTCACAGTTGCTCACATCAACCGCGCTCAGCAACAGATAGCACTGCGCGATTTTATGCTGCACTTCCGGCTCCAGCGTGATATAGCCTTCACACTCCATGCGGGTCAGGAACTTGTTATCCAAAAGGCGAAGCAACTCTTTGTCCAGCTTTTCCTCAATGCGGAAATCACGGTCGATTTGCTTGGCTGTAGTTGCACTCACTTCCTTAATTGCCTTTTTAGCGTCCTTTTCCGTCATATTGAACGGCTCGTTCTGAAGGCAGACCACAAATTCTGCAACGGCCTTGCGGCGGATCTGTTCATCCGCAAAGCCGCCGCGAACCTGCAGGTTCGCACTGTATAAAAGCACCTTTTTTTCATTTTCCGAAAGACTAGTTGTGATCACATTGCAGTTTTTGATGGTGTTCCAGGTGGCGTCTCCTCTCTTTTCGAGGTACTCCATCGCGCGGTAGCGGCGCTCACCGGAGAGAAGGACATACACTGTTTTTCCATTTTCTTCCTGTGGAAACACCACCAAATTATGCATCAGGCCGTTGCGCTGAATATCCTCCGCCAGCTGCACAATATCCTCTTGGGTATCTGCCTGCCGGAAGATTTCGTTGTCCGCATTTACGCGAATATCGTACAGTGCAATATCCCGTGCTTCGTATTCAATGCTTTTATGCCCTGCAGTCAGATCACTGATAATTTTTCCTGCATCGCCATTATTGGAATCAATTTTGCCAAGCTCTGCATCCGTCGGGCGGGAACGTTTTACAATTTCCTTCTTTTTGGCGGGGCTTTTCATTCCCATATCATTTCACCTCCAGACGCATTTTCAACTCTTCGTAGGCTTTCACATAGGCTTTTGCCACAGGCTGCGTTTTTGCCATATAGCACACAGGCAAAAAGCGGGAAATGGATGTTTTCACCGTCTTGCTTGTGGGAATTGCAACGCTGAACAGCGATGTACCGAGCTCTTCCTTAAAATGCTCCTGAATCTTCTTGTCTGTTGCTGCGCTTTTGTCTACATTCACCAACAATACACCGGCACCCATCAGGTGAGAAGTGGAGCTTTGCTTCATCTTGTTGCATTCATAATAAAGGCGAAATGCCGATTCTTCGGAGTTATCCTCACAGCCGGCTGGAATCAGGATATAATCCGCTGCATAGATCGCATTGGAAAGCAACAGGCTATCCCGCGTAGGCTGTGTGTCAATAAGAATGTAATCGTACTCATCACGTACCTGATTGAGGAAATAGTACAGAAAATCCCCCATACCGGAAACCTTTCTCGGATCTCCATCCTTCAGGCGCTCTGCATCGCCAATCAGCAGTTCAATGCGCTTATTGATTCGCGGCGTCTGCGCATCGCACGGGATCATATCCACATTTTCATACTGCGTTTCCACAATAAAGTCTCGCGTCTTGCTTTGATACAGGAACCCGTCGAAAAGATTATAAAGCGCCTTACCGTAGAATTCATCACTTGTGATGCTCAAGCCGCCGCTGAGTGCTTTGGTGAGATTTCCCTGCGGATCAGTATCCACGCAAAGAACTTTTTTCCCCTCATCGCCCATCAGGTAGGCAAGATTGGAGGCTGTTACGGTTTTACCCGTGCCTCCCTTTTCAATGGCAATTGTAATAATTTTTGCAGACATTGAGCAATTCCTCATTTCTGTAAAGGCTGTTATTTGTGGATGTGTCCGTCAATTCTTGTTGCTGTGAATTATCGTTCTATAATTCTATTGTAATCGATTTTCCATGCTTTTTTGCCATTCCGGTTGTACGATTTTATCATACTTCAGTGGCTGAATATGTTGAAGCCTATACCTCACCACAAAAATAGTTGCAGCCATCTTTTGCTGCTTATTGTGATTTCAATTATAACATAGATATAAGTAAAGTCAATTCTCTTTTCCGGGTATCATCCTGCCATAACGATATTTCAAGTCTATCAATTCTTGTTGCTGTTATTTAATATGTCTGCATTCGTATAGGCCATTTCTTTACATGCGCGCACCGCGCTTCACAGCACGAAACAGAGTCCAGACCGTCAAAAGAATTGCCTTATTGCATGTGTAAGGGCGACCATTGGTTGCTCGTCAACTTACCGCAGCAACGCATCTTCTGGGAAAGTTTGCTTACAAGGCAAACTGGCAGGGGCGAGCAATGCTCGCCCCTACTAGAGTTTTTCGACAGTCTGACAGAGTCAACACATCTTTCAATTCTTGTTGCTGTTCTCGGTTTGCATTTATTTGTCACTTATAATCTTTGTTTTTTCTTTACAGCAAAAAGCAGCAGCCTGCATGTTGCAGGCTGCTGCCAAATAATACTTATACATCCTCAAAGACAGACATATCAAACTTAAACACTCCCGCCGGATCCAACGATGCGAGCTTCTGCTTGCCAGCCGCGATGATCAAAGCACTGTTTTCAATCGTATCGTTATAAACAACCGTACGATAATACTGTGCAGACTTCCTTTCGGTTGCTTTTTCAAACATCTCCGTAAATTTTACACACAGTCCCAGGGCCCATGTTTTCAGCCCGGCATTGTCATGGATGATTCGGTTTAAAGAATCCAGTGTTTCCTCCGCTTGGTCACGCTTGTTGATGTTTGTCAGGATCTTAGCCGTGTATGTGAAAATATCATTGCAGATATTTTTCTCGTTGTCCGTCAGCTTATCCTCATACGAAGCATAGTCTGCTTTGTTTCTGATCTCCGTAGTTGCTTTTCTATACTTCATTTTCAAAATATCTGTGCTAAATGGCTCTGTAATATGCTGGGCTGCTTTTTCCGCACTCTGGGTTTTCTTCTTTCTGGAATCCCTTACAATTTCGTCATCGTGCGTATTTCTATCATGATAGGAGCGGACATCCCTCATTTCCGCTTTGGTCTTGTATTTGATGAAAATATACAGGTATTCATATTTGCGAACCCCGCGCTTGCGCGCCGGGGCATAGTCAAACCAAAGATCCGTCATCTCATTGATTTCTTTCTTAACGGTCTTTAAAACATTCTTTTCAAACTCTGTAAAAGTCTTGTACTTTTCAGACAGCGGTTTTTCCCGGTCAAACTTTTTCTTGTCGGCAGATGCCGGATCCTTTTTCTTTTTGCTCTTTGTGGACTCTCTCTCTGCCTCTGTGGGTGCAGAAAGCAGACCTTTAAACTCATCAATATTGAACTTTTTATACTTATAACCCGTCAGCTCGTCGCGCTTTGAGGAGAACTTATTCAGGATCTCATCATTTACCGGCTGGAATACTAGGCCGTTCGTATAGCCATAGTCTCTGTTTCCATTGTCATAGGAGAGTATGATTTCATAAACGCGCATAGAGTAAGTGCTTTTCATCATCAGCAGATATTCGATGCTGTAAGAGGTATAGTTGCTGGTAAGCTGCGCAATATCCTTCCAGATGTCCTGGTTAAAGCGCAGGCGAATCTCTTTCTTGTCGAAATCGACCTCAGAACCTTTTTGCAGCCAGGAAATGGAGCGATACACCTTACTGCCGGGTTCTTTCTTGACCCAGAAGGTACGATTTTCCAAATTTTCTATAGTTTCTTTCAGATTCAGCGCATAGGTCGTATCCACCGTGCGCACTCCGGTCAACTTGGCAAAATCGTTGAAAGTGATTGAATAATATTTGGATGCATCCTTATCATTTTTCTGGTCGATTTTAGACATGAGCATAAAGAGAACCTTTTGCTCATTTCTGGGCAGAGAGTATTTTGTCCGCTGGATCAGGTCATTACTTTTGGTAATGTAAGAGCCAAAGCCGACAGTGGAGTGCTGCCATTTCGCAATCGCCTGCTTTTTTTCGCGGACCTCATCATCAGAAAGGACCTCTCCAACTAAAGATTCCTCGTTTTCATCAATGGACGAATTCGTTTTGTTCATATCCATTACTTATAGCTGTACAAGGAGGAGATTAAAATAATTACGATATACAGCTATATATTCCTTTCGTTAGATGTTACAATACAAATAGGTACACAAATATCATTATACTGATAATATTACTATACTATTTGCCGACTGTCAACGAAAAATGTTTGGAGCTTTTCTATTTTTCAAATTTTGCTTTTTTCTCTTTTATAATTATTTATCTTATATCTTACTTTTTACTTATTTATTATAATATGTAGAAAGAGAGGTTTCCACATGCCAGCTGAGAAGAAAAAACACTTGACGAAAGAGATTTCCACACCGGATGCAAGAGGTTTAAAAGTCTGTAGAAAGAGATTGCTACAGCCCAAATAGCCAAAATAAGCATGTAGAAACCTCTTTTTTGCCGTGGAAGAATCTCTGTTTTCAAAGTTTTTTCTGTATACTGCCTGTTGCGGCTACAAATTGTGTAGGGTGAAAATCTCGCTTTTGCGATAGCGGGAGATCATTGCCGTGCAAACATAGGTGGAGAGTGCGATAGCTGATTTTTCCGGTGTAGAAACCTCTCTTTGCGCAAGCAGCGGAAAACGCCGGCGCTTGAATTAGGGTAGTAGGCATAGAAGCAGGGGAGAAGTGAAACAAGAATTTCCCGTTTCGCGAGTGTAGAAACCTCCTTTTGTTGCTACGAGTGATCTCTGCGGTAGGAGGTGCTCAAATTTTTCCGGTGTAGAAACCTCCTTTTAGAAATTGCTTCAAAAACACTATATATTGGTGTTGTGGATCAACTAACATACTTGTTCTTGCACAAAGAGAGGCTATATAGGCAGAGACAGGAAAGGTAATAGTGGCGAACCAAGAGATTTCTACACATGAACAGCGTAAGATTTTCAAATAGAATAATAGGCGATATACCGATATATAATTAGGCTGCGAAAAAGGAATTATCTGCACTAAAAAGAGGTTTCTACATCAAAAGAGCGAAAGAAAAGAGGGAAAAACACAGCCATGTACAGAAGGGTACTACCAAAGCAGCGTAGTGATAAAAGAATGCAAAACCACAATATATAGATATAGAGAAGAAAACAGCACTTGAAAAACCAAAAAAGCTGGGAGCGAAGATAGTAGAAAAGGGGAAAACCGTTGCAGAAAAAATACAATAAGGAAATATTGTTATAATATATACAATATGTACACAGCACAATGCGAAGATGATCCAGAGAGTTTTATTGTGGTGCAAAGTATGGCATAATGCAAAGTGAACATTTTTTTCGGTAATGAGATGTAGAAACCTCTCTTTTCGCTGGACTTCACGACTTCTTGATGAGAAAACCTCTTTTTGACGGACTTAACCACTTTTTCGGCAGTAATCCACAGGGATTGCGGGCTTAATGTACTTACATAAGGTGGATAAAAAGGATAGGTGAGTGGCTGTATAAGATACAATTTAATATACTAATAGGATAATATATTAAAAATATACAAATTGGCCCATACAATCTGTTCCAAAAAAGGAAATTATCCGATTGTTAAAGTGTAGAAACCTCTCTTTTAGGTGGGCGGGGAAGCCTTCGCAACACGAAACAAGCTGAATTTGAGAATGGACCTTGCAATAGGTAGAAAGCCGGATTATCGCCCCGTAGGTTATATGGCAAATGCCGAAGGAAGAAAAAGCATAAAGCAAACACCATCCAATAAGGTAAGGGTTATCTCAAGAGGGCAGGGGAGGGGGCTGGCAGCAGGATTGGGTTTGCGTCTGCTATAAAGGCATACAGCATTTGGGAAAGCTTCGATATGCTATAGCAACGAGTGCAGTCGCCTTGGCAGTCAAGAAATCTCTTAGCGAACACAACAAAAAAGCAAAAATAAAGTTACAGCAACAGGAATTGATGGAAAATGGAGCACGATGAATTTTTACAAGTAATCAGAAGCCCTTGTGATTTTGCCACTTGCGATGCCGTACTCCGGGGGTGTAAAATAGTAGACATAAGTAAGCCACTGCAGTGGCGCAGACTGTCGAAAAAAGTGCGCTCCACCCCGTGGCCCCTCTGCGAGGGGGCACCGCCCGCAGGCGGTGGGGGAGAGAACTGTACGGCGCCCGAAATATTTCGGGCTATGGCAAGGTTCTCTCCCTCCGCCCCTTCGGGGCACCGCTCCCCATCTGGCGCAAGCGCCACCTCCCCCGTATCGGGGGAGTCTGTCTCGCAGAGAGAGGTTTTTCGACAGCCTGAGCCGCTGCAGCGGCAGGGCATATAGCGACAGGGGATGTAAGGTATGAAACGAATTTTGATCATTGATGGGCAGGGCGGCGGCATGGGCGCACAGCTTGCAAAGCTGCTGCTGCCTAAGCTGCCTGCGGATTGCGAGCTGCTGGCAGTGGGCACGAATGTGCTGGCAACCAGCGCCATGCTGAAGGCGGGTGCAGTGCGCGGTGCCACCGGGGAAAATGCGGTGGTGTACAATGCCGCCAGAGCCGATGTTATCCTGGGACCCATCGGTATCTTGATGGCCAACGGAATCATGGGAGAGGTTTCTCCCAACATGTCGGTGGCGATTTCCGGCAGTGAGGCAGCCAAGGTTTTGATCCCGGCGTCCGGTTGTGGGATCTTTGTGGCGGGCACGCAGGATTGCCGCCTTGACGAGTATCTGCAAAATGCCGTAGCACTTACGCTACGTGCGCTGGACGCATGACGCCGCTGGCAACAGCCGCCGCCCCGATCCTGCATGCCGCACAGTTGGCTGCAGAAAACGGCCCTGCGCTGCTGGCTATTGACGGGCGCTGCGGCAGCGGCAAGTCTACACTGGCGGAATTTCTGGCGGGGCAGCTGGGCTGCCGGGTAGTGCATACCGATGATTTCTATCTGCCTATTGCCGCGCGGTGCGCGAACTGGCAGGAGCAGCCCGGCGCGAATATGGATTTCATTCGGCTGCGAAACGAGGTTCTGCAGCCGCTTTTGCGCGGCGAAACGGCGCTCTATAATGCATACAGCTGTGCGGCGGGAGCCTTCCTGCCGTCTAAGCCGTTTGCTGCCGCGCCGCTGACGATTCTGGAGGGCAGCTATAGCCTGCATCCGGCGCTGCAGACTGACTTTGCGGTGCGTGTGTTTGTTACCTGCCCGCCCGATGTGCAGGCGGTGCGCCTGCGGGCGAGAGAGGGCATACGCTACGCAAATTTTGTGCAGCGGTGGATCCCGCTGGAGGAAGGGTATTTTGCTGCCCATGACCCAGCCGCACGCTGCAATTTTGTACTGGACACGGCGGAGATTTTTGTGTAATATAGTAAGCGGACCTATGGCATAACTGCATGGTTCCCGCTATAGCGGGCTTGAAGGATGCAGGAATGCCCTTATGAAAAAGCCAGGAAGGCAGTGCCCAGAAGGGTGCGCGGTTCAAACTTTTTGATAAGGGTGATATGTTGTGAAAAACCAGAATACAAAAAAAATGGCTTATGCGGCGCTGTTTTTGGCGCTGTGCCTCGTGCTGCCCATGCTGACGGGCCAGATTCCGCAAATTGGCAGCATGCTGCTCCCGATGCATATTCCGGTGCTTTTGTGCGGCCTTGTCTGCGGCTGGCAGTACGGTGCAGCGGTGGGCTTTGTTGCGCCGCTGCTGCGCTCGGTCCTGTTCGGGATGCCTCCGATGTATCCGGTGGCTATTGCGATGGCCTTTGAGCTGCTGACCTACGGCCTTGTTATCGGGCTGGTATACCGCCGTATGGCTCAAAAGGGCGCGGCAGGGGTGTATGCAGCGCTGCTTACCGCCATGGCAGCAGGGCGGCTTGTCTGGGGCGTGGCTGAGGTCGTGCTGCTGAGCTTGGGCGGTAAGGTATTTACCGCCCAGGCATTCTTGGCGGGCGCACTGCTCAATGCCGTGCCGGGCATTATCGTGCAGCTGGTTCTGATCCCCGCTGTGATGGCGGCCCTGCAGAAGGCTGGAGCCGTTAAAGAATACGCCGAATAAGGCCGTTTGCTGAGAGGCTGCGCAGGAAGCGCAGCCTTTTTGCTGTGTGCGGCTGTATTGCAGCTCACTTTGCACGATACAGCAACAGGAATCGCTAGCCCCATATTTTCGCAAATGAAAACAAAAAAAGCTTGCAAGTACAGGCATTTTAGCCTTATCTTGCAAGCTTTTGTTGTTGCAGCGGGGAAAGTGGCCGACAGCCACTGTCTGCTGCTAGAGGAGCTCAGCCATACTAATCTGATCGACCAGCCAGCTTTCCTGTTTTGCCTCGTGGATCACATCGCCCGGCTGGCTGTGCCCGACCAAAAAGGGCGAGGCGGGGTCGTGCATACGCATATTTTGCGCTATAGTCACACGGCTGGCGTTGGCGTAGCAGTATAGGCAGCCGTGACCGCAGGTATTGTAGGCACCGATATCCGCCGTAAGGCAGCAGGCGCACTCCTTGCGGGCTGGCTTTTGCGGGGGCAACCGCAGGGGGCGGTGCAGCGCGGTCTCAAAGGTCTTTTGCGTCATACAGCCGCTGCAATCGGCACCATAGCGGTCAAGCGCGGTGCCCTCGGCGCAGGGGCGTATCATCATGCCGTATTTTCTGCCAATCTCAATAAAAGCCTTTCCCAGCGTTTCGCGCTCAGTGAGTGGGACGCTTTTCACCTGCGGAAAATTCCGTTGTACCTTCGCGTAAAGGTCGATAAAGCTGATCACACAGGTCCTGGTATAGCCGGAAAGTACAGATGCCATCTGCTCGAATTCAGCGATATGTCGCGCAGCTGTGTAGATGTCGGAAAGAAAAATGGGGTCATACCGCCATGCGATACAATCGGGACCGACAATTTTTGACAGGGTGATAAAGTCCTGCAAGACCTGCGCCTTCGGCGGTACATGCGGCTCGATCTCCGGCCCGTAAGGGGTGATCGTGACAAACCAGTACTGCCCATAGGGGCGCAGCAGCTCCATGCAGGGAAGCATTGGTGCAGGATTTTTGGTGCAAAAGCCGATCAGATCTACCACATCCGGGTTGATGGCATACCGTGTAACGGACTGCGGATCATACGGGTTGCGCACCAGCACAAACCCTGCACGCAGGCGGTTCGCAAACCACGTGCTGTAAAAGCCGGGGATATCGGTGCGGAAACCTGTTTGTAAAATCATAAAATGCCCTCCTGCTGGTGCAGCATACAGCTTGCCGATTTTATAAAAATTATAATACCATGCTACAGAGGATTGCAAGGAGGCTGAGCGCCGCTGCAAAATTCTTCTTTTTAGCTGGTTCGTCTCTTAGGCCTCGATGGCTTTCAACCGGGCATAGTGGGACAGCGTCTCTCCCATGGTGCGCTTGAACAGGCGGGTAAAGTACATCCTGGATACCTACCTCCTGTGCCGCCTGTGTGATCGTGTAGTGATGATACCGGAGCAGGTTCGCCGCAAACTGGATGCGGGTCAGGGTCACATAGTCGGTCAGGCTGCTGTGCACTTCCCGATGGAGCCGGTCGGACAGATAAGAGCGGCTCAGGTTGAAGCGGGCAGTCAGCGTGGAAAGGGTCAGGTCCTCCTTCAGATGCAGGTTGATATAGTGGATGATATTGCGGATGACCACCGAATAGCCGGCGGTAGAGTACCGCGCCACCCGGTCACAATATTGCTGCAGCATCTCGACCACAAGGGCCTGCTCTTGCTGCTCGGTGGTGATTTCACCGGCGGCGAGCAGATAATCGTTATAAAGGGTATCAAGGTAAAAGGCGTGCACCTCGGCCCGCTCTGCCTCCTTGCGTAGCAGGGCATTCAGGGCAACGGCGCGGAAACGGACGGTGGTGGTCTTGGTATGACCCTTGCGCCCGGGTATGGTTACGCCGCGAAAGCTCTGCAGCGCCTGCATCGCAAGCTCAGCATCACCGTGGTTGACGGCGTCCAGCAGCTGATTTTCCAGCGCGTAGCGGTCCTCCAGCATCTGGATGCTGAGGACGGGCTTTTCCGACAGCAAACACTGCCTTGGCAGATCGGCAGACTCGGGGGAAAGATCTGTGTAGTTTACCCAGTGGGTGCGGAAGGTGCTACAGTTCATCGGTGCCAAATTTTTCTACAATCTGGACAAAAAGAAGCTGGCCCAGATGGAGACCGAGCTGAAGGAAAAGCGCGGCTGATTTACTGTAATAAGACACGGGAGGTTTTTCCGGGGGTCTCCGGAAAAGCCTCCCACGCTTTTTGCGGTGCGCCGAGAATGAGTGTCTCCTGCGTGTTGAAAAGCACAGCGGGAACATGGTACAATTATCAAACCAAAGCACAGTACGATGAGGGAAGGAGAATAAGCACATGAAAATTTTGATCGATGCAGACGGCTGCCCGGTGGTCGATCTGACCCTGCGGAGCGCAGGGAAAAAAGGTGTGCCGGTTGTGATTCTGTGCGATACATCCCATCGTATCGAGCGGGAAGGGGCACAGACGCTGGTATTTGACAAAGGCGCTGACAGTGTGGATTTTGCACTCGTCAACCGTGTGAAGCCTGGGGACTTGGTTGTGACGCAGGATTACGGTCTGGCAAGTATGTGCCTGGCAAAATACGCGCGGGTGCTGAACCAGAACGGTTTGGAATATACGGCGGATAATATAGATGTGCTGATGCTGCAGCGGCATGAAAACAAAAAGCTCCTTCGCGCCGGCAAGCATCCAAAGGGGGCTGCAAAACGCACAAAAGAGCAGGATATCCGGTTTTGTGATGCGCTGGAACGTATTTTAAGCGGCACATCCGGCGATCAGCAGACGGAATGTGAAAAAGTGTCATTTGCAAGGCGATAAAATGTTCAATGTGCATTTTTTACAGGTGAATGGCAATTACAGAGCGTAGCTATGTGAAAAAAGCGCAAAGAAGAAGAAATGTGCTTTTTGGGTGGATTTGTGCAGAAATGTACACTTTTCAGGGCGGCAAAACAGCACATTTTGCCGATATTGCCGCTTGCTACATGAAATGTGCGATTTACCATAAAATCATACGATATATCGGCATAATTTACCTTTCGTAATGTGACATTTGGCACATGCTATGCGTAAAGAAGCTGCACACCGCCATAAAGAGCCTATGGGGGTGAAGATAGTTTAGCTGCAGAGAAATGGGATACGGTACGCAATTCCGGCACGGTAACGCTGCTTTGAGTTGGTTACAAAAGTTTATGCGGAATGCTCCGCACAGCAATGCATACTGGTTGGAAGCGCAATACAACAGATTCCCGGGCTTCAAAATACAACAATTTCCGGGAGACAAAAAGGAACCCCGGAAAATGTTGTACTCTGCGTATTGAAAACACAGGTGAATTTGGCGCTTGTTCGATGCCTACTGGTCCGCAATAGCAAAATAAGGATACAAATCAAAGCGTACAAAAGAAAGAAAAGCGCAAGCAGTATATCCTTGCCCTGCAGAGAGAATGGATTCCGGTATTCTTCCGCTGAAAGCAAAATAACAGGGCTAATTTTCCGGATTTTCCCTTGTGATTTGGTGGCGCGATAAACTATAATAAGCATAAGGCAAGCAAATGCGATGCCGGTAACAGATACTGCGCAGGAAAGTGAAGGGAAGAAACGCAATGAAGATGCTTTTCAAGCAACGGATGTTCTCCTGGTTCGACAGCTATGATATTTATGATGAATATGGGAATACCCTGTTTGTGGTCAAGGGTCAGCTTTCCTGGGGGCATTGCCTGAGAATCTTTGATGCGGCGGGCTGCCCGGTTGGCTGCGTCAAAGAAAAGATATTTACATGGATGCCCCAATTTGAGCTCTACACAGGTGAGGATGATTATGTGGGGTGCCTGAGCCGAGAGCTGACGCTTTTCCGGCCCAGCTACCATATCGACTGCAATGGCTGGCGCATTGAAGGCAGCTTTTGGGAATGGGACTATGACATCCTTGCCCCCAGCGGACATACCGTGGCGCATATTGCCAAGGAGCTTTGGAATTGGACCGATACATACACCATTGAGGTTGCCGACCCAAGAGATGCCCTCTGCGCGCTGATGGTCGTGCTTGCAATCGATGCAGAGAAATGCTCTCGGTATAACCATACCTGACAGGCTGCACACAAAAAATACTCCCTTATTCTGCTGCGCGCGCAGCAGGGTAGGGGAGTTTTCTGGTTCGTGAAGTAGCACGCCGGTGTATAAAGACCGTATGGAGCTGCACAGCAAAAAGGAAAAAACAGCCAATGAAAACATTTAAAACGGCAGTTATCGGCTGTGGTATTACAAGCTGACTCTCTCGGGCGGTGACCCCGACAGTGTACGAGAAATGGCCGAAACGCTGTTTGCGGGCCGCTGCGTGGATGGTGACATTGCTTTGTGCAAGGCCGCGCTCTCGACCCAGTGCTTCTTAAAATTGGTCGAGCTGGGCGTGCCGTTCCCCCGCAACCGCTACGGCGAGTACATCGGCTACAAGACCGCCCACGGCGGCAAAAGCCGCGGCAGCGCACTGTACACCGACCTGATGGGTGGTGTTAAGCCGTTTGCCCGGCTGCCGGATACCTTCACCTTTGCCCTGGACGAAACCGAAGCCCCGCTGATTCAGGAGCTTTGGTTCGAGGACGGCACCTGCCGCACCGCTTGGCGCGCCCCGCGCCCCATCCCCGGGATGACGACTTTTTTGAAAACGTCTGGCGCAGCTACCGCGAGACAGGGAACATTGACTGAATAGATGGTTCTGCCTTGCCTGATAAACACAACACTAGTATATCATGAAAACGAATATCCCGGGCCTCATTACATGCGATGCAGAAGCGCTAAATCATGGAGCGTATCCCTGTTATCGACCTGCTTGCATACATCTGCATCCTGATACCGGCAAAACGATACGGCATCGTTTTGATAGTAGGGAATCAGTCTGATTTGCTCATCAACGATTCGTTCTTTCATATCCGTACACCGGCCAATGCCAGAAACTTTTTGTCGGACTGGATACCCTGCGTCAGGAATACGCCGTCCCGGAACAGTGCGTAGGTCGTGACGGGTGCGGATACATTCTGCGCGGCTTCTTTGTCGGTGATGTGGATGGCCCGGAACGGGATGTTATGCTGCTGCGCGGCCTGCTGCACCTTCGGCACCCAGTAATAGGTAAAGGGACACTGATCGGTGTAGTAGAGGACGAAGCCTTCTCCATCAGCTTTAGGGTGCTTAGCGCAGTTCTTGAATTTCGGCAGTGCTGTATCGGCGTTGAGCGGGAGGCACATGAGGGTGATTCCACAGTCCGAGACATCTGCGACTTCAAATCCCTTGTGGGACAAAAACTTGGGGTCGGCGAGAAATTCCCGCTTGCGTCCCTCGGCGCACAAAATGCAGATGCCCTTTTTGCCCTGCGCTCTTGCATCGCTGAGGCATTTTTCCAGCAGGTCATTTGAGCAGCCGTGCCCTTTCATGGAACCGGAGACCCACAGGCAGTTGATGTACAGCCAGCCGTCCGCTGTAATTGGCACCCATGCGTTTTCTGCCGGGATGTACTCGATAAAGCACTTGCCGCGCTCAACACTGCGGTAGAAAACAAGCCCCTCAGCAAAGCGCTGCTTGAGCCATTCTTTTTTGGCAAGGCTCTGCTTGCCGGACATCGCGCAGCAGATATGTTCCTTGTCGATGTTCTCTTTGGTGATTTGGATGTAGTCCACAGGTGGCCTCCTTGCAGAAAAGGCGCAGCATGCCCCAGCATCTGGGGCACACTGCGTCTTGAGCGTCTGGTGAAATAGTGTTTATACGAATTACTATATGCCAAACAGCTCGTATTGTCAATAAAGCGTTAAAAACTGCGTTACAAAGTATGATGACAGTGGACATTGCTGCAAGCACAAAGAACATCCTGTGCAAGGCGGCACATGCCTGACAGAGAAGCGGCGGAATCTGCAGACCGCACGAACCGTAAATATTTCGTGAAATTTCGCAACAAGCAATTTACTTGGCGCGAGTTTGTGATACTATAAAGAAAATACGGGGCTGCAGGAGATAAAAAATGAACTCGCGGGCAGGTTGGCATAGCGTACCCCGCAGGCAAACGGTGGAATGGAGTTGTGTTGTGATGAAAATTCGTAAGGCAGAAGAAAAGGACATCCCAAGAATTATGGAGCTGCTCGGTCAGGTGCTACAGATCCATGCAGAGATACGCCCGGATGTGTTTATCCCCGGCACCACAAAATACACCGTCAGCGAACTGAAGGAACTGCTGGAGCAGGAGGATAAGCCTATCTTTGTTGCAGCCGATGAGGATGATGTGTGTGTGGGGTATGCTTTCTGCCAGCTGAAGGAGCAGCCGTTTTCTACCAATATGGTACCGTTTAAGGCACTGTTTATTGATGATCTGTGTGTTGACAAGCAGACGCGCGGACAACATATCGGGGAAAGCCTGTTTGAATATGTGAAGCAGCAGGCAAAGAAGCTTGGCTGCTATGAAGTCACCTTGAATGTCTGGGCAGGGAACACATCAGCCGAAAGATTCTATGAGAAGATGGGTATGAAAACAAAGGAACGGCAGATGGAGTATATTCTGTAAAGATAGAATGATGGAAGGGGTTTGCGTCAGCAAGCCAGTAGACGAAGTGTGAAGCGGGCACAGTGGCCCATAAAGAACAGGAGGGGCAAACGCCCTGAAGGAAAACAGAAAGCTGCTAAAAGAAGTGCTCAAGGACATCCGCCATGATATGAGCGATGAGGAAGTGTTAAATCTGCTGGCAGACAGCAAAATTTCAGTTAGCCCCGAAAGCGAAAAGGAAAAGTATACGCTGGGGCAGCGTGCTGCGGATGTAATAGCAAAATTCGCCGGTAGTTGGGCATTTATCTTTTCCTTTACCGGCGTTTTAGTTCTTTGGATGATTGTCAATACTCTGCTGGCGGCCAAGGCGTTTGACCCATATCCGTTTATTCTGCTGAATTTGGTGTTGTCTTGTGTGGCGGCAATTCAGGCGCCGCTTATTATGATGAGTCAGAACCGGCAGGAGGAAAAGGATCGACGCAGAGCGGAAAATGATTATAAGGTCAATTTGAAAACCGAAATTATGATTGAGGATCTGTACGATAAAGTGAATGCTATTCTTGCTAAGCAGTCGGCACTGGAAAAGCGGCTGCAGACTGAGGATAAAAACGGCAGGGTATAGAAGCATAGGAAAATAAAAACATCCCGTCTACGAGTCAAGCGCACTTGTTTACATAAGTGTACTTGCGGCAGACGGGATGTTGCTGTTTTATTTACAGTACAATAAAGGTGCAGGTGGCAGCAGGCAGGGTCAGCTCACCGGCAGCGGCGGCAACCGCAGACTGCTGTTGGCTTCGCTGCACAATCGTGATTTCGTTGTGTGGACAGGGCATTTCGTGTCCCTCCTTTCGGTAATTGGTGGAT
>OLRT01000591.1_pt1 | contig 27992 bp, 26 predicted proteins | sample 1672021 | NCBI WGS metagenome assembly OLRT01 (sample SAMEA3136637, study PRJEB25190) | human gut metagenome | reverse complement strand
GTATTTACGGTTTCGTAACCGGCCTGCTTCTGATCTTCGTAGCTCCGGGAATGTTCATGAACTTCCTGAAATAGTTGCAAGGAGTAAATGATTGCTAGGAGGAAAGAAACTATGCAGGTTCAGGAACTGGTAGGAATTGTCCCCTGGACTTTTATCGCACAGATCTGCAACCTCTTCATCCAGATGTATCTGATCAAACGGTTCCTTTTCAAACCGATCAATGAGATGCTGGAAAAACGGCGTGCGGCAGCCGATGCGGAGATTACAGACGCAGAGGCGGCAAAAAAAGAAGCCAACGCCATCAAAGAGGAATATGAGCAGAATATGCAGGAGGCCAAGGCAAAGGCCAACGAGATTCTCGAAAGCGCCAGAAAGACAGCAACGCTGCAGAGCGAGAAAATCGTAAAAGAGGCTTCCGAACAGGCAGCTGCCCTGAAAAACAAGGCAGAAAAAGAGATTGCCCAGGAGAAAAAGAAAGCGGTCAATGAAGTCAAAGGCGAGATCGGCGGCATTGCCATGGATATTGCCGGAAAGGTCATTGAACGTGAGATTAATGAAAAAGACCATGAGAAGCTGATAGATGAATTTATATCGAATGTAGGTGAAGTATCATGACAGAAACTGCCAGAGTATACGGTGGGAGCCTGTATGAGCTGGCCCAGGAGGAGCATCTCGAAGAGGAAATCCTTTCCGAGATGAAGGAGATCCGAGCTCTGTTCCGGGAAAACCCGGAGTATCCGCGCCTTTTATCGGAGCCTTCGATTCCGCGAAAAGAGCGGATCGGGCTGATCGACGCGGCATTTGGCAGCCAGGCGGAACCGTATTTGGTCAATTTTATCAAACTGCTGTGTGAAAAAAATCTTCTCCGGGAATTCGGCGGATGCCAGGAAGCGTTTCAGCGCATATACTTTGCGGCGCACAACATTGCCGAGGCAGTTGTGACGAGCGCAGCATCCCTGTCGAAGGAACAGGAAGAGCTTCTGAAGAAAAAACTGGAAACAATGAGTGGAAAAACGGTCGTGATGGAACTGAAAACCGATCCGTCCGTTCTGGCGGGTGTCCGCGTAGAACTCGACGGAAAGCTGTTTGACGGAACCGTAAAGGGACGTTTGTCCGAGCTTTCCAGAAGAATCAGCGATACAGTGGTGTAGGAGGAAAACATGCAACTGAAACCAGAAGAAATATCCAAGGTCATCCGCAGCCAGATCAAATATTATGAAAATGCGATCCGGCAGGATGAGACAGGCACCGTTCTGATGGTCGGAGACGGAATCGCAAGAGCCAGCGGTCTTTCGAACTGCATGGCAGGCGAGCTGCTGGAATTTGAGGATGGAAGCTATGGAATGGCACAGAACCTCGAGGAAAACAGCGTATCTGTCGTTTTATTCGGTTCCGGCGAGAACATCAGCGAGGGACAGCTTGTAAAAAGAACGGGAAAGGTCGTTTCGGTTCCGGTCGGCGAAGGTATGATCGGACGCGTTGTCAACGCGCTCGGCCAGCCAATCGACGGCGCAGGCCCGATTACGGCAGCAGAGTACCGTCCGATTGAAAGCCCGGCACCGGGCATCTGTGAGAGAAAAGGTGTTAATCAGCCGCTGCAGACCGGTATTAAAGCGATCGATTCCATGGTTCCGATCGGAAGAGGACAGCGAGAACTGATCATCGGAGACCGTCAGACCGGAAAGCATCAGGGCGTCATCGCCTATGCGGCAGCTTACGAGTATGCCGAGGTGGAGGATATCCTGAAAAACGCCAGAGACAAAGGGGAAGAGCCCTTTATTTTCCTTCTGGACAATATTGAGGATCCCCACAATCTGGGAGCCATCATCCGTACCGCAAACCTGGCAGGAGCTCACGGGGTCATTATCCCGAAAAGGCGAGCGGTAGGTCTGACTGCTACGGTAGCAAAAACTTCCGCCGGAGCATTGAACTATACGCCGGTGGCGAAGGTGACAAACCTTGCTGCAACCATTGACGAGCTGAAAAAAGAGGGACTCTGGTTTGTCTGCGCCGACATGGGCGGAGAGAGCATGTACCGCCTGAACCTCAAAGGGCCGATTGGTCTGGTCATTGGAAACGAAGGAGAGGGCGTCAGCCGCCTGGTAAAAGAGAAGTGTGACTACATTGCCTCCATCCCGATGAAGGGCGATATTGACTCTCTGAATGCCTCTGTGGCAGCCGGTGTTCTGGCCTATGAAATTGTGCGTCAAAGACTGAATTGAATGTACTGATTAAAAAACAAAAAAAACTTGAAAAAAGTAGTTGACATTTCCGGGGAGTTATAGTAGTATACTTAACTGTAGCGAGCAATCGCAAACAACTGAATAAGCTGCTGTAGCACAGTCGGTAGTGCGTCGCATTGGTAGTGCGGAGGTCACGGGTCCGATTCCCGTCAGCAGCTTTTTTCATATTTGAAACAGAGCTGTCTGGAAAAGTCCAGACAGCTTTTTTTCTGGGGAGGGATTTTATGAATTACCGTCTGACCTTACAATATGATGGAAGCCGTTACGACGGCTGGCAGAGACAGGGCAATACGGAAAAGACCATTCAGGGAAAAATAGAAGAGACTTTGACCAGGCTTCTGGGCGAGACGGTGGAGATCGACGGGGCCGGAAGAACCGATGCTGGTGTTCACGCTCTCGGGCAGAGCGCGAATTTTCACACGGACCGGAAACTGGATCCGGAGAAACTCAAAGCCGAACTGAACACTTATCTTCCAGAAGATATCGGCGTGGTCCGGGTGGAGGAAGTGCCGGAGCGTTTTCACAGCCGCCTGAACGCGCTGGGAAAAACCTACCGTTACCGGGTGGCCACCGGCGAGGGGAAAAATGTTTTTGAGAGGAAGCAGATCTATCCGCTCAATCAGCCTTTGGATGTGGAAGCCATGCGCCTGGGAGCGGCCCTTCTGGTGGGAGAAAAAGATTTTCGCGGCTTTTCTTCCATGAAGAAGACGAAGAAGTCCACCGTCCGCCGTCTGGAGTCTGTAAAGATCCGGGAACTTTCGGGGGAAGTGGAGTTTGATTTTACGGGAAACGGTTTCCTCTATAATATGGTGAGGATTCTCACAGGCACCCTTCTGGAGATCGGAATGGGAAAACGGGAGCTGGAGAGCATCGGGAAAGTCTTTCAGAAAAATGACCGGAACCTGGCCGGATTTACAGCCCCGGCGAGGGGCCTTATGCTGGTGGAGGTTTTTTACCCGAAAAACAGTTGAAAATAGTGGTTTGAAAGGCTATAATAAAGAGTATTCTGCTCACAAAGCAGAAGCTGTATGGAGAAACGAGCAAAAAGAAAAGGAGAAATACATGCAGAAAATTCTGAATTTGATCACAGAAGAAATGATCCAGGCTTTTCAGAAGGCTGGCTATGACGAGAAATTCGCCAAAGTCACCCTGTCCAACCGGCCTGATTTATGTGAATATCAGTGTAATGGAGCCATGGCGGCTGCTAAAACCTACAAAAAAGCCCCGATTATGATTGCCAATGCGGTGGTGGAAGCATTTTCCGGTTCGGAAATCTTTTCAGATATCCAGGTTGTGAATCCGGGCTTTATTAATCTGAAGCTGAACCCGGAGTTTCTGGCTGCGTATCTTGATAAAATGCAGGCAGACGAGAATCTTTCCGTGGAGAAAGCCAAAGAGCCGAAAAAGATCATCATCGATTACGGCGGACCGAACGTGGCAAAACCCCTGCACGTTGGTCATTTAAGATCAGCCATCATCGGTGAGAGCATCAAGAGAATGGGCCGTTTCTTGGGCCATGAGGTCATCGGAGACGTGCATCTGGGCGACTGGGGCCTGCAGATGGGACTCATCATCGTGGAGCTGAAAAAGAGAAAACCGGAGCTGGTTTACTTCGATGAAAGCTACACCGGCGAGTACCCGAAGGTGGCTCCCTTCACGATCAGCGAGCTGGAGGAGATTTATCCCGCAGCCAGCGCTTACTCCAAAGAGCATCCGGAATACAAAGAGGCGGCCATGCAGGCAACCTACCTTCTGCAGCACGGCCACAGAGGCTATCAGGCCATCCTGAAGCATATTATGGAAGTTTCCGTGACGGACCTGAAGAGAAACTACGCAAATCTGAACGTTTCCTTCGATCTCTGGAAGGGCGAGTCCGACGCACAGCCCTACATCCCGGGTATGGTGGAAAAAATGAAAGAGCAGGGACTGGCTTACGAGGATCAGGGCGCTCTGGTTGTTGATGTCAAGGAAGAGACCGATACGAAAGAAGTTCCGCCCTGCATGATCCTGAAATCCGACGGAGCATCTCTTTACACCACGACAGATCTGGCTACCATCGTTCAGCGTATGGAGGACTATCATCCCGATGAGATCCTCTACGTTGTGGACAAGCGTCAGGAGATGCATTTCATCCAGGTATTCCGCTGCGCGAGGAAAGCTGGTATTGTGGATGAAAATACCAAACTTTCCTTCCTGGGCTTCGGTACGATGAACGGAAAAGACGGCAAGCCCTTCAAGACCAGAGAGGGTGGCGTGATGCGTCTGGAGAACCTGATCCGCGATATCGACGAGGAGATGTACCATAAGATCATGGACAACCATGAGATCGACCCGGAGGAAGCAAGAGCGACCGCCAAGATTGTAGGCCTTTCCGCCATCAAATACGGCGATCTTTCCAACCAGGCCAGCAAAGATTATGTCTTTGACCTTGACCGCTTCACTTCCTTCGAGGGAAACACCGGTCCTTACATCCTGTACACGATCGTCCGGATCAAATCCATCCTGAACAAATATCAGCAGGCCGGAAACAGCCTGGAGGGAATCTCCATCCACAAGGCAGCCAACGATAGCGAGAAAGCGCTGATGCTTGAGGTTTCCCGTTTCAACAGCGTGATGGAGAATGCCTTCGAGGAGATCGCGCCGCACAAGATCTGTTCTTATATTTACGATCTTGCCAACGCCTTCAACCGTTTCTACCATGAGACGAAGATCCTTTCCGAGGAAAATGAAGAGCAGAAAGCTTCCTGGATCGCCCTTCTGAGACTGACCAGAGACGTTCTGGAGAAGTGCATCGATGTGCTGGGCTTCTCTGCACCGGAGAGAATGTAATAGATAGAATTGCGGGAGCTGCTTTGCAGCAGAGTAATTTTTGAATGTTTGTTAAGCGCCTTATCCTGTTTTGCCGGGTAAGGCGTTTTCTTCATGTCTTGTGCAAAGCGACGAAATACTTTGTCCAAGTGTAGAAATACACAGTCCGGAAATTGCTGAAATTCGTGCAGTCTGCGAATGGACAAAAAATACGCAATGCGGTATAATGGCGGTACACGAAAGGGAGGTGCTGGAATTGAAAAGGGGAACCATGATCGGCGGAACCTATCAGGTTCTGGAGCCTCTCGGGAAAGGCGGCCAGTCGGAGGTCTGGCTGGTTCTGCACAAAAGAATCTGTAGCCTTCTGGCGCTGAAAAGAATTCCTTTAAGGGCCAGGTGGCCCAGAGGGGAGTTGGATTATGCCAGGCATCTGGATCATCCCGGACTTCCGAGGATTTACGATGTCTTTGAGGCGGAGGGCTATATTTGTATCGTTATGGAGTATCTGGAAGGAAAGACGTTGGAACAGCTGAAGCAGGAAAAGGGGAGCTTTTCGGAAAAAGAGCTGCTGCTTTGGCTGAGACAGCTTTCGGAGATCCTGGAATATCTTCATTCCCGTACACCGCCCCTGATTCATGGGGATATCAAGCCCTCCAACCTGATGATCGGGCCCGGAGGCAGGCTGGTTCTTCTGGATTTTGGAGCCTGCTTGAGCCTTGGAAAGGAAAAAAGGGAGCGGTACGGGACGAAAGTCTTTGCTGCCCCGGAGCAGCTGGATGAAAAGCTGGAGCCGGATATCCGCAGTGATTTTTACAGTGCCGGGAAGACTTTCCGCTTCTTAAGCGGGGGAAAAGAGAGCCCTGGTTTCCGGAGGTTTCTGGATATCTGTATGCAGGAAGACCGGAGCCGGCGTTTTTCGGACGACAGGAAGCTTCAAAGAAGGCTTCTTAGGGTTTGCCGAAAGGGTAAGAGAAACTGCCTTTTGTTTTCTTTTCTCGCAGTATTCCTGTTGTTTTTTGGAAGTATCATACACATTCGCCGTCAGAACCGGACGGCGGAAGAACAATATCAAATCTTAATGGAGAGCAGCCAGACAGAGGAGCTGGTGTCTGCGATCCGCCTGTTTCCCGATCGGGAAGCGGCTTATCAGAAACTATTGCAAATTGATCTTTTGGATCAGGTATTTACCCGGGAAGAGAGCCGGAAACTGGAGGAAATTCTTGGTTCCTGGGGCGAAAAACTGGAAAAGGAGGCCTATGGAGACCTTGCTTATGAGCTGGGAATCGCTTACTGGTACTATTTTCAGCAGGCAGAAGGAAAAAACTATGCGGGGGTCTGGTTTGAGCGGGCGCTGGAAGGCGGCCTGACGCCGGAAAGACAGAAAAAGGCAAAGATCTATAGAGAACTGGGGAGCTACTGCGAGAAAAAGACCCGTCAGGAGCTCTCAGGGGAGGGCGCGCTTAACTGGAAGGGTTTCTTTGAGGCAATCTGCGCGTGCTGTGTGGAAAACAGCCAGGAAAGTGTCCCTGCGCTCCTGCGGGAACGGCTTCAGGAGGAACTTTTGTCGCTCTGCTACGACGGACTTCTGTATTTCCGGGACAATGGAATCACGGAAACCGAGCTTCAGGAGCTGGTAGAGGAACTGAAAAACATGGCGCCGGGGAAACAGGCGGAAGCCTTTTCTGTCACAGAGGAGAGTGTTCAGGCGCTTTATGCGGGGCATACTTTTACAGAAGAAGGAGGAAGAAAAGATGAAAAATAAAAAGTGGATGACGGCGGCCTGTACGGCGGCGCTCCTTGGAGCTCCGCTGCAGAGTTTGTCCTTTTTGGGAGATAATTACTTTCTGGAGAGCAAAGGAAGCGAGGAGCAGGGCGCTTTGGGAGAAGAGACAGAGAGTGAAAGTGAGACGGAAACGGAGACAGAGAGCGAGTCTGAGACAGAAACTGAGAGCGAGACAGGAACGGAGTCTGAGAGTGAGATTGCGCCAGTGGATGGAGAAGAAATGGACACGAAATCGGTTACGAAAGCACCAGCGGAGAGTGAGACGGATGCGGAGTCCGTAGAGACAGAAGCAGCAGAATCTGAGAGTGAACATGCGACGGAAGCACCTGCGGAAGAAATGACGGAATCCGAGGTGGTTACGGAGGGTGAAAGGGAGTCGGAGGTAATGTCAGAGCAGGAAACGGAAATGGGGTCGGAGGATATTACGAAAGATGAGACAGAGGCAAATACGGAAGCCGGGACTGAGCCTGGGGAGTCGGAGAGGGAGACAGGTAGCAAAGAAAATACAGAGCCAGTTACGGAGCCGATGGAGACTGAGTCCGAATCCGAGACAGTGTCTGAGCCTGTAGAGACCGAAACTGTCACGGAAATTCCAACGGAGCCTGTCACAGAGCCCGTGACCGAAGAACCCGTCACGGAACCCGTAGAGACCGAATCACCTACAGAACCCGCGGAAACGGAGCCTGTGACAGAGCCGCCCACCGAACCTCAGCGTCGTCTGATCGTCGAGCAGATTGCGGTGAATCTTCCAGGCGGGGAGAAGGTATACGACGGAACGAGCCGGATTCCGCTGTCTGTGAAAACCAGACAGGAAGGAAAAGGCAGAGTAGGCCTGGAAATTTACGGCGAGGCGGAGTCTGCAGATGCGGGAGTATGGAAAGTAAAGCCGGTGACTGTCCTCACAGGAACAGACGCAGGAAAATTCGAGCTGGAACTTCCCAGGGGAGAACTGACTGTCCGCATAAAGAAACGGTCGCTGACAATCTGTATCAGCGATGCGCTGAAAGAGTACGGCGCTCCTTTCAGCATCCAGGGACTTCAGTTCAAAGAACGCAGTCCGGTGCAGGTGAGCGGCTTTGTGAGGGATGGTGTGCCAACTTCCGAAGCACCGGCGGGCTTTGAGGCCCCGGGCATTGATTTTGATCTTTCGGTGATCCGTACCGACAGCCCCATGTACCAAAATGGCAAGCTCATCACCTATGCGGGAGCTCTTGTGCCTGCGAGCAGGGGAGACGGTACTCTCACCGGCAATGCCACAGAGAATTATTACTTTGATCTTTCTACTTGCCAGAAAGGCAGCATTACCCTTGTGGAGGGAAAAAATCCTTCCTACCAGGTGGAAGTCCGGAATGGAAAGGGCTTCTATGACAAAGACGGTATTTTCTGGGTGTCAAAGGGGAGCGTGCTCCTGGCAAGGCCGGACAAAGGCAGCGGTTTTAATCAGCCCATCCTTTCCGATGCGGTGACAGAAGCGGGAGAGTGGGTCTTTACTTTAGAGAGAAGAGACCGGGATGGCAGCCTCCTGGCCAGCTCCGCTAAGAATGGTTTCCGCTACCGTATCGATGACCGGCCGCCGGAGATGAAGCTTACCGGGGATGCGAAAAGCGCGGGTGGCCGGATTTATAAGAGAAACTGCCAGCTTATGGGAACAGAGATTGTGGACAAAGAAAGCGGTCTGAACACCGTGGAATACAGCGTCGCTTTTCTTACAGAAAAAGGAAAAACACAGGACTATCGTCCCTATCAGCCGGGGAGCGCTATTGCGCTGGAAGAGGAAGGAATCTGGCAGGTTCTTTTCCGGCTGCGGGATCAGGTGGGGAATGAGCGAAAAGTAACTTCACAGACTATCGTTATCGACAGGACAGATCCTGTCGTTTCGGTGCAGGGAGTGATGGAAGGAAAATCTTACCAGAAAGAAGAAACGGTGGCGGCTTTTGTGGAGGATGAAAATCTTTCTGCAAAGACAGCAGTTTGCGAGGTAAAAGATCAGCTGGGGAGAACGGTTTTCACCCCGGCCAGGGAAACAGAGAACGGAAAAAAGCTTTCCTATGACTTTTCTACGGCCCGGCTGGCGGACGGCAGTTATACGCTTTTCGTGCAGGCAGAAGATCTGGCGGGGAACCAGACGGAAAAAAGCGTATCGTTCCGGGTGAACCGTTCCGGCTCCCTTTATACGCTTTCTTCAAGGACAGCCGGAACGGGTACGACCTACTACATTCGAAATGCGGAAAATCTGGAAGTGACGGAACGGAACAGGGATCAGCTTTCGAAAAAAGCCATCGTCTGCGTGAAGGACGGAAGCTTTCGGATCCTTCAGGAGGGGCGGGATTACCAGACCACAATTCAGAAGGTAGGAGAGCGCTGGCTTTACCGCTATCAGATCTTCCGGAAGTGTTTTCTGGAGGAGGGCGTCTATACGCTGGCCTTTCAGTCCCTGGATCAGGCCGGGAATCAGAGCGATAGCCGGGAGAAAAATACGTTCCTGGAGTTCTGTATCGACAGAACCGGCCCTGTAAGCTTTCTGACGGGCCTTCCGGAGGATCTGGAGCCGGGAGAGGCAGAATTTACCATTCAGGCCAGAGACAACGGCAAACTGGCGTATATGGAGCTCTGGAGGAATGGAGAACGGCTGTTTCGGACAACAAGAGAAAAAACGGAGGTGGCTGTGGAACTTTCTGGAACGACAGATTTTCGGATTCTGGCTGTGGATCAGGCTGGAAACGAGAGGTGGTCGGAGAATTACCGGGTCTATGTGGGAGCGGAAGGAAAGAAACAGCGGCAGGAGGAAGATCCAAAAGAGATTAAGACAGAAGTCTGGGGATTAAACCGGGCGGGAGCAGAAACGGAAATGGAAGAAACCGGTGAGATCAAAACGCTGATTCAGAGAAAACGGATGGAGCTGGCGGCAGGAACAAAAATATCCCGGGGCAGTCAGACGTTGGATGAGGTGGAAGAACTCTGCTCCGGAGACGGCTGGTATCTGAAAGAAGCGGGAGCATCAGAGAAAACGGGAAACGATCGTTCTGAAGAGACAGAAGAAGTGCTGACAGTCCTCTCAGAAGAACAAGAGGCAGAGACAGAAACTTCCGGTTTGAAAAAAGGAGTGTGGATCCTGGGGCTCCTTACGATGTGGATGGGAGCGGTTTCCTGGGTTATCCGGAAATTTCAGTGAATGGATTTTCAGAAGAAATTATGGTATGATAGGCAGAAAAACGAAAGGAATTACGAGATTGAAAAAACTATCTGCCTATCAGGTCCTGGAGATTCTTTTTCCAGTGGCTTTTCATTACGGGATGATGCTTCTCGCGGCGATGCTCACAGGAAATTTTCTGGATGCAGCTTCCCAGACTACGCTGGCAGCTCTTCTGGCCCTCCCTTTTCTATGGATGCTTTATAAAAAAGAGCCGAAGCCAGAAAAAAAATATTCCCGCCGTTCCCTCTGGCTTCTGCCTTTTGTGGGAATGGCCGGGAACACCCTGTTTTCTTTGATTCTGAATGCTGTTCACCTGACGGAGCATTTTTCCAATGCCTCCCAGGAAGCGCTCTTTCAGAGTAATCTGCTGCTCCAGATCATCGGAATCGGTCTTTTTGTCCCCTTTGTGGAAGAACTGGTCTTCCGGGGACTGGTGTACGGAAAAATGAGAAGACTCTTTTCTTTCCGGGTGGCAGCCGCGGTCAGCGCAGCGCTTTTTGCCCTCTATCATGGAAACATCGTTCAGCTGGTTTATGCCTTTCCCATGGGCCTTCTTCTGGCCTGGTCCTACGAACGCTGGGGAAGTCTTTCAGCGCCGGTGCTCCTTCACATCGGAGCCAATCTTCTTGGAATTCTGGAGACGGTGATCAGGAGGTTTTCGATTCGGTGATGTGCTCCATGCCCTGACTTAAAATGCTGTGGACATGTTCGTCGAGCAGGGAATAAAAGATGGTTTTTCCCTCTCTGCGGAATTTTACAAGACGGCTCTGCTTTAAGATCCGAAGCTGGTGGGAAATGGCGCTCTGGGTCATGTTCAGAAGCTGGGCCAGATCGCAGACACACATTTCGTGTTCCAGGAGAACATAGAGAATACGGATCCTGGTGGAGTCGGCAAAGATCTTAAAAAGTTCGGACAGAGCATAAAGCTCTTCCTCGGCAGGCATATTTTCTTCCACTGCCTTTATGGTTTCAGGATGAGCATGGATGAATTCACATCTGGGGACCTCATCCTGGAGTTCTTCTTTTGCTGTCATGGAAATCCTCCTTTCAAAGCTGCAACTGTTTTTATTATAAGAAAAAAAAGGGATTCTGTAAAGAGATGATTCATTGCCCTTTTTCAGGCAGTATGCTAAAATAAAAAGAATAGCTGTAACTGTTCCATACTTTTACAGTTACGAATAATCGCGAAAACAAGGAGAGGAAAAATGAATATTGTAGATATGCATTGTGACACCATAGGACGGTTTTATTTTTCAGGAGAAAAAGGGGAAACAAAAGAGGGACTTCTTGAAAATTCCTTTCAGGTAGATTTGAAAAAAATGAAAAAGGGAGAGTATCTTTTGCAGAATTTTGCCATGTTCGTGCCGTTTGGCGAAGTGGAAGATCCCTTTAAAACGGCAATGGAAATGATAGATCTTTATTACTGTGAACTGGAGAAAAACAGTAGTCTGATCGCACCGGTATTTTCTTTCCGGGATATTATGAAAAACAGAGAAGCAGGGAAAATGAGTGCTCTTTTGACCATCGAAGAAGGGGAAACGGTGCTGGGAAAACTTTCCTATCTGAGAGATTTTTACCGTTTAGGCGTGCGGATGATCGCACTGACCTGGAATTTTGCCAATCAGATAGGCTGTCCGAATATGCATCCCGAATGTGAAAAGACCGGAAAAGGCATAGAACTTCGGACAGAAAAAGGCCTGACGCCTTTTGGGATCGAGATGATCCAGGAGATGGAACGTTTGGGAATGATCGTGGATGTTTCTCATCTTTCCGACGGAGGTTTCTGGGATGTGTACCGGCATACAGAGAAGCCTTTTGTGGCCAGTCATTCCAATGCTGCCTCCGTGCAGAATGTCTGTCGGAACCTGACAGATGAAATGATAAAAGCGTTGGGAGAGAGAGGCGGTGTCTGCGGCCTCAATTACTGTATGGATTTCCTGACCTGGGAAGCAAAAAAGATGGATACGGAGCAGCTCCTTGGCGTGATGGCAGAGCATGTCCGCCATACAGCAGATATCGGAGGTGTGGAGGTCTGTGCACTTGGCGGTGATATGGACGGGATCGATCCGAATCCGGCCATTCCGGATGTGTCTTTTGTTCAGCGTCTGGTACCTGCACTGAAAAAGAAAGGCTTCCATGAGAGTGAGATCGAGAAAATCTTCAGCGGAAACGTCCTGAGAGTTTATCAGGAGATCCTGAAGTAGGGGGGGCAGCAATGAAAACACAGGCAAAAGATATGACAAAAGGGCATCCCGGCAGACTTCTGCTTCAGTTTGCACTGCCGTTGATGCTTGGAAATATATTTCAGCAGACGTATACCATGGTAGATACGGCGGTTGTTGGCCAGCACGAAGCTGCCGCTCACCAGTGAGGCCGGTGCCTGCTCCCCTGCCTCGGCGCTGGCCGAACGGCCCACGCGGCGGCGGCCCTGGGCTCGGTGGACTGGTTTAACTGGATGAGCCTTGGGATCTGCTCCGGCTTAAGCCAGGGCTTTTCGATCATGATCGCCCAGCAGTTCGGAGCAAAAGAGTACGAAAAAATGAAAAAGACGGTGGGAGCTTCTCTGATCCTGGCAGTGCTTTCTGCAATCGTGGTGACGGTTGTCTTTCTGCTTTCTGCCGCTCCTGTGCTGCGTCTTATGGGAACGAGAGAAGAGATCCTTGGCGATGCGCTTCTTTATGTCTACATTATGTTCAGCGGGATCCTCATTGTGATGATCTATAACTGGATGTCCTCTGTGCTCCGGGCCATAGGAGACAGTACGACGCCGTTGATCGCCATGGGAGTGGCTTCTTCCAGTAATGTAGTACTGGATCTTCTTTTTGTGGCAGTCTTCCACTGGGGAATCGTAGGTGCGGCAGCAGCAACGTTGATCGCTCAGGGGATTTCCTGCATTTACTGTTTTTTGAGGATGAGGAAGGTTTCTCTCCTTCGTCTTTGCCGGGATGATTTTTCTGTGAAACCGGAGCAGGCGAAAGAACTTTTCTGCCTGGGTATGCCTATGGCTGTCCAGAATATGATCATTTCCATTGGCGGCATGATCCTTCAGTCGATCGTCAATGGCTTTGGTGTGGTGTTTGTGGCTGGCTTTACGGCGACCAACAAGCTTTACGGACTCCTGGAGATCGCAGCCGTTTCCATGGGCTTTGCGGTTTCTACTTACGCAGGACAGAATCTGGGAGCAGGAGAACATGAACGCATTAAAAACGGTGTACGAAAAGGCGCTGCCATGGCGGCAGTGATCTCTGTGGTGATCAGTATGGTGATGCTCCTTCTCGGCAGGAAGATCACAGGGCTTTTTGTGGATCATTCCAGTCCGGACGCGGGTGAAGTGCTGAACTATGCTTACCATTATCTGGTGGTGCTTTCTCTGTTTCTGGTGATCCTTTACTGCCTGCATATTTACCGTTCGGCCCTGCAGGGAATGGGAAATACCATCATTCCGCTGATCTCCGGTTTTGTGGAGCTTGCCATGAGACTGCTGACAGCCGTTTTTCTGCCGCGGTTTGTTGGAGAATATGGAATTTATTTTGCTGAGGTGGCAGCCTGGACAGGGGCAGCTGTGCTTCTGGTCATTGCTTATCAGAAGCAGATACATAGCCTCCTTGCGAAAAATATCCGTATAAACGGGGGAGAGTTGTAATATTTTTGGATGCTTATATTCTGTTATCGATCTTGATCGCACTTATGGATCTGTATCTGGGAGTATTATCCATACGGAAAAACCGGACGACTGGGCGTTATCTGGGGCTTGCCTGTATCGGGGCGGCCATCGTTGATCTGATTTATCTCATCAGTATTTTAAGTGACAGTTATCTCTGCATGTCAGTGATGTCCAGTATTTATTTTATAGACATAGATTTTATGCTGTTGAATCTTGTGGCTTTTACCGTGTATTTCACAAAAGGAAGCTTTGTGAACTGGGGGAAAAAAGCAATGCGTCTGGCGGTGTTCTATGCCGTTTTTGAGGTGATCGTTTTTTCTGTTAATCCGTTTTGTGAAATCGCGGTTCATTATGTGAAAAGAAATACACAGATCGCCCAATATGCTTATCAGATGCTGCCTCTTTACTGGATGCATCTGATTTTTTCCTATACCATGGTTGCAGTCGTCCTGCTGCTGTTATTAAAAAAGATGAAGCGGACGCCCAGAGAATACCGGGCACAGTATGAGTATGTGATTCTGGGAATCACGGTTATTGTATTGGTGAATGCAGCGTTTCTGTTTTTACCTGGTGAATCTGTTTATAATCTTCTGGATTATTCCATCTGTGCATACAGCCTGACATCGTTCCTTTTGTACTGGAGCTGTTTCGATTATTCTACGCATGGGATGCTGAATTCTCTGAAAAACAGTATTTTTGAAAACATTGGTCAGGGGATCGTACTGTTTGATTATGAAGACCGGCTGGTTCTGTATAATAAAAGAGCAGAAGATCTGCTTGGAAAGATGCAGGAAAAGGATGGGATCGCTTTGCAGGATTTCCTGGAGCACTATCAGCTGGAACTCCATCTGGAGGAAAACGAAAGCAGTTCTCTTCAGTTTTATGTAAAGGACGGTGAAGAAGAACGGCCGCTCCGATGTGACATTCGCAGACTGAAGAATGAAAAAGGACAGCATTTGGGACAGCTGTTTGTATTTTCCGATGCAGCACTGGAGACAGATCTTCTCACCGGTTTCCAGGAATGGGAAAGTTTCCAGCGTTTTGTGAAGGAAAGAAAGGATTCCTTTCCTCCTTCTACAGGGATCGTCATGTGTGATATCAATGGGCTGTCTGTTATCAACAGCACCATGGGAACACAGTCGAGGGACCAGAAGATCCGGCATCTGGCAGAAAGTATGAGAAAATGTTTTCCGAAACAGACGTATTATGTGCGTGGAACAGAGGCGGCACTGATCGCCTTATGCAGTCACAGCAGCGAAGAGGAAATGCGGAGCCTTTCGGCGGAGGTGGAAAAAACAGAAAACGATGTTCATCCTGTCTTTTACAGCAGCTATCGACTGGATGAAGACATGAAGATCCTGTCTGTGGATGATGCTTTTGAAACGATCACCGGTTACAGCAAAGATGATATCCGGAAAAAGCAGTTCTTTCAGGTTGATCTGATACCGGAGGAAGAAAGGACCGAGTATCTTTGCAAAGTAAATGCAGAGCTGGCAAAGTGCCCGGTGGTTTATCTGGAACATAAGATCCGGCGGAAAGACGGAACGGATAATTTTGTCTTCTGTTATGGCAGGGTTTACTATGATTCTGCTGCCCGCTCTCAGCGTTCTGAGATCACGATTGCGGATATCAGGCAAACGTATTCCATGAAGCGCTTGCTGGATGCGGAGCAGAACCGGGCCAAGATCCGTCTGCATTACTGGGAAAGGACTTATCGAAAGGATTCCCTGACCGGGCTTCTGAACCATGCGGCTTTCCGCAGTGATCTGGAACTGAAGCTTCTCCAGGGAAAATGCAGGACCGTGATGCTGATGATGGATATGGATCATTTTAAGGAGTATAATGACACCTACGGTCATCACAATGGAGATAAATATCTGATTCTGATGGCGCAGACTCTGGAAGCGGCACTCAGAAAAGAGGATCGTGCCTGTCGTATGGGAGGAGACGAGTTTGCGGCTGCGCTTCTGTTTCAACCGGATGTCAGCGAAGAAAAGATCCAGGAGCGGGTACGGATGATCTTCGATAAGATCAATCTGACTCTGAAAGCTGTGGAAGGCGGCAGCGGACTGTCCATGGGTGTTGCTTTTGCAGAACCGGAGATCACCTTTAACCAGCTCTATGAACTGGCAGATAAAGCCCTTTATCAGGCGAAAGAGAGTGGCCGGGGACGCTGTGTTTTTTATAAAACGAGGGGATAGACAGGGAGAGAGAAGATGATTCGGATAGCAGTCTGTGATGATGATAAAAAGACGATAACGACGATGGAAGAACGGTTGCTTGAACTGTCAGAAAAAGGAAATATTAAGGTCAGGATCGAGACTTATTCCGATGGCGCTTTTCTGCTGGCGGATATCAGAAAAGGGGTGGAATTTGATCTTTTATATCTGGATATCGAGATGGAGCAGCTGGATGGTCTGTCCCTGGCAAGGGAATTTCGTAAAGATCACCCTAATGCGGTCTTGATCTACATATCCAATCATGAAAGCTATCTGAAGGAACTGTTTGAGGTGGATACCTTCCGTTTTTTAAGCAAACCGATAAATACTGAGAAATTTGAAGCGTATTTCAGAAATGCAGTAGAAAAAATTCAGCTCCAGCAGGAAGAAATCTTTTTTTCTTATTCCTATGACAGGCAGTTTTTCAAGGTGTTGTTAAGCGACATTGTGTACTTTGAGAGCCAGAAGAGAAGTATCCGGCTTTATAAGAAAGACGGAACGGAAGGAAGCTTTTATGGAAAACTGAATGAAGTGGAGAAGCAGCTGAAAGAAGCGGCGGTTCCCTTCCTGCGGATTCATCAGTCGTATCTGGTTAATTACAACTATATAAAGCAGTTCGGCAATACGGAGCTGGAGTTATCGAATGGAAAACAGCTCCCGATCAGTGAAGACCGACGAAAGACGGCAGAACAGAAATATGGCGAGCTTTTGCGAAAGGAGCTTTTTTATGAGTGAACTGCTGATTTATTTTTTGTTGGAATGCTGTACTTTGCCGGTCATAAAGGGCTTTTTTGATATTTTTCTGGATAAAAAAGATTTGGGAAAAAAGTTCTGGATCTGTAATCTGCTTTTCTGTCTGGTGGGTACCTTTTCTGATCTTGGCTTTATGCCGCCATATTTGAATATTTTCTATGGGGCTTTGACTTATGAGCTGATTGCGGTTGTCTTTTTTGAAGGCGCCTTTTCCAGAAAAACTTTTGTGAATGTTATTTTTGTGGCAGTCTGGATGCTGGATGAAGCGATTGTCGGACTGTTTTTTGGAGTGATTGGAATCTCTTACCGGGAGCAGTTTCTTCTGGGAGTAATCCTGACCAGACTGGTTATTTTTCTGCTGGAAAAAATCATTCAGTATTTTTATGTGAAGAAAAATGACATTCCTGTGGAGAGAAAAGAAGGGGCAGCCCTGCTGGTCTTTCCTGTCGTCAGTATCATCCTGATGTTTTGTATCTTTGTTTTATGCCAAACTTGTACAAATCGCAGCCTGCGTCTGGGGACAACGGTTGTGAGCCTGTTGTTGATTCCCATGAATATTTTTCAGTTCCGGATTTATGACAAGATCAAAGAAAAGACAAAAGTGGAAAAAAGAAATCTGATTTATCAGCAAATGGTGGCTCTCTACGAAAAACAGATTGCAGAACGGGAAGAGACAACGAGGAAAATCCGGCAGTTCCGGCATGACATGAAACTGCATTTATCAGCGGTGCGGGAACTTGCGGAGGAAAAAGACACAGATGGCATTATTTCTTACATAGATGAGCTGGCAAACGATCCCGGAATGAGAAAGAGTGATTTTGCGAACAGTGGAAATCTTCTGCTGGATGGTTTGCTGAATCAGGCTTACGAACGGGCTGTAAAGACAAAGATACAGATGAAATTACGTCTGGAAATTCCTTACAAACTAAATATTTCCGATGCGGATTTATATGTGATCCTTGGAAATGCACTGGAAAATGCGTTGGAAGCTTCAGAAAAAGTTCCACAAGAAGAACGCCTGATAGAGCTTTCTCTTGTTTACAAAAACGGGGACCTTCGCATTGGAATCAGAAACCGCTATGTGGAAGAACCGCGAAAAGATTCCCAGGGAACCTTCCTCTCATCAAAAAATAATTCCGAATATCATGGAATCGGCCTCTATTCCATCCGTGAAACGGTAAAAAAATATCACGGGTTTATGGATATCCATACGGAAAACAAAATATTTTCTCTGGTTATTGTAATCAGAGAGGAAAAGAGCTGTTGACGAAAGGTCAATGGTTCTTTTTTTATGGGCACTTAAGGGAAAAGTTACATGAAACGCCGGGATAATTACATGATCCGGCACGGAAGAAAATTATGTGGTAATATACAGAAAAATGAATGGAGGAGGCCTAATTAAATGAAAAAAATAGGACAAATGATAAAAAAATATGGAAATACGGTTCTTTTATTTTTGGCTGTGTTCAGTGCATCCGAGATTGGAAATAAAGGATGCATGTTTATTTTTCATCAGCCGGAGATACCGGAAGAATTGAAAAATATGTAAAAACTATATTTGGAACAGATTGATGAAAATTATATAGTTTACTTAAAATTAAATATATTATTTATAGTAGGAGAGGATGCCAATGCATTATTGAATTTGTTTGTAAAGGATTACTAGCTAAGATATAGGGAGGAATTATGCATATGAAAAATAAAAGTATAAAAAGAATTTGCTGCACTATCATTTCTACAATTACAATTATGGGAACAGCATTAGGGGTTTCAGCAGATACAGCGGATAAATTGTATACGTTTTCTTTATATACATCAGAAGCAAATACCGGTTCCTATTATAAAGATAATTCGTCATCAGTTTATGTAAATCCTACAATGTCACCGGCTAATGGTGTTCAATTTGCAGGTTATCGTTATGATGGTGCAACATGGTATAATGAAACAATTGGTGGATGGGCTTATATTGCAGCTGGAACAAAAAGAAGATTACGAACAAATATTTATGAGAATGCAGGCTATAAAAGAACTTTATGCAGGTTAAGTGGGAAGTTGTTATCTGGTGGTTCTCCTTATGAAGGAAAAATCGCTCGAGGCTATTGGAGTCCAGATACAGCAGGAAGTTATCCGGCAGCAAATTAACAAAATAATGGGAACAAGGCCATACGCTAATATGGGTATGGCCTCTATATTAAGAAAATGAAAAAAACGAGATACATTTTTGCGTCAGTGGCGCTGTTATTACTTCTTATCGTTATAAGTAATCCCAAGTGGAAGCCAAAGAAAAGTAACCATCTGGATGAAGATCAAAACATCGAAATCGAAACACAGAACTTAATCGAGGAGAAAACGGGAGTTTATCAGGGTTTTACGGTCGATCTTATCGATATGGAAGTGACAAAAAATTTAAAAGAGATGGGAATTTCTCAAAAAGACTGTCAGGTATCCGGAGTTATCGATGAGGAAGGAAACGTTATTCCTGATGAATTAACCGGAAGTAATTCTTTACTGCTGGTACGTTTTAAAATTTATAACGAGAATGGAGTGGGACAGGCAGGTGAAAGGTATCTTCTTTTGAATGGGGCTTTCCAATGTAAAGAGTTGCTGGACAAAAATATCGATTCTCTGCCATCTGTTTTACTGCAGCCCCGCGGGCCGGAAGGTGTTGATGGAAAGGATGTGAATCGGCTGTACCTGGATAAAAAAGCAATCGAGGAAAATGCGGACCGATTATTTTTAGGAAAAGGCGAAGAAGCAATTTTTACGATGGGAATGATGGTGAGAAAGGAGTGGCTGAACAAGAAATCAGATGCCCGTCTGATATTATTCCCGGGAAATATGGACGGCGGCTTGGTATTTCAGATATCAGAAGAGGACTTACTATGAAGATGATAAAAATAGAGCTGAAAAAAGCATTTACCGGAAACCGGTTTTGGCTGGCATTTGGTATAGGACAGTTTTTAGGGATATCCAGTATTTTAACGGTGTACCGTTCCTGGTTAAGCCAGAGAGACTATATACAATATTGGGAAAATCGTTTCCCGGTCAGGCAGGCCTATACACTTTATAATGTCTGGATGTTAAATGAACAGATGAGCATCGGACGAGTTCTCTTTTTCTTCTGGCTCCCATTTCTGGCGGCTTTTCCTTTTGCAGCTTCTTATTATCAGGAAGAAAAGAAAAAACAGCTTCGTCTGGTATTGGTGAGAACCGGGAGAAGAGAATATTTCCGGGCAAAATATCTGGCTGTTTTTCTCAGCGGCTTCGCTGTAATCAGTGGAACGCTGCTTGTGAATCTGGCAATATCAGCTGCATGTTTTCCATGGGAAAAGCCTCTGCCCTTTTATCCATATTTTAGTATTCTTGAAAACGATTTTGGGGCTGCCCTTTTTTATAGCTATCCGTCTCTTTATGCAGGAATGTATATTCTGATAGAGGGGATCTTTGGCGGCTTGCTTGCAAATTTTGTGTTTATCTGTACCATGTATGTGAAGAATCAGTTTCTTTCTTTCGGAATCGTTTTGCTGGTTTATGTGGGAGCTGAAGCAATCAAAAATATCCTGTTTGTAGGAAATTTAAAAGCACAGGAAATATCGGTCTATGGTTTCTTAAGAGGCTCCGGCTATGTGAGAAACGGATGGATCATACTGGGAGAAGGGCTTTTTTTCCTGCTCATTCAGCTGATACTTGTAGAAAAACAGGTAAAAACATATGAAATATATTAGACTTTTGAAAATGGATCTCCGCTGTTGTAAAAAACGAATCCTTACAGGCCTTGGCCTCTCGGTAATCCTTGTCTTATTTTTGTGCGGGGGATACGAAACTTCCATAAGATTTGGAATTCAGCAGCAGGGGATAACCTCAAAGGGGACCGTAATGAATGTACTCGCGTATCTTCTGGCGGGAACCGAGTATATTCCCTCAACAGAAATCCGAATACCGGAATTGCCATTGCGCTGGTGCATAATATATGTCTATGGCTTGTATTTATTGTCAGATTTTCCTTTTCAAATGAAAGAAAAAATAGGCTCTGCACAGATTCTAGCGTTACGTTCACAAACAGGCTGGTGGCTGGAAAAACTTTTCTGGACATTTCTTGTGGCGATCGGCTATTTGATAACTGTGACCTTTACGATCCTTTTATTTTGTGTCTGGCGCGGGGTACCACTCGGCCTGAAAATGAATGAGGAAATATTTGCCTGGATGTATCCGTCAATTCAGGGCGCGACTCCGACAGAATTTTTCTGGATTTTTGGTTTGATCATCAGCCCTGTGAATACGTTTTTTATCTTGATTTTATTGCAGGCAGCGATGTCTCAGCTGCTTGGTCCAGTAGGCGGTTTTTGCATGAGTGTCTCTCAGATAGCAGCCGCTATGGTATATCCGTCCGTTTTTCTCATAGCGAATCAGGGAATGGTGTTCAGGGATCAATCTCTTGTAAAAACCGGTGTCAACAGAAAGGAAGGCCTAATGGTTCTTACGGGAGTGGGAGTTATCAGTCTGCTTTTGTGGGGATTGGCAATCCGTGTAAAAGAAAACCTTCCAAAAGAGAGGGAAAATATATGAGTTTGAAAAAACTGGAAGTTCATCATGCCACAAAGCGCATACATGGAAATACAGTGCTGCAGGATATTTCCTGTACCTTTTTATCAGGGAAAATTTATGGTTTAAAAGGGATCAATGGATCGGGAAAAACCATGTTCATGCGTTTATTGTGCGGTTTGATTCGTCCGTCAGAGGGAGAGATTTTCTATGATGAAAAGAAGCTGGGGACAGATTTTCGTTTTCCGCCAGGCGTTGGAATCCTTTTGGAAAATCCTTCTTTTCTGGATTCCTATACGGGGCTGCAAAATTTAAAAATGATTGCAGATATCAATCAAAAAATTACGGAAAAGGAAATAAGAAATACTCTTTTCCGGGTAGGGCTTGATCCGGATGACCAGCGAAAATATAAAAAATATTCATTGGGAATGAAACAGCGTCTTGGGATAGCGGCAGCTGTTATGGAAAAACCGGACCTGCTTATTCTGGATGAACCGTTTAATGCATTGGATACATCCGGAATAGAGATGGTTTCTCATTTGCTGGAAGAAGAAAAGAAAAATGGAGCATTGGTGATATTCTCCTGTCATGATAATGAAGTTTTGAAGACGCATTCTGACCAGATATTGGAACTTTCAGAAGGGAGAATTGTGGGGAAATCTGATGAAAAAGAAAAAGATATTGATTACGGGTGCAATCCTTCTGATCTTTCTCTGGGGCCTGCGGGTCTGGCGGGTAAATAAGAACTATCCGGATATTCCGCAAAAAACATATGAAGCGGGAGAATGGATAAACTTAAGTGGAAGCCAGATGGAGGAAAACGATAACCGGGACGGATATTATCTCCGTATTGATGAGAAAAGAATTTTATCAACAGAGGAATACCTGCATCTATATGCGGAAGTATCAGAAAAAACGGAATATGACGAACAGGTAAAGAATCAGAACCTGTGGAAACCGGACAAAGTATATCTTCTTACAGTGACATTGAAAAATGAATCGGAGGATGAAAGCACCGAGAGAGGGGTAAACTGGTCTTTTTTCTATCTGTATGAGAAGAACCGGGTGCTTGATTTTGAACCGGAATTATATGGATTTGCCAATCGAAGTGCAGAGGGAAGTCCTGCGTTATCCCTGAAGCCTGGAACAGAAAAGAAATTTTACCTTCCATACGGTGTCTATGAAGAACGTATGGGAAAAGATATCCGGGATTTGGAAAAGCTTCCTTTTCAACTGATTGTGTCTTTGTGGCCGGTTCGGAATCTTGTGAAAGTTCCTGATTAAGGGAAAAGTTACATGAAACGCCGGGATAATTACATGATCCGGCACAGAAGGGGATTCTGTGATAGTATTCAGAAAAAATAAACTGAGGGGTCTGAGAGAATGAAAAAAGACTGCAAATTATTTTTATATATTACGCTGGCATTCTGTTTGATGATCGTTCCATGCAAAAATATCTGCGCTGCTGATCAGGGCTGGTATTCGCAGAATGGAAAAGTATTTTATCAGATGGATGGAGAAAAGGCGAAAGGCCTGGTAACTATAAAAGGCAGTCCTTTCTATTTTGATCCCAACACAGGGGAGCGGTTGAGCGGCTGGAGAAGGGTTAAGGGAAAGCTGTATTATTTTGGGAAAAATGGGGCGGCGCTGACCGGTAAACAGAAGATTGGAAAATATCAGTATTATTTTAGCCGGAACGGTGTTCTACAGAAAGATACTTTGATTCAGCGGACTTATTATGCAGGAAAAAGAGGACAGCTTGCCAGCGAATGGATTCATTATGGTGTAAATGATTATTATTTTGACCCGGTTACTTTCCGTATGTATACGGGCTGGCGTGAAATAAAAGGAAAGCATTATTATTTTAATGCGTATGGGCAGCTGGTCAAAGGACGGATGGTAGGAAAGACCTGGTATGTAAATGAAAGTGGAGAACGCCAGTATGGCTGGGTAGATGAGGGAACGAAGCGCTACTATTTAGATCCAGATACAGGCAAAGCAGCTAAAAATGGGTGGTATGTCATAAATAAACAGAAATTCTATTTCCTGGAAGATTGTTCATTGGCCAGAAATTATTGGCTGAATGAAAATCAGTATCTGGATGAGAACGGGAAATTAGCGATCGGCTGGCAGCAGATTGATGGAAAGACCTATTATTTCAGAAAATGGAAAAAAGAAAAAGTAACCGGCTGGCTGCGAATTTCGGGGAAAGTATATTATTTTGATGAAGAGGGAGTCTGCCAGAAATTGTCCGGTCTGGTGCGAACCGATTATGGAATCTGCTATTATTTTGATCCGGTAACAGGAGAGATGAAGACTGGCTGGGTTCACTATGGCGTAAATGACTACTACTTTGACCAGAAAACGGGACGGGCTTATAAGGGCTGGCATTCCATAGAAGGGAAAAGATATTTCTTTAATACTTTCGGTCAACTGGCGAAGAATCGGTTTGTAGGTAATACCTATTTTGTAGATGCAGAAGGAAAAATGGTGACAAATACATGGATTCTTTCCTATGAAATCGGAGCAGACGGAAAGAAGACCGGAAAAACAAGAACGCCCGGATTGTTTTCAGAGAATGGGAAAACTTGGTTTTTGGATGAAAATTACGAGAAGCTGACTGGCTGGAGAGAAGTGGATGGACAATGGTATCACTTTGATGAAGCCAGCGGAGAAATGGACAGAGAAAAATGGATCGACGGATATTATCTGAAAAAGGATGGAACGCGCACCAGCGGGCAGCTGGCCTGGATTGATGGAGAGACCTATTTGTTTCTGGAAGATGGAAGCAAGGCAAAGGGACTTATCGAATATGAAGGGAAAAAATACTATTTCAGCACGGTAACAGGCGCTTTATATACGGGATTCAAAGTGATCGATGAGTATACCTATTACTTTGATCCGAAGCAGAACGGAGCAATGGCACTTGATACAGAAATATCCATAGAAGGAATGATTTATCTGTTTGATACAGAAGGTCACATGAAACCTAAGATGCCGGACAGTGGAAAGGAGGAATTGGGCGAGCAGATAGCAGCATATGCTCAGGAATTTGTAGGATATCCATATAAAGAACAAGGCGATCAGGATCTGAAACAGGGAGTTGATTGCTCTGGGTTTACCATGCTGGTAATGCGCCATTTCGGGATCAATATTCCGAGAACTACCTGGACCCAGCATGACGGAGCAAAGGGCTACAAACAGCCAATTCAGATCCCCATTGAGGATCGGAAACCAGGAGACTTGATTTTCTATTACAGTGGAAACAGCCATGTGGGAATTTATATCGGAAATGATAAAGTGGTACATGCCTCAAACAGCGCACCCTATCCGAAAGGAGGGATAAAGATTTCTACCTACGATTACGTTTATATTTATGGGTGTGTGAGGTATTGGTATTAAAAAATTGAAAAGTTAAAAAAGAGAATAGAGAAAATGTATAGTTGGAAAAAGATTATAATGATGATAAGCTGTATGATTATGTTAGTGCCCTTAAAGAGTTTTGCAAGTGAAGATGTTCCATTTGAAATGTTGAATTACAATTTAGAGACTAAAACAGTAGAAGAATATACTTTTAAAGGGAATAAAGTTCCAGATTTTTGCCCGGGATTTGAAGGAACAGAAACAGAAAATAATAACGGAAGAGGGATTATTGGTTCAGATGATCGAAATTTGGTAAATACAAAAACGGCACCATACAGCTACATAGGTATGTTAGAAGCAAACTACAATGAAGATGCAGCGCATTGTACAGGTTTTTTGGTATCACCAGATACAGTTGTTACAGCTGCGGGAGCAATATTCAGATATGCTGGAAATAAAACAGGTAGTATGCCAAATGAAGTTTATTTTTATCCGGGATACTCAAAAGGTAGTATGCCGTATGGAAAAGCCAAGGTAACTTCTATTCATATACCATCACAATTTAAGACACAAGGTTATGAAGGCACGTTATACAATTTTGCAATATTGAAACTAAATACATCAATTGGAAATAAGAGTGGATATTTTGGAATAAGAAATAATGTAGTGGGTACAGCTGGGGAAAGTATAGGTTCATATATGATTTCTGGATATGTGAATGGTGAGGTAGAAGGTCCGGATTCATTTGCCTATAATCAGGTATGTGCTACGGGAAATGTCCTTTTATCTTCTAATGGCTATACACTAAAATATACCATAGACACTGCTAACGTTGGGCAAGAAGGAGCTCCGATTTTCAAAAGAAGTGGTGGAGTTGATTATATTGCAGGTATCAATTGTCTTACTATAAAAAATGATAATGGAAGTTGTATTGGAAATCAAGGAAGATATATTACAAAAGCTTTGTATGAATTAATTGTTTCACTAAAAGGATGATATTATTTAGAAGGCGCACGTTGCTGAAAAGGCATGTGCGCCTTCTGAAATAAAGTTAGAAAGATAGTGTTAAAAATGGAAAAAATAGCAAAAAAATTAACCGATTATTATATGCGAAAAGGACTTATCAATGAAAAAGATACTGCAATATATCAATTTGGCTGGCAGGTAAGTATAGAAATATTTATAAGCATAATAGCAAGTGTGGGCATTGCCTTATACCTTAAAATGTTTCCAGAAATGATATTTTTAGGCGGTATTTTTATTCCACTTAGAACATGGGCCGGAGGTGTTCATCTGGACCGATACTGGAAATGTTTCGTTTGCTCTGTGATGGTCTTGGTGGTGGGACTTGTTTCTTCAAAGTATATACACTGTGATGAAACATATAGTTTTATCTGTATTTGCGGACTGCTTCTTATTATTTCAGGTTTTGGAGTGTGTAAAAATTCCAATGTAAAAGAAAGATATAAAGAAAGCCTTTTGAAGAAGCTTCGGGTCTTTAAATTGGGAATTGCTATTGTGGCTGTGATTTTAAAGTTGAGAGAAAATGGTCAATATCTTTTTCTGACAATGTATACGCTTGCAGTTGTTTTGATTAGTTTACTGCTAAAGGATGCGAGAATAAAAAGAGATGGAAGTATTAGTCTTTTCGGAAAGAATCGGGTATCCGGATTGCTCAAAGAGAGAGCTGCTGCATCAAAGTGCTTATGTAGATATATATCCTTTGAAAAGGATAGAGGAAGCTTTAATAAAAAAGCGGGATTTGATAATTTTGGATGTACCGGATCAGAAATTAAAAGCAGGAGAACTGGAATTTATAATAAAAATTCGTTGCAAAAGTAAGGCGCCAATACTGGCAATCGTAGATTCATGCTGTGAAAATGATTATTGGATGTTGGAAGAAATGGGAATTACGGAGTATATAAACAGACCATTGAAGGAAGAAGAATTTAACAAAAAATTAGCTTACCTGTTAAAAAAATAACCTTGCAAACCTCCTGTTCTTCTCTATAATTAAAAATAGAAAAGAACGGGAGGTTTTTACAATGAGCGAAGACAAAATTTTCTGCAAGGGCGGCGGCTGTACGGCGAAGCTGGGGCCGGAGGTGCTGGACCGGATTCTGCCGCTGCTGCCGAGAAAGCAGGACAAGGATCTTCTGGTGGGGTACGATCATGCGGATGACGCGGCTATTTACCGGCTGACGGAGGACCTGGCCATTGTGCAGACGCTGGATTTCTTTCCTCCGATGGTGGAGGATCCCCATGTATTCGGGCAGATTGCCGCAGCCAATGCCCTGAGCGATATTTATGCCATGGGAGGGACGGCGAAAACGGCCCTCAATATTGTCTGCTTTCCGGAGAGTATGGATCTCAATATCCTGGGAAAAATTCTTACCGGGGGAGCAGAAAAGGTGGAGGAGGCGGAGGCCGTCCTGGCCGGGGGCCATTCCATTCAGGATGCGGATATCAAATACGGCCTTTCTGTCACCGGTGTGATCCATCCGGATCAAGTGCTGGCGAATCAGAACTGCCATCCCGGGGATATGTTGATCCTCACGAAACCTTTGGGTGTGGGTATTGTCTGTACGGCCTCCCGCATGAAGGATGTGCGGGAAGCGGATTATGAACTGGCGGTAAAATCCATGACTACGCTCAATAAATATGCTTCCGCTCTGGCCGGAAACTACGAGACTCACGCCTGCACGGACGTCACGGGCTTTGGTTTCCTCGTCCATTTAAACGAGCTTCTGGGCGAAAACTGTTCCGCCCGAATTTTCAGTGACGCGGTGCCCTTTATTCCGGGTTGTCCCGCCTATGTGGAAGAATTTTACATTACGGCAGCAGGCCAGAGAAACCGGAATCACATGAAAGGAAAGGTAGAATTTCAGAAGGAGTCTTTTTTCATGGAGGAGCTTCTCTTTGATCCACAGACCTCCGGCGGCCTCCTCCTGTCGGTACAAAAAGAGGATGCCGAAGGGCTTCTCTCTGAGATCCGGGACCTGGGCCTTCCGGCGGCCATCGTGGGGGAAGTGACGGAAAAAGAGCCGTTAAAGATCCTCGTGGAGTGACCTTGAGGAAAAGTTTTCAATAACGCCATTTACAGAAAATTTTTTTCGTAGTATAATCATCTACTGGACAGAAAAAAGCAACAGCAGTCCGGAGGGAATGGGGCCGGGCTGTCAGAGATAATACGGGCGGAGGTATCCTTCGTCCGCTTTTGCAGTAAAAGGAGATGCATAAAAATGACAAAGATTGATATTATTTCCGGTTTCCTCGGAGCTGGAAAAACAACTCTGATTAAAAAACTTCTGCAGGACGCTTTCAAAGGCCAGCAGATCGTTCTGATTGAAAATGAATTTGGTGAGATCGGTATTGACGGCGGTTTCCTGAAGGATGCAGGAATTGAGATCCGCGAGATGAACTC
>OLRT01000588.1_pt1 | contig 28214 bp, 27 predicted proteins | sample 1672021 | NCBI WGS metagenome assembly OLRT01 (sample SAMEA3136637, study PRJEB25190) | human gut metagenome | reverse complement strand
CCCAATGAAAAGGCCGCCGAGATCGCTGTGGAAACCGTGGAAAACTACCTGAAAGAAAACGGTTATCCGATCAAAGTAATCTTCAACGTATTCAAAGATGAAGATCTTATCATCTACAAAAAACTTTTAACAACCTGAAGCACCTTACCCGTTTTCACATGAAGCCCGCCTGGAATCAGCTTGCGGGGCGTCCGGCTTACAAAATCACACATTTTTATAAAGGAATCACTCATATGAAACTCCCATTTAAAATCCAACCACCCGAAGACCTCTCCACCCAGATCAAGCTTTTATCGGCTGCCCTTGATGAAGCAGACTGCATCATTGCCGGAGCCGGAGCAGGCCTTTCCACCTCCGCGGGCTTCCTCTATTCCGGTGAACGCTTCCGGAAATATTTCAGCGATTTCGAAGAAAAATATAACTTCCATGATATGTACTCCAGCGGCTTTTATCCCTACGACACCCTGGAAGAATACTGGGCCTTCTGGAGCCGCTATATCTGGATCAACCGCTACATGAACCCGCCGAAACCGGTCTACGAAAAACTACATACCATTTTAAAAGGGAAAGACTATTTCGTCCTCACCACCAACGTCGATCACTGCTTCCAGAAAGCCGGCTTCGATAAACACCGCCTCTTTTATACGCAGGGCGACTATGGCCTCTTCCAGTGCAGCCGCCCCTGCCAGCCTGTCACCTATGACAATGAGAAAATCATCCGCCAAATGGTGCTTTCCCAGGGCTTTAAGATTTTGGAAGACAATACCCTGCTGCCTCCCGCTTCTCCCAAAATGACGATCCCCTCAAACCTGGTCCCCCGCTGTCCTCACTGCGGTAAGTCCCTGACCATGAATCTCCGGGCGGACAGCACCTTCGTGGAGGATGAGGGCTGGCACCAGGCCGCCGAACGCTACTCGGAATTTCTCCGACGCCACCAGCCCACCAAAGTCCTCTTTCTGGAACTTGGCACCGGCTACAACACCCCGGGCATCATCAAATATCCCTTCTGGAACATGACCGACCGCTGGCCCGACGCCCGTTACGCCTGCATCAATCTGAACGAAGCCCTCGCCCCTGAAGAGATTGCGAAAAAATCCATCTGTATCGAAGGCGATATCGGGGAAGTTCTGGCACAGCTCTGAAAAATCATGTCAGAATCGATTCAAAATCGTGTCAAATTTTACTTGACAAATCTGAATCGATTCATTAAAATAGAATCAAACAGAGGCAAAGGAGCTGATTGCATGATTTTCCAGGAAAGTGAAACGGTAGAATTGAAAGAAGTGATTCTCGATGATATCAAGAAAGAAATCATTGCTTTTGCAAATTGTAACGGTGGAAAATTGTATGTTGGTGTCCGGGATGACGGGACAGTGGCAGGTCTTGAAGATCCGGACAATGCTGCCTTACAGATCAGCAATATGGTGCGTGACACGATCAAACCAGATATAACGATGTTTTTACACTATGAAACGATTTATGAAAATGAGAAAAAAATTGTTGTCGTAGACATTCAACGTGGAACCGACCGTCCTTATTATATTGCTAAGAAAGGAATGCGACCAGAAGGCGTGTATGTCCGGCAGGGATATTCTTCTGTTCCCGCTACCGATGCAGCAATCCGTCGCATGATTAAAGAAACAGATGGCGACCACTTTGAAGCCATGCGAAGTTTAAACCAGAATCTCACTTTTTATGCCACAACAGAAGAATTTCAGCTTCGGAATGTCGAGTTTGGTCCCCAGCAGATGCGCTCTCTAAAGCTGATTGATTCTGACGGCCTTTACACCAATCTGGCTCTGCTTTTATCTGACCAGTGCGTCCACAGTATCAAAGCAGCCGTTTTTCAGGGAAAAGATCAGACCATTTTTAAGGACCGCCGGGAATTTTCCGGATCGCTGATGAAACAGATGCATGAAGTATATGATTTTATTGATTTCCGCAATCAGACCCGTGCAACCGTAGAAAAGCTGCTCCGGGTCGATGTGCGGGACTATCCTGAAATTGCCATCCGGGAGGCCCTGCTGAACCTCCTGGTACATCGGGAGTATTCCTTCAGCGCCAGTGCGCTCATCAGCCTTTACAAAGACCGGATCGAGTTTGTATCTATTGGAGGCCTGATGCCTGAAATTGAGCTGGAGGATATCCTGGCCGGTATTTCAATCTGCCGGAATCCGGATCTTGCAAATATCTTTTACCGCCTTCAGCTGATCGAAGCTTACGGCACCGGAATCAGTAAAATCATGAAAGCTTACGAAGGTACAAACACAAGACCCAGAATTGAAACAACCAAAAACACCTTCAAAATCATACTTCCAAATGTCAATATCAATTCTGGCTCCACAATTACTTCCATTCCTGCAAAAGAAGAGGCCCCTGTCTTTATCCTGAACGACAATCCAGCTCTGAGCAGTCAGGAAAAACGTATTCTTGAATATGCCAGAAATTATAACCAGATCACCAAAAACAATGCAGCCTCTCTTCTTGAAGTAAGCGCCTCAACTGCTACAAGACTGATCAATGGATTGCTAAAACAGAATTTGCTTGTACGACATGGAAAAGCAAGGAACACTTATTATACAGCAAAGCAGTAAGCCGCATTTCCACTTCAATTTTTCCAAAAACAGCTCCGGAACACTTCCGGAGCCGTCTGAACTTACATATTTTCCGCAATCTTCCGATTGACTCTCTCCCGGACTGCCGTGAGATACTCCCGGTTTCTGGGGTACTCCTCGATGGTGAGAATTTCCTCTCCATCGGGTTCCAGGCAGGCGAGAACTGCTTCCCGGCCGCAGAGACCTTCGAGGAGGTTCATGGCGCAGAGGTCGGACATGGCCTCATCCATGAGCATGAGACGCTGACTCTCCTCCGGAGCGCCGTCTTTTCCCGGGTAGACGATGAAGGGATCGCCTGACGGGAAAGCTCCGTCCGCGTCTGTACAGCGGTAGGGATCAATGGGGTGCAGAGAAAAGGCTGAGTTGTAGAAGTTATAGCCCCACTGCAGGAAACCGGCCAGCTCATATTTGTACATCTGAGCCCCAAGAACTCTGGTACGGTAGCCCGGCTGCACAATGAAACGGTTTGTCACTTTTTCCGGCTGACCCACGCAGTAATAGCCCCAGAGCTTTTCCGGTCCTTTACCCTCCGCTCTGGCCTTCAGGAAAGGCGCGATGTGGTTCAGGCCGCAGACCGGCTGCTGAACCAGCCCCTGCTCATAGAAACCATAATCGGACAGGGCGTCAAACATTCCGTAGCCTTCGAGATCCTTCTCCACCGCTTTTTTCGCATCCCGATAGGAATCGATCTGCTCCATGGAAGGCTCGTCAGAAACATGAAAATAAGTTTCTTTCTCGATACCAAGTTTTGCAAGCTCCAGTTTCAGAGCAGTCAGGAAAGCATGCAGAAATGTCCGGTATTCTTCCCCGGAAGCATCAGTATCCCAGCCAAAAATCTGCTGACAGGTTCCGTCTTTTTCCGCCATAATCTTCGGCGCAGCGGTCGCTCCCCACTGGGTAAAGAGATGAGACAGCTCAAAGAAACGGATGCCGCAGCGTTTTCCCATTTCCACCCAGCGATCCAGTTTTTCAAAGCCAAACGCATAGCTTCCATCTGCCTGAACGGTCACATCCACCAGCTGGACGGTCCGCCGCTCTCCGCCCACAGCCGTATCAAGAGGCGGCGTAAAGATCGGGGTCAGAAGCATGTTGTAACGATGCTTCACTGCTGTCTTTACGAAATTTTCCACGATTCTCCAGTATTCCTCAGAGAAAACCTCCTCGCCATAATAATTAGCGAGACAGTCGCTGTGGAACCACTCCGTATGCGGAACCTTCATGGCCGGAAGCACAGCTCCGATGACCTCCAGAGAGACGTTTTTTTCCGTCAGAACCTCCCCTTTATGAATGAGGCGGATTGTCACCGGATACTCGCCTGCTTCCATATCCTCCGGAATCTCCACATCGATCCAGAGGCTTCTCCACTGGCCATGAATCAGAGGAACGTCTTTATAAACATCTTTTTCTTCGTCAGAGACTTTTTCCAGCACTTCCAGCCGGTCCGGATAAAGCCCCGGCGCAGTTGTGAGATAGTCCTCATCCACAATAGGGCCGCAGGGATATTCACAGGGAACCAGCGCTACCTTCCGAAGCTTTACATTTGCCCGAATCGGTGAAACCACTTCCGCTTCTGCTCTCGCAAAGCCCTGGGATTCCGCATAGTAGGCGAGCTGAAAAGAGACGATCTCCCCTCTTAAGCCGCTGAGTTTCTCTCTTGCTCCCTCCTCGGACGGGGCCGCCGTTGGAAATACTTTTTCCATAGGTGATACGTTTACCGCTTTAAAATTCATTTTCATCCTCCATTTCCGCACAATTACTGCCGTAGTTGATACCTGCATCATACCATCCCGCTGCCATGCTTGTCTATAAAACATCCATCACTTTTTGTGTCTGATTGGCGCTCGTCACAACCAAAAACGGACGGCAGAAGTTCTCACTTCCACCGCCCGAAATTCAGTTTATTTTTCCAAAATCCCTAAACTCTCGGCTTCGTTTTTCAGCTCCTCGTTTCGCCGGTTCATCGTGCCGAAACCGGAAACCGCCAGAATCACTTTTTTGCAGCTTCGCATCAGCTCTCTGGCCTCCTGATAGCGCTCCTCCGAGATCTCCTCAAAGGGCTTTTCCGTCACGACCTTCGCTGCCAGCGCCTTCGCTACCTGATAGTCCACGTCATTTTCCTGAAGGACACCCGCAGCAAAAGGAACGCCCTGACGCTGGAGCTTTCGAAATACCGGGATTCCGCTGCCGCCACCGGCGATCACAAAGACCTCCTGCTTTCCTTTGGCAGGCTCCATTTCCAGGCAGCCAAAGGATGCGTTATAGCTTCCTGCCGTCACCCCGTAAAGGTGACGGATATACTCATCGGTAAAGATCTCCTCTGGAACGCCGCAGCGCTCAATTCGGTCTCCGTGAACGCAGATCACCAGATCTGACACCTTCTGAGCCAGATCCAGCTCATGCAAAGACATGAGCACCGCCATATGTTTTTCCCGGACCATCTCCTTTAAAATAGAGAGAAGTTCCAGCTTGTGGCGGATATCCAGGAAAGAAGTCGGCTCGTCCAGAACGATGACCTCCGGCTCCTGACAGATGGCCCGGGCCAGAAGGATTCGCTGGCGCTGGCCATCGCTGACCGCCGAAAAATCCCGGTCCTTCAGATCCCAGGCATGAACCAGCTCCATGGCTGCGCGCACTTTTTCGTGATCTTCCGCAGAAAGAATGCCAAGAACACCCGTATAGGGGTAACGTCCCGTTCCCACAATATCCTCGCAGGTCATGAGTTCCGGCTGCATCCGGCCCGTCATAACTACCGCAAGCTTCCTGGAAATCTCCTTATCCGTCATTTTTTCCATGGATTTCTGATCTAGAAAAACGGCTCCATCCACCAGCTTCAGCTGACGGATAATACTCTTCAAAATCGTGGATTTTCCCGCGCCGTTGGGGCCGATGAGCGTTAGGATCTGGCCTTTCTCCAGCGAAAGCCGGATATCCCGGATGAGCGCTTTTCCATCGTAACCCACGGTCATATTTTCCGTATAAATAAAACTTTTCTCCATGGCTTACCCCCGCTTCCGGTTTATCATGACATAGATCACCACCGGTGCTCCGAAGACTGCCGTCACCGAACTGATACTGAGCTCCGTGGGCGCAAAAACGGTTCTGGCAATGAGGTCACAGAAGAGGCAGAACACTGCTCCGCCCAGGAAACAGGCCGGAATCACCAGAATCGGTTTCGCCGTTTTCAGAAGACTCTTCATCAGCTGCGGCACTGCAATTCCCACAAAGGAGATCGGACCTGCAAAAGCCGTCACGCAGGCGGAAAGCACGCTGGAAAGCAGGATCAGTTCCACCCGGAACCGACTGATATTCACGCCCATATTTCTCGCATAAGCCTCCCCCAGCTGGTAAGCGCTCATGGGTTTGGAAAAGAAAAATGCCAGCCCCAGCGCCACAAAAACCACCACAGCCATGAGAGCCACATTGTCCCAGTTCATACCGGAAAAGCTTCCCTGAGACCAGTTATGCAGGTTGATGATGTTGGAATCGTCAGCGAACGTTACGACAAAATCCGTCACAGCGGAGCAGATATAACCGATCATAACGCCGCAGATGACCAGCATCGACATATTCCGGACCTTTCTGGAGACCAGAAGCACAAATCCCATGGAAATCAGCGAACCCACGAAAGCCGCCATAATCATCACCGCGGAACCCGCGGTCAGGCCTTTTCCCAGAAGAAAGATCATCGTCAGGGCGACCGTCAGCTTGGCTCCCGACGAGATTCCCAGGACAAACGGCCCCGCAATAGGGTTGTTGAAGAAGGTCTGGAGCAGGAAACCTGATACGGACAGAGCTCCACCCAGGATCAGCGCCGCCAGGATTCTCGGAAGACGGATGGACCAGATGATATTTCTGGCCGTCTCATCTCCTCCCTTCTGAAAAAGGATAGAGAAGACCTCACCCAGACTCACGGAGACACTGCCGGCGTTGATATTCCAGAAAATCAGTGCTCCTAAAAGCACTGTCAGGGTAACAAATGAAAAAATATAACGGATTTTTCCTCTTTTTTCCATATTACTCCAATCGATACAGGTAGGTGAGCCCTTCGGGATCGTCCTCCGTCAGCATCCGGTGGATATCCATGATGACATCACCGAGACAGGTCGTTTCCTGAAACATACTCTTGGTCAGGCACCAGACGTTTCCCTCTTTGACCGCCTTGAAATCCTTGAGAAGCGTACTCTTTTTCAGCAGCTCATCCAGAGAACCCAGCTCGCCGTCAATGGTACTGTTATAAATGATATAATCCGCATCCTTGGCTCCCGCATAGAAATCTTCCATTCCCATGTTCATCGTGGAAAGGCCTTCCTCATCGGTGCCCAGATCGTTGAAAATATACTTTCCACCGGCCAGCTCGATCATTTTCGACACATAATCATTGGATTTCCGCACGTTGGCAGAGCCCATGGAATTGATATAGAAAAAGGCCACGGTTTTTCCCGTGTTCTCGCTGTCTTTGATAGAGTTGAGCTTCTCTGCCTGCTCCTCAAAAACCGCCTCTGCTTCCTCTTCTTTATCCAGCAGGACGCCGTAAAGTTTCACCCACTCGGTCCGGCCTAAGGGGTGACTCTCATAACTGGAATGTTCCACCAGAACCGGAATGCCAAACTCTTCGAGTTTTTCTTTTACTTCGGGATTATGGTAGATCATCGTGGATTCCAAAGCCAGATCACAGTTTTTTGACAGGATCAGCTCATAATCCGGCGCACTGTATTTTCCGGCGAAAACAATGGAACCATCCTCCAGAGCCTGCTTCGCCTCGTCGATATACCAGCCATCCGCTTTCGTTCCGGAAAGACTGATGCTGCCAAGTCCGTCCAGAGCTCGGAAAAAGTCCATCGTGGAAGTTGCCACCAGGTAGATATTTTCCAGAGGCTGATGGATCACGGTGATATCCGCATCCAGACCGTCCGGCGCTTCTTTTCCCTCAGGCACCAGAAGAAACTGGTCGCCGCCTTCAATCGTAATCAGGGCATAATCGCCCTCATAATAATCCACGGCAAACTGATCCGCATACTGAAGCTCCAGACTGTGGTCATATTTGAGTCCTGCCAGATCCTCCTTCGCAGTGTCAGCTCCGGCCGTCTCACTGATTTCTTCGGCTGCGAAGCTCCGGATGGGAACCAGCGCTGCCGAAGAAGAAAAGATCACAGAAAACCCCAGGACTGCGTTCAGAAGCCATCCTGTTCTTTTTTTCATTTTTATTCTGCCTTTTCCATAGTAGAAGAATCAAACTGCAGGGTGTACTCGATCTCGTGAGGCTCGCTCATAGCTACGGTATCTCCAACGACTTCCATCGGATAATCGAAGCCATCTACCGGGATCTCAAAAGTAGAATTTCCCTCGGTGTTTACCGGCTCGTATTTCTCACCGTCTACCAGCATATAATCATAGTTCGGGCTGCTCCATACGATGGTTGCAGTTGCCTCGCCGTCTTTGATCGTAATGGCTGCCGGAGAATCTACGGTTGCTCTGCCGCTTCCGCCCTCCAGAGTTACCTCTGTCGTGTAATCGCCATCCTCCAGATTCAGATCAGCAACGGTCTTTTTCTCTGCGCCGTCCTCTTTCACCGGATTCTTGACGCTGACTTTGTGGTCGTACCATTTGCCTTTTTTGCCGATGGCTGCCACGGTAAACTCTTCATCAATGGCCGGCACCGGGATATCGAAGCCATAAACCTCCTCAGAAGTTCCGTCTTTATAGGTTACGGTATCTGTGGTCGGCTCCAGAAGCTCTGCTCCGTCTTTTTTTGCATCCTCAGCGCTTCCCATGAAAAGATTCAGAAAGCCCTTTCCGCTTAAAGATACATGAATGGTCATCTCACCATCCTTTACGGTCAGAACGCCTTTTCCGTCATTTGCCTCATTGACATGGAACATGGAGCTGTCCGTATCAAACTCTGCGGTGTAGGTGCCATCCTCCAGAACGCCCTCTGCCTCGGTTTCGGTCTCGCTGCCGGTCTCCGTCTCAGCCTCAGATACCATCTCGGTAACAGCTGTCTCGGTTTCGGTCTCTGCTGCCATTGCCACAGGAGCTGCCATCATGGCAGTAGCACAGATCAGTGATAAAAAGAATGTCATGGAACGTTTCATAATCAATTTCCTCCTCTTTTACAACAACTGCCCGGATGTCTTTGAAAACATTCCGGGCAGCTGAGATTTATCCTTTTGTTTGAACGCAGTCGCAAAAGCGGATTGCGAATGTCCGCTTTATTGATTATTTTGCGATAGAATCGATAGCTTCTTTTGTATGCTCTACATAAATCTGCTCAACAGCATCGATTCTTCCCAGTCCTGCGATCTGGCAGTCAACGCTGTCAAATGCTCCGGAAGCCTCGAACTGGCTCTTCCAGGAATCCTCATCATCGCCTGCCATATCGTTGTTAGCGTGGTCACCAGCTACAACCATCAGCGGACGAAGAACAACTTTCTTGAAGCCTGCATCCTGAGCCTTCTTGATAACCTCTTCACAAGCGGTATCTTCCGGCTTACCCTCTACCGTACCGATGAAAGCATTGGTGAATCCAAGCTCTTCCATCTGGGTCTGCATCTGATCATAGGTTACATTTGCAGTATGGGAAGTACCATGACCCATAAATACAAATGCAGTTCCATCCTCAGCTGCTGCTTCCATGCTGTCATAACCGGCTGCTTTTACAGCTTCATCGGTGATCGCCTGGGCAACTGCCTTCTTGTCGTCATTGATAACGGTAGCGTCGTCGCCTACCTCGCCCAGCATCGGCTCTGCGATGGCTACGGACTCAAATTTATCTTTATAACCGTCGATCGCTTCTACCATCTCATCGTACTCAGCGCCGTGCATCAGATGAGTCGGCTGTACAACCAGGTTTTTAACGCCATTGTCAACGGCACGCTGAAGAGCCTGATCCATATTGTCGATCTTCTCGTCATCTCTTGCCTGTACATGGTTGATGATGATCTGAGCAGTGAATGCTCTTCTTACAGACCAGTCCGGATATGCTTCCTGCAGAGCATCCTCGATGCCCTTGATATCCTCTGCGCGGCTGTCGTTGAAGGAAGTACCAAAGCTTACTACCAGAAGCTCGTTGTCACCGATCTCATCGCCGTTGCGGGGATCGTCTTTGGAAGCGTCGCCGGTGTCACGTCCGAAATACTCCGGGCTTGCCTCTTCACCTTCAACCAGCTCTTTCTGAGCGTCGGTCAGCTGATCCCATGCTTCTTTGGCTGCGGTACAGTCTGCATCGGTGGTATCGGTTCTCTCCTGAACATAGATCTTGTCGATCAGAGCTGCTACATTATCAGCTGCTGCCTGATCGTCGCTCTCAGAGCCTGCCTCAGTGGCATCCTCAGATGCTGCTTCGGTTGCTGCCTCAGTGGCATCCTCAGATGCTGCTTCGGTTGCTGTCTCTGTTACAGCCTCGGTTGCTGCTTCTGTTACAGCCTCAGTGGCTGTCTCAGTCTCCGTCTCGGAAGCATATACGCTTGCGGAACCCATCATTGTGATGGTGGATACACTCATCATGATTGCCAGAGCTTTTACCATTTTGTTTTTCATGTTACTTCTCCTCCTTGATCCAGACACAGATCTTTATGGTCTGACGTCCTGATGTATATAAATTTTTGCATCAGCGAAAATCACAGGATACGGAGATAAGAAAAATTTCCGGTTTTTCTGGAAAATCACAGAAAAAAACCTCTTACATCAATATGTAAAAGGATCGCGGGAAAAGATGATCGGTACAATCAATTACTCGTGACCCGGGATAATATCCCCGTACCAACATAAGGCAGGTTTCCTGGCTTACAGATCATTGTCTTTGCCGCCTTCCCGGTTTCCCAGTGGCACTTTTGGCTCTGACTCCCTGTTTACAGTGACGAGATCGCGCAGGACTTTCACCTGCTTCTCTTTTACCCGTTTATCGACAACTTCTTCTGTCAAAAACGGCACCTCATGCTTTCTTATTTTATTTTCAACTGTTCGGAGCGGCTATGGATTCTTCACGCTCTTAGTCGTATCATAGCACACTCCGATTCAAAGTACAAGCTGTTTTTCGGTCATTCTGCCCTTGCTTTTTGTAAAGCGGACATTCGCAGGCGGCTGATGTATGGACAGATCAGAAGCCCAGTGTATCATTGACCAGGATCACATGGATCCTGTCTGCATGGCGGGAATATCTGGTGATCAGAAACTGACAGCAGATCGTGTCCGGTGATTTACAGTCAAAGCATTTTCCGGTCTCCTTACAGGGAGTCTTAATGTCAAAACGCTGTGCATTTGCCGGTGCTGCCACATTTCTCGCACGTTTCATCGCTTCATCAAGATCGGAACAGACTTTGTTCATTCCGACAATAAATACTACTTTTTTCGGTCCCTGTGCGATGCAGGAGACACGGTTGGCATTTCCGTCAATGTTGACCATGATACCGTCGTTTGTAATGGCATTGGCGCTGGAAAGAAAAATATCCGCATCATAGGCAGCCAGAAGACCTTCTCTTGGTGCAAGCTTCGCCCGGTCAATATAGTTGTAATTGCCGTCTTCCAGTACCTGGATGAGACCGATCTCCTGTGCACTCATACAGCCGCCCATCGCAATGCTGCTTCCTTCCGGGATCAGTTCCATAGCGAGCTTTACCGCCTCTTCCTTATCTGCCGCATAATAACCGGACATGTTGCGGGATTTCAGACCCTTGATCACGGTCTGGGCAAGCAATTCGTTTCTTTTTCTCATGTTTTTATCCATAGGTAAAGTCCTCCTTTGTGCATGAATATACTTCTTTTTTCATAGATATCAGCTGTAAAAATTCTTTTTCGCTCACTATGACTGCGGATTGTTCCGCTGTAAAGCAGCTTATAGATTAGTTTATCAAAAATCTGACAGAAAAACAATGTTACTTCCTTTATTCTTTTTTCTGTAAATATCCCCCCCGGCAGCTTGTGAACAACTATAGACATGTTATGATGATGTTGGGGTCAAAAGGTATTTTGCCCCCAACTGATGCCTACGAATTGCTCCGCTGCAAAGCAGCTCCCGCAATTCTATAAACATTCGAAATCCGCTGATTTACTGCGTAAATCGCTGCTTTCTCATGTTTGGCGGGTCCCAAGTTCAAAAGCCTTATCATGCAAGCATGAACGGCTTTTTGACCTTTTGACCCTGGCATCATGTTATAATTACACAAAAAATAATTTACCGAAAGCTTTTATTGGTAAATAAAGAACATTTCAGAGAAGGAGAAAACAAATGAAACGTTTATCGGTTTGTATGCTCTTCGGGTGTGTGTGTGCATTTGGTCTGGGCGTATTATCATGTGAAGCAGCGGAGCAGAAAACACGGACATTAACAGATGCAAATGGACGTGAGGTTGAATTGAACGAGGATATTCAAAAGGCGATCGTATCTAATCGCTACAATCTGGAGATCATCCGGGCAGTAGGTGCGATCGACCAGGTAGAAGCGATTGATTCTCTTGCCTATACAAATGAAGCTTTCTGGCCGGAATTTACTTCTGATGATGTCTATGGAAAAGGCACCAGAGATTTGGATTATGAAAAAATCATTTCCTATAATCCTGATATATTTATTGTACTTCCAGGACAGTATTCGGATGAAATGGCTGAAAAACTGGGTGATTATAACATTCCTGTTTTTGTTTTAAATTGTGCCTCCGGTCAGACAGTGGAAGAATACAATGAGCAGATCGAACTGTGTGCAGAGATTTTCGGAAAAGAAGAAGGCGCTGAAAGAGTCATCGATTTTTGTTCTTCTATTCGGAGCGAAGTTGCAGAAAGGCTGAAGGATATGCCGGAAGAAGACCGAGTAAATGTTTATCTGGAATATTATGATGCCTATACTACATGTTTTGGAAACGAGAGCGGTTGGGGGCAGATGATCAATCAGGCCGGCGGCCATAATGTGATCGAGTCTGATATGCAGGTAGAAGATTCCGATTATGCGGATGCAGAAGCAGTGATCAACAGTAACCCGGACGTAGTGATAAAAACCGTTTACAGAGATCAGAAGGACGGGATTATGGCAGATAATTATCTTCCGCCAGAAGAAGCAGATTATATTTTCGCAAAAGAAGAAATGAAAGCCAGAGAAGGTTTTTCAAAGATGAAAGCCATAGAGGATGATAATATAATTATGTGTTCCGATTTCTGTCTGCGAGGCGGCGGAAATACGGTTGGTCTTGCTTTCTTTGCGAAATGGCTTCATCCGGATCTTTTTGAAGATTTTGATGCTTATGAAATTTTTGATCAGTGGATGACAGAATTCCAGAATATGGATGCAATTGAAGGTCATGTATATGAGGGATGACCGTCTGAAACTGGCACAGGAGTATCAAAAAAGAAGAAATAAAAAGATCGCATATTTGTTTCTGTTTTCTTTCGGAATATTACTTTTGGCATTAGTGGCCTGCTTTATAGGCGTTACGAATGTAACGCCTATAAAGCTTTTTAATACGGTTTTTCATACCTCAATAAAAGATATACAGCCGCTCTCTGAACTGGAAACAGCCGTTCTGGTCAATATCCGTTTATGCAGGGTGACAATGGCAGTGGTTACAGGAGCAGGTCTGGCTGTCTGCGGAAATATCATGCAGTCCATTACCGGAAATGCCATGGCCAGTCCGTTTACGACCGGTGTATCCAGTGCAGCCGCTTTTGGTGCAGCTTTGGGAATTGTTTTTGGCGGAAATAAAGCTAATATTACCATTTTGCTGGCTTTTGCATTTGCAGCTGCTTGTACGATTGCTGTATATGGAATTTCCTTACTGAAGGATTTCAATGCAAATTCGTTGATATTGTTAGGCGTTGCTGTGAATTATCTTTTCAGTGCATTAAATTCCTGTTTACAGTATTTCGTAAGTGAGCATCAACTGGCATCTATTGTTTACTGGACCTTTGGGAGTCTGACCGATGTGGTATGGTCTCAGGTCTTTATATCATTTGTGATTTTCATGGCAGCGTTTCTGTTCTTTATGCGCCATAGTAAAGATTACAATATTATTGCATCTTCCGGAGATGAAAGTGCCAAAGCACTGGGGGTAAATGTAAAACAGTTGCGAAGCATCAGTGGAATCGCAGTTGCGCTTCTTGCTGCAACATTGGTAAGCTTTACCGGAGTGATCGGATTTGTGGGACTTGTTGCTCCCCATATCGCAAAATTCATTGTTGGCGGTGAACATGGTCTTCAGCTTCCCTTAAGTGCTTTGATCGGAGCTGCCCTGGTACTTCTTTCTGATACCGTAGGACGCAGCATAATCAATCCGGTCATAATCCCTGTCGGTGTTGTGATCTCCATAATCGGTGTCCCCATTTTTATTTATATGATCATGAGAAAGGGGAAAAATTGAAATATGAATTTTTCGATAGAACATTTAAAATTTGCATACAAAAAAGAAACACCTTTGATATTGGATGATATTTCTTTTTTCCTTCCGGAAGGCAAGATAACAGTAATCATGGGAGCAAATGGCGCCGGAAAAAGTACGTTGCTGAAATGCCTGAATCATATTTACAAACCGGTTGCCGGCTGTGTCCTTGCAGACGGAAAAGATGTCGGACGGATGACACCAAAGGAAAGAGCTTCCTTTATCGGATATGTCCCGCAAAATACAGAATTATGTCCGGGGCTTACCGTTTGGGAAACCATTTTATCCGGGAAAGGCTCCGGTTTTAAAGGAAAGCCTTCTTCAAAGGATCTTACAGAAGTGGAAAAAATCCTGAAAGATCTTGCCTTGGAAAGATATGCATTTACCGATGTATGCAGTTTAAGCGGTGGTGAAAGGCAGCGTGTACTTATAGGAAGAGCACTGGCACAGGATCCGAAAATTATTTTACTGGATGAACCTACCAGTAATCTGGACCTACGTTATCAGCTTGAAGTGATGGAAATACTGAGAAGCATAAGTTCAGAAAAGAAAATGACAGTAGCTGTCGTGATCCATGATCTGAATATGGCATTGCAGCTTGCAGATTATATGATTATTTTAAATAAAAACAAGATCGTTGCAAAAGGAATTCCCGACCAAATATTAACAAAGCAGCTAATACAGGACGTATATAAAGTAGATGCGTCTATCATTGAAGTTTCCCGGAGAAAAGTGGTAATCCCTGAAAAACTGTGTTGTAACTGCTGATATGAGTGGGGATTTCCTTTGTTTTCTTATTTCCCCACCACCCTGCAGAAAATCACCGCCACCCCAGTGCTCGCCGCCGTTGCCAGAATGGCCGGGAATGTGATGGCGGAGGGGTTCACGCTTCCGTACTGACTCCGGTAGGCAATCATCGTGACGGGAATCAGCTGGAGAGAAGAAATATTCATAATCAGGAAGGCACACATTTCCCGGCTGGCGGTCCCGGGCGGCACCGGTTTGCTGTCCGGGATCCTGCCGCTCCGCCGCTTTTCTTCCAGATTTTCCAGATCCTTCATGGCTTTTAAGCCCGCCGGGGTGGCCGCCATGCCAAGACCAAGGAAATTAGCGATAAAATTCATGGAGATCGACTCATAAGCCGGATGGTCCGCCGGGATCTTTGGAAAAAGAAAACGGATCAGAGGCCGGATCTTCCGGCAGAGCTGTTCTGTAAGCCCTGCATCCTTCGCAACTTCCATCAGTCCCTGCCAGAAGGCAAGGATTCCCGTCATTGTCATACAGAGTGTCACTGCCTCCCGGGAGGCACTTAAAACAGCATCTGTGATTTCCTGCATCCGCCCGTTAATTGCCCCGTATAAGATTCCAATAAGCAGCATACCGCCCCAGAGAAGATTCATAGAAAAAACCTCCGCACGGGATTTTTATATCCTATGCGGAGGTTTGATAAAATATGGTTTCAGTCACCTGCCAGAATTATCTTGCAAGTCTTTTCTTCTGCTTTTCCCAAAGCTCTTGGTAAGCAGGACTTGATTCCAGCAACTGAGAATGCGTTCCTCTTGCGCTTATCTGACCATCCTCGATCATAAGGATCTGATCCGCTCCCATTACTGCCGAAAGCTTGTGTGCGATCACAACAAGTGTTTTTCCCTTTACCATTTCGGTTATCGCCTGTTGGATATAAGCCTCATTATCAGGGTCAATGCTGGCAGTTGCTTCGTCGAGCAGAACTATGGGCGCATCCTTAAGGATCGCTCTTGCAATGGATATTCTCTGCTTTTCTCCTCCCGAGAGAGTCGAACCGCCTTCGCCTATCACTGTGTCATAGCCATTTTCGAGCGCAGATATAAATTCGTGGCAGCGGGCCTTTTTGCAGGCTGCGATAACATCTTCCTTCGTTGCGCCCTTTTTTCCGAAAGCGACATTGTTAAAGACGGTATCGTTAAAAAGATATACATTCTGAAAAACCACACTTATATTTTCAAGAAGGCTTTCCGTTGTCATTGCTTTTATATCCGTTCCGCCAATGCTTACCGTACCCGAATCGGTATCCCAAAAGCGGGCAATCAGGTTTACAACGGTGCTTTTTCCACAACCGCTTTTTCCGACAAGCGCAGTCATGCTGTGCTGCGGTATATGAAAACTCATATTTTTGATAACAGCTGATTCATTGTAGCCGAATGTAACGTTCTTAAAATCAATATCAAAGTTATTGAGTCTGACCGGTTTTCCACTGTCATCCATCATCTCCGTCTGCCTTACTCTGTCATAACGGTCAAGAGATGCATCTGCAACTCTGAACGCAGTTATATTTATAAGTGCAAGCATCGGAGCGGCAAGTTCAAAAGCAAATACTAACATTGCAATAACAAAAGGCAGCTCCATTCCGCCATCAAGTCCAACATATCCGCAGATAAAAATAACTGCTGAAATGCAGAGTCCTGTCATACACTGCGATACGATAATGGGAGTTGAAAAACGTTTTTCAAATTTTATCTGAGCTTCGGTAAGCTTCCAGAAATCCTCCGAGGTCGCTTTGTGGCTTTTTCCCGCAAGGTTGAACGCCTTCACAACAGGCATTCCTTTTATGTATTCAATGACTGTTCCGACAAGCTTGTTCTGTGCCTCCTGCTGATTTACCGCCTCTTCTGAAGCAACCCTGTGAGCCGCGGCGAATGCAGCAAAAAACAATGCCGTTGTAATTGCCATGGCCAACGCCACCCACACATTGAGTGCAAGAAGAAAAACGAAGGATATACCAATGCCGATAACGGAAGTTGTTATCTTACCAAGGGTATCCATTCCGTGTTCTTCCACAAAAGAAATGTCATTTGTGATGACGGAAGTAACATTTCCGATATTACCCTCGGAGAAAAATCCCATTGGGAAACGCTTTATCCTGTCGCCGAAAGTCATACGCTCACGGGCGAATATCTCATATCCCACACCTGACTGGTTGATGTCTGTCAGGTAACGGAATATCATTCTGAGAATAACACCGGCAAAGATACCGGCAAAAGCAATGATAATCGTATTTTTACCAAAACTACCGTTTATTATGGTCATAAGCTCATACAGCAGTATACAGATCGGAACATTCGATGCAAGGCTTTCAAAAAATGAAAGCACATAAGCACGGTTAAGTTTTTTGCGATATTCTCCCGAAAGCCCCATGATTCTCTTTATGAACTTAAACATTTTCAGCCCCCTCCTTTACGGCAATGTTCCAGCTGCCTGCTTCCAGGCTCATCTGCCACAGCCTGCGGTAAATACTGCTGTTTTCCATAAGCTCATCATGCGTGCCGTTTGCCGAGACTCTGCCGCTGTCAAGCACGACTATGTTATCGGCATCTGCGATCGTCCCGAGTCTGTGAGCTATCATAATGACTGTTCTGCCCTTTGTCAGTTCATTCAGAGCGTTTGTTATAAGCTCCTCATTTTCCGCATCGGTGTATGCAGTGGCCTCATCAAGGATAATTATAGGTGCATTTTTCAATATCGCTCTTGCAATGGTTATACGCTGACGCTCACCGCCAGAAAGCTTTCCGCCAAGAACGCCTACCTCCGTATCATAACCGTGAGGAAGTTTTGAAATGAAGTCGTGGCAGGCAGCAGCCTTTGCCGCTGCTGTCATTTCAGCCATGGTTGCGTCTTTTTTTCCCATGCGGAGATTATCAGCAATCGTACCTCTGAAAAGGAAATTATCCTGGGCAACATAGGCTGTCATACTCATAAGCGTATCAAAAGTATATTCACGAATGTCACGTCCCCCTATGGTTATGCTTCCGTCGGAAACGTCCCAGTAATGAACAGCCAGTCTTGCTGCTGTAGATTTTCCGCTGCCCGATTCACCAACAAGAGCTGTCTTTTTCCCCTGCTCCGCTTTAAAGCTCACATTTTTAAGAACGTCCCTGTCCTTATATGCAAATGTAACATTTTTAAATTCCACATCATAGCTTTCCGGCCGCTCGGAAATATTTCCCGAATGAACATCCTCCGCGCTGTAAAGAGCTTCCAGCTGCTTTACGGTGTAATCCACCTGCGGAAACATCGGAAAGAAATTTATCACTCTCGTAAGCGGTCCGCTCATGCTGAGATCAAGCATAAGAACAAAGATCCATGTATTAAGATCAAGGCTGCCATTGTAATACAGGATTGCACCGACAGGCAGTGTAAGCAGAACCGTACAGGGCATTCCCGCATAAACCAGCGACATGGAACGCCAGCTCTCCCTGAACCAGTCAAGGGTAAACGTCTTATAATTCTCCACTGTATCGGAGTATTTTTTGAATGAGCTTGTGGTCTGGCCAAAGATCTTTATTACTTCCATTCCTGAAACATACTCAACAACAGCATTGTTGAGCTTTGCTCCTGCTTCGTAATAAAACGGCATTTTCTTCATTCCTGATTTCATCATCATTCCCATTCCAATGATCCCGAATGGCAGCGATGCAAGCGAAAGCAGCCCCATTCTCCAGTCTGTCGCAAAGATCACCGCCAGCACAATAAACGGCATAATAAGATTGGGGATTCCCTCGGGAAGCATATGTGCAAGCATAAGTTCAATGCGTCCTATCTCTTCCACAAAGCTTTTCTTGTATTTTCCCGTTCCGCCGTCTGCGACCTCGCCCAATGGCTGATGCATAAGCTCGTCTGCAAGCTTCACACGCATATTGTAAAGTGTTCCGAAAGCTCCCTCGTGGGAAAGATTGAGCCCCTCTCCGTAAAGAATATACTTTACCGTAAAGCAAATCAATATAAGCACAGATGTCCTTACAACATCTGCCATTACAGCAGCTTCACTGATGTATTTCCCGATAAGACCGCTTATAAGAAAATACGGCACAACCCCTATGGGGACGCTTATCGAGATAAGTACAAGTGCTGTAAAAATGTGCCGTCTGTACTTTCCCGCATACTTTAATATAGATGACATTTCGCTCCTCCTCTTATTAGCATTGGCTAACTAATATAAAATAAAAAAGGCACACTTACTGTGTACCTCTTAATATTACAGATTTCATACATCTTTTTTCTACTCCGGAAAGCGTTTTTTTTGCTCCGAAGCATTATTTTTCATTCGCCGGCGATATTCAAGCGGGGGATAGCCGTAAACCGCACGGAATGCCGAAGCAAACTTGCTTTGATTGCCGTATCCGACGAGGTGAGCAACATCTCCGACGCTCATTTCCGTGCGTCCCGAAAGGAGTTCAGCCGCATATCGGAGCTTTTTAGCTCTGATATAAGCGCCCACAGGCTGACCGTAAAGGCGCTTGAAGCAACTGCTGAGATTTGTCTCGGAAATACAGAATTTCAATGCAAGTTCGCTTATGGTGATCTCATCAATAAAATGAAGATTTATGTAGGCATATACTTCCTTTACCGCCTCTGCAACCGCATGGGAAAAGCTCGGCAGACGCTCCTGACATTCATATCCGCCTGCATTTATAAAGCACAAAAGCTCCAGTGTTTTCAGCACCATATAAGGCCTGCGTATCTTTTCATCAACATGATACAGCTCTGAGAAAATATGCTCAAGAGCAGGTTTGGCTCTTATAAAAAAGGTCGGTGAATTGCTGAATAAACGCTCTGAAATGCGTTTGAGATCTATTTCTGCTTCAGGTATCCGCTTGTCTATGACAGGCTGTGCCTTTTCAATATTGATCATAATAGAAATTCCTCTGTATTTGCCGTAAGGAATATGTGAAGATACGAACTGTGAGCCGTTTGTATCGCTTATTGCAAGATCTCCGCTGCTTAAGAAACCGATTTCACCTGTTTCAAGCTCAAATTCAAAGCAGCCCTCGTTACAGTAGTTTATCTGAATAAACCCCGGAACGGGCGGAGTGTCCTGCCAGCATGACTTCATATCAAGAACATCATAGGACATAAGTATCCCGGGCATGACTTCATAAACATGCATGATTCCTTTTCCGCTTCCATCTGAATCAGAAAGATAATAGATCGTGCAGTTCTTTCCATCCTCTTCACCTGCAAATTTGTAGTTTCTCCATGTTTCGGGGCTTATCTTTTTCATAAATCCTCCTTAAATACAAATACGCTGCACATCTGTTATTTCTGACAGATGTGCAGCTGATAACTTTATTTAAGATCGATTCCGCTTACTTCAACATACTGGCTGTCCGGGCAGAATTTATAGCTGTTTATCTTATCGCTGTTCCATGCGGCAAGTTCAACTGTGTTTGCAAAAGGAACGCAGAGAGCTTCATCAGGAATAGTCGTGAGGATTGTGTTGTATATCTCCTTTATACGGTTCTCATCGGAGGAGCAGTTAAGCTCGGAAACAATTCCCTCAGGCAGGAATGCGGCAAACTGCACTGCAACGGGATCTGCGCTGACTGCGGGATCCATATTGGTAATGGGCGTGAAGGGGTCAAACGAACCGCCATAGGTGCGATAGTGGATAATATCATATTCACCGTTCATCGAAGCTTCGTAGTAGGTCATCATATCCATCTCAGAGACATCCACCTTGAAACCGACCTTGCCGAGCTGAGAAGCGATGGCAAGCATACCGTCGCCGATGCTTCCGTAATCGCTTGTGTAAAGCATAGTCATCTCAAGCGGAACTCCATCCTTATCCCTGATGCCGTCTCCATCAGAATCCGTCCAGCCAGCTTCCTCGAGAAGCTGTGCAGCCTTATCCGGATCATAGCTGTAAACAGTAGCATCAACATCACAGTACGGCTTTGATTTACTGAAAAGAGTCTCGGCAGGTGTCATTGTTCCCTGGAAAACATCGTTTGATATGGAATCCCTGTCAATAGCATATTCAACGGCAAGACGCACATTTTTATCATCAAAGGGAGCCTTTGCCATATTGAAACCTATATAATTTGTAAGAGTAGGTTCATCATTGATTGCTGTGCCGAAAGAGTTGTCTGCAGAAAGTTCCGTGTAAGCATCTGCACTGAGTCTTGCTGCACCTGTTATGGCATCGATCTCGCCGCTTCTGAGTGCGAGCACCTTTGCATCGTTATCGGAGATAACCTTTATCTTGAATGTATCTGCCTCGGGAGCTTCACCCCAGTAATATGGATTGCGGACAAAAGTATAAACACTTCCGTCGAAGTCTCCCTGATACATATATGGCCCTGTTCCCATCGTCATTGTCTGGAAATCATCGGCTTTATATGTAAGGTCATCGTTAAAGCCGTTCGGGTTTACGATACCGAGAGGATTACAGGTGGAAAGGTCGTTGAGAGTACCATAGTAAGGCTGGGTGAGCTTTATAACAACCGTGGATTCATCGGGAGCCTCAATCGTGTCGATGACTGTCATGAGTTTTCCGTATGAACCGATATACGCTCCAAGGTTCACTGCTGCAGCTTCAAGACTCTTTTTTACCGCTGCCGCATCACAGGGAGTTCCATCGGAGAATTTGATGCCGTCCCTGAGGGTGAAGGTGTATTCCTTTCCATCCTCGCTCACATCCCATTTTTCTGCAAGACTGCCCTTATATTCACCATCCTCATAGGCAACAAGGGTATCGTAAAAATTATGTTCCCAGTAGGATATGCCGTAATTTGAGGACATTCCGCCATGAACGACAGCATAAAAGCCTGCATCAAAGGTCCAGCTCTCGCAGAGAGTTACGTTTTTGTTTTCCTCTGATTGATTGTCAGCTGCTCTGCTCGTGCTGCCGCAGACAGCCATATTTGCGCAAAGCGAAAGTACCGTAGCCGCAGCAAAAAACTTTTTCATTTTCATATTATCTTCCTTTCTGTGGAAATTTGCTGTATATTAACCGCTTTTGGCGGAAATATCCTGTTTTTTTATTCCTGATAACGAGGAGTTTATAAGTGTTTTGGCGTATTCACTTTCAAATACCTTTATATCCCCTGAATATTTTACAGTTTCAAGTATCCTGCCGCTTTTCATAACGGCGATCCTCTGTGATGTGTAAAGAGCGGCATCTATATCATGAGTGATAAGCAGGAAGCCTTTTCCTGAGTTTTTCTGTATCCTTATAAGCAGATCAAGGACACTTTTTCTCACCGCGGCATCCAGTCCGCTGACAGCTTCATCAAAAATTATGTAATCCGGATCTGCCGCAAGAGCCCGGGCAATACAGATTCTCTTCTGCTGTCCTCCCGAAAGCTCTCCCGAACGCCGCGAAAGAATATTTTGCGGAAGCTCCATCTGTTCCATAAGCTTCTCAACCGTTTTTCTTTCTTCTTCACCTGAACATTTTTTCAGATTTTTTATCGGTTCTGCAATGGTTTCATATACGGAAAAGCAGGGGTCAAGAGCAGCTCTGCTGTTTTGAAGAACAAGCTGAAGTTTTGCACAGAGCGCCTTGTTTTTTCTTCGCAGCCTGGGAGTCAGGATTTCTCCGTCACACATGACAGTTCCGCTGTCAGGAGAAATAAGTCCCGAAATTATCTTCACAAGAGTGGTCTTTCCCGATCCGCTTTCTCCTACAAGAGAGCAGAACTCGCTTTTATCCAGAAAGAAACTCTCATGATTGACTGCAGCAAATTTTTTTCCATCCGTGACAAAATATTTGGTAATATCAGTTGCCGTTAAAATATGTCTCACCTCATATCAGCAGAGCGGCATCCAGCAGCTCCTTTGTATATTCATTTTCGGGAGAGGAGATCATTTTCTTTATATCGCCCTGCTCCACAAAAACGCCATTCTTCATTATATAAGCATGCCCGCCGAAGCGGCCTGCCACAGCAAAATCGTGAGTTACCATTATGACAGCTGCACTGCCGCACAGACTTTTAAGCATATCCGTGACTGCTATTCTGTGCTCTGCGTCAAGGGCGGTGGTAGGCTCATCTGCAATGATCAGCCTGGGACGGTTCATAATCGCTGCCGCCACAGCTGCCCTTTGCAGCATTCCGCCTGAAAGCATGTATGGATAGCTTGACCACACCGCTTTGCAGTCTTCCAATCCTGCCCTTTGCATCGCTTCAAGAACAGCATTTCGGGCTGCTTTGGCACTGCTTTTATTATGAAGTCTGTATGTTTCCGCAAGCTGATTCCCAATTTTGCAGGAAGGGTCAAAGGCTGTCATCGGATTTTGAGGGATAAGCGCGATATCGCTTCCGTAAAGTTTCCTTCGTTTCTTTGCATCTGCCGACAGAATATCTTCTCCTTTAAAAACTATCTGTCCCGATACGTCGAAATCATATCTGTCCGTGAGGCCAAACAGCGCACGGCATATCATTGTCTTTCCGCTGCCTGACTGGCCAAGTATCAGAAGCGGTTCGCCTGCATCAACAGAAAGATCAATTCCGTCAACAGCTTTTAATCCGCTGCTTTTTACTCTCACGGAAAGCTTTTTTATTTCAAGCAGCATCTATATTCCTCCCTCAGAGGTCAGTGCATCACGCAGAGCTTCGCCGAAAAGATTAAAGCCACCTGCAGTGATAAGAATGCAGATTCCGGGATAAACAAGCATCTCGGGGTGACTGTAAAGCCCCGTTCTCGCTTCATCCATCATAGCACCCCATTCGGCAGTGCCCTGGGGAAGCCCAAGTCCCAGAAATGAAAAGCTCGATATAATGATGATCGCAGAAGCAACTCCCGTACTCATATAAACGATACACTGCGGAAGAATATTCGGTATCAGGTGTCTGAATATCAGGCCTGCCGTGCCGCAGCCGCTTATTCTTGCAGCTGTAATATACTCTTTGCCCATCTCTGTTACCGCATATGAACGGACCGTTCTTGCAAACCACGCCCACATAGAGATCACAACAGCAACAGCAATATTCTGTATGCCGTTTCCGAGGATACTTATCACAGCAATGGCTGTTATGAGCGACGGAAAGGAAATAAAAACATCACAGATAAATGTGATTATCCTGTCGACCTTTTCGCCTGCACAGGCACTGAAGGTTCCTATAATAAGCCCCAACACTCCGAGTATCAGCATCATGGGAACACTCATTCCAATGGAATATCTCGCACCGTAAATAAGGCGTGAAAGCTCGCATCTTCCGAGCTGATCCGTTCCAAGAGGATAATTGGCATCCGCCTCATGGTATTTGAACGATGGATCTATCTGGTCCGGCGGATTTGGTGCTATTACAGGTGCAAATATCGCACATATAATTACGATTGTAATAAGTATAAGTCCTATGACCGCCTGTGGTTTTGAAAAAATTTTCTTAGTCATTTATCTCCCTCACCATCCATGGGCATATCAACCTGTTTATCACATCCGCTGCAAGATTTGCAGTCACAAACACTACCGCAATTATCACAATGCAGGCGGCCGTAGCAGGAGAATCTCCGCTCACAACACAGGAAATAAGATAGGTTCCTACCCCGTTCAATGAAAAAACCTTTTCTGCAACAGCGCTTCCTGCAAGCATATATCCAAGATACTGACCGAAAAGAGTTATCACAGGCGGCAATGAATTTTTAAATCCGTGCTTTACGATTATCTGCCATTCGGACAGCCCTCTTGTCCGTGCATATGCCGCATAATCCGAGCTTATTTCTGAAAGCAGGGATGAACGCATTACCCTGATTGCTCCGCAGGCTGACGGAAACGCAAGGGCAAACGACGGAAGTATATATCCTTTTATTCCCGCCTTCGGAGCAACGCTGAATATCTGCAGTCTGACTGCAAACAGCAGCAGAAGCATAAATCCGAGCCAGAAAACCGGCAGGCAGATCCCGCCTATAGTCAGCAGCCTCACAATATGATCAAACATTTTATTATGAAACCTTGCACACAGCATGGATATGGGAAAAACAATAAGTATCATCCAGCCCATTGCCATAATAACAAGTCGGAATGTTACAGGAAAAAAACTCTTTATATCATCCGTTATGCTGTGATAGGTAACTACCGATTTTCCCATATCACCTGTAAGCAAGCCTTTCAGCCACAGGAAATAGCGTGCAGGCAGCGGCTCATCAAGTCCCATTTCTTCACGCAGGGAAGCTATGAGTGCCGTATCGCCTGCCGAATTGCTTCGCATCGCAACAGCCAGGGCAGGATCTTTTCCCGAAGCTGTCATAAGAATAAAGCACAACACCGTCACCCCTATAAGAACGGGAAGCATGCCCGCAATCCTTTTTATTAAATATTTTTTCAAGTGGATCTCCTTAAAAGTAAGTTTGCGCTAACTATTTGTTTTGCGATTTTTATGATAGCACATCTTAGGACAATTTCCACTCCAAAATCACATTCTTTCGCTCCGAAAAATCAATCCCGTTTTCATCATGATGTTTTCATTTCTGAAGATCAGGCTTCATCCCATCCACCCGAAACTCCTCCATCCGCTCCTTCAAAAACATAAGAAACTTCTCCGCGGCAGGTACAAGATCCGGCAGGGACGCAATGCCAAACTCTACCGTCTGCGGCGGATCGAGCGGCAGAATGCGGACCTTTCCCGACCATGCACGCCCATTGATGGCATTGTTCATACTCACTCCCAGACCGGCTTCCACCATGGAGTAAGTGGCAAGAGAATCCATCGTGGAAAATTTAAGGTTCGGCGTAATGCCGCAGCGGGCAAATACGCGCGCATTATCAATATCCCTGCCGGGGTACGTCTCAATGTACGGCTCGCTGGCAAAGGCTGCAACCGGAAACGCCCGAAGCTCAGCCATCGGATGAGACTGCGGGAGCCATGCCGTTAATTCATCCTGCATGAGAGGCAGCCAGTTGTGTTCTCCCTCCTGCTCCATCGGCTTTATGCTGGGCACTCATAACGGCACGTCTTACGAAAATGCCTGCCATTACATGCAGCTCGTTGCGCTCTTCTATACATTTTGCTTTACCGGCAACACCTTTGCCGGTTATTTCAACGGAATCGGCCATGTTTCCATCCCATTTATCGGCGCTGCGAGTCATATTGCTCTGCGGGTAATTCTCTCCTGGCTGCTGATTGAAAAAATGGGACTGCCGGAAATGAAGGAGAGATACTGCGCCACGGTCTCGCTTTTTTCTTCCTCTTCCAGCAGTTCCAGGTAGCCGCTGATCGCGGTAAGGGGCGTGCGAAGGTCATGGGAAATATTGGTCACGGCCTCCTTCAGCTCCCGATCGCCATTCTGGTATTTCCGGTGCTGCTCTTTCAGAATTTTCAATTCCTCGTTGAGTTCCCGAGCCAACTTCCGGAGCTCCGGATTCCGCGTGTCAACGGTGATGAGTCCATTGGTCTCCTCCGTAAGAAGCCTCGCGAACTCGCTGCTGACCTGCTCCATATTCTTTTTTAGGGAAAAAATCTTAAGCCCCAGCAGAAAAATCACCACAACACTGAGCTCCGCCCTCTGTCCCACCGGATTCAAATCCTGCAGATTCTCATAGACCAGCCGTAACTTTCCTGAAAGATAACGCGGATTGGGAATCTTTACCCATTCCGTGTCGTCGTTGAGATAGAAATCCACACTTTCCTCTGTGTTTTCCCCCACCACATCCTGCATTGCTTCGTAAACACTCTTCGGCTCATAGGTAAATTCATCCTCAGCAAGACGGCTGTAAACAGCCATACCCAGGGTCAGAAGCGTGATTCCTGCCACAAGCCCTGTCACAGCTCCGGCAGTTTTATTCCCCATCACCATGACAAAGAAGGTGAAAAAAGCCGCGTCCAGGTTCTCGGCAGCCGTCATATCCTGATAAATGGCCGGCGTTTCCACCACAGCTCCCATCCGTTTCCGCATTTTCCGGATCGCAGGGTCCGTATTTTTGACACCGTAAAGGCTGTAGCTCCCGGAAGTGGGGTTCTGCAGACCGCAGATTTGCCGGATCAACGTCGTCTTCCCCGCTCCGTTTTTTCCAACAAAACCATAGATGGCCCCCTTCGGAATATGCATGTTCAGCCGATGCAGGGCCTTAAAATTCCTGTAACTCTTGCAAAGATCATTTGTTACCAGACAGTCAGTCATGTCAATCGCTCCTTTCGTTCCGCCATACTCTACCGCAAAACCGTAAAGAAAGCGGTCAGGAAAAGGGTAAAGATTTCGTAAAGGTCAAAGGAGTCGGAAAACTATATTTGTAAACTTTTTGCATATCTAAATTCTATAATATCCCTGGGAGCTGTTTCCTGATATGCCTGTTCTTTATGCATAAAATTTACGATTTCATTTTTACTCATTTTTCCAAGTTTTTCTGTAACAAAATTTAAAATGTCTTCTTCTTTTGATAATGCTGGAAATTCCTGTTTTCCATTCAATGAAAAACGATATGCATTTGTTTCTCCCAGATCAATCTCTTCGCAGGGAACTCCCCTTAAATCAATGATTGAATTATGACCTACAGGTACTGCCCTCATTGGCAATGCCTGATACACCAAACCAGTAATAGCGGCCCCTCTTTTTTTATACGCCAAAGCATCCGCATACCACATAAGTTTCATCAGTTTTACTTTATAAAGACTTGTTATATTGGCAGAAGCCGCAAAATATCTTATTACATCAACAACCTTTCTTCCCCGGAAAGCCCCGGCAGCATCAGATCCAGAAGGATGAGATCCGGCCGTTCCCTCTCCAGCAAAAACAGGGCCTCCGTCCCGGAATAAGCCCGCCACGCCTCATGTCCTGCCTTCAGAAGAGCGGTCTCTATCATATTTCCAATCGAAACGTCGTCATCGATAATCAGGATTTTCGCCATTTTCTTTTACCTCACTCTTATTGATTGATTTTATCATCTAAAGACTTTTTCATTCCCTTTTGTAAACGGTATAATGTCAGTAAGAATTTAATACAGAGGAGGAGAGTTTTGATGAAAAAGATTCATTTTGATACGGAAAAAGATGGCTTTTACGGCGCATACTGGAAATGCGCGGCCGGTTCGGACTGCGCGATGATCACCATGCTGGGGGATGACCCCGAGGACTACATGGCCCGCTCGGCGGTCAAATATCTCCTGAGTCTCGGCATCAACGTCCTGACCATGTCCCCTGCGAAAAAAGACTACGGCCATCACAATTATCCTCTCGAGCGGATTGAACGGGCCATCAAATGGCTGAAAAAAACCGGAAACCGCCGGCTTGCCATCGCAGGAGCCTCCACCACCGGAACGCTGGCTCTGACCGCGGCTTCTTATTTTCCCGAGCTGACCCTCACCATCGCCATGACGCCCAGCGATTTCATCTGGCAGGGCTTCATGCAGGGCAAAAAAGACGGCTGCAAGGAATGGCCCATCGAAGGAGAATCCCTCTTTTCCTACCACGGCAAGCCGCTCCCCTACATGCCCTTCTTCTATCAGCATCCCAAATATTGGCAAATCATCGCCGTAGAGTCCAGGCGCACC
>OLRT01000584.1_pt1 | contig 28245 bp, 26 predicted proteins | sample 1672021 | NCBI WGS metagenome assembly OLRT01 (sample SAMEA3136637, study PRJEB25190) | human gut metagenome | reverse complement strand
AAATGGGAGATGCAGGATTAAACCCTCACGACAATTATTCCGGATGGAGCTGTCTGCGTTATGGTGTAGGAGAAACATTGTTTAAGTACAATGACAACATGGAGGTAGAACCATGGCTTGCCACAGATTATGAATTTACAGACGATAATACCGTAAAAATCACACTTCGTGACGGAGTGAAATTTTCCAGTGGAAGAACCATGGATGGAGAAGCGGTAAAAGAATGCCTGGATGATCTGATCGCAAACCATGACCGTGCACCTTACGATATGAAGATCGATAAGATCGAAGCAGATGGAATGACAGTAACGATCCATACTTCCGAACCATGTCCGGCACTGATCAATTATCTGGGGGATCCGTATGGTGCCATTATTGACATGGATTATGGCGTACAGGGAGAAGGTGGTTCTGAAAATGTGGCAGGAACAGGCCCCTACGTTGCAACGGAAGTATCTCCGACGGAGATCAAACTGGTAAAAAATGATGATTACTGGGGCGGAGATGTAAAGGTAGATAACGTGATCGTAAAATCTTTCTCAGACGGAAGTGCTCTGACAGCAGCATTACAGACAGGAGATGTGCAGGGAACTTACGGGCTTCAGTACGATAATTATGCCCTGTTTGACGGAAATCCGGATTATCAGATCAGCTCCGTGGCAACAAGCCGCTGTTTCTTCGGACAGTTTAACATGGAATCAGAGCTGATGCAGGATCAGAATGTGAGAAAAGCCATTGAGATGGGAATCGATAAAGAGGGATTTTGCAGCGTGATCATGCAGGAACGGGGCGTTCCGGCAGTGGGTGCTTTCCCGGGCAGTTTTTCTTATGGAAATGATGCAGTGAAGGCACCGTCTTATGATCCGGAAGAGGCAAAAAAACTTCTGGAAGAATCCGGATGGAAGGATACAGATGGTGACGGATATGTAGATAAGGATGGAAAAAAACTTTCTATTACATGGCTGACCTATCCTACACGTCTGGAGCAGCCGAAGCTTGCCGAATATGCACAGTCCACTTTAAAGGACATTGGAATTGAGGTTAATGTTAACAATACAGCAGACCATGCGACATATGCGAAGAACGGAGAATTTGATGTATATGTAAGTTCGCTTACAACTGCACCTACCGGTGATCCGGAGTATTTTTTCACAAGTACGGTTGTATCTGACGCTGCCAAGAATTATGGTAAATACAGCAATGCTGCGCTGGATGATATCGTAACGAAGATGCATGAGACTTTTGATACTGATGAGAGAAGTAAACTTGCCATTGAAGCACAGCAGACGATCCTGGATGATGATGCGTATTTCTTTGTTTCCCATCTGAATATGGGGCTTGTATCGAAGGCAAATGTGTCAGGGCTGGCTGCGCATCCCTGTGATTATTACGAGATCACAGCAGATCTGGAAGTGAAATAAGATGGAATCATTGTTGAAGCTTGAGCATGTGACGATCTGTTACAACGGAGAACCGGTTGTACATGATGTGGATCTGGAACTGAATAAAGGGGAGATCCTGGGGGTGGTAGGCGAATCCGGAAGCGGAAAAAGTACCATCATCAAGGCAATCATGGGACTTCTGGGAAACGAAGGCATGGTGACAGAAGGAGATATCTGGTACAAAGGAAAAAATGTAGTGGATATGCAGGAAAAAGAACTCCGCACACTTCTGGGACCGGAGATCGCCATGATCTTTCAGGATTCAGGAGCAGCTCTTTGCCCCATCCGTACCGTAGGTGACCAGATTTATGAAAGTCTCCGTGAACACGAAAAGATCAGCCGCCATGAATGCGACAGACGTGCGTTGGAAATGATGGCGAAGATCGGGCTCAAAGATGGAGGGCGTGTTTTAAAGAGCTATCCTTTTGAACTGTCCGGTGGTATGAACCAGCGGGTGGGAATCTGCATTTCCATGCTGCAGAATCCATCACTTCTTCTGGCAGATGAGCCTACCAGCGCGTTGGATGTAACAGTACAGAAACAGGTGGTTGAGGAAATGCTGCTGATGCGCCGGGAGTATGAAACAGCCATGGTTGTTGTCACACACAACATCGGCGTAGTAGAAAAAATGGCAGATCAGGTTCTGGTACTGAAAAACGGAGAAGTGAGAGAATATGGAAAAACAGCTCAGGTCCTGACAGCTCCGACAGATCCTTATACAAAAGAACTTATGCGTTCGGTACTTCGCCTGAAACGTGCAGGCACCGGAAATGGAGGCAGATGATGGCAGAAAAAATCCTGGAAGTGCAGAATCTGAAAAAGACATTTTTATCCGGGAAAAAATCCTTCACGGCTGTGGAAGATGTGAGCTTTTTTCTGAACGCGGGAGAAGTTCTTGGTATCGTGGGCGAATCCGGTTCCGGAAAAAGTACAGTGGCAAAAATGATCACGCATCTGACGGATATTACAGATGGAAAGATTTTTTTCCTGGGAAAAGATATCACACATGCGAAGGGAAAAGCTCTCCGGGAAACTTACCGGGAACTTCAGATGGTATTTCAGACACCGGCAGGATCCTTTGATCCCAGGTGCACCATTGGGGACGGAATCGGGGAAAGTCTCCGGAATATGGGGATAAGTAAGAAGGAAACCAGGAACCGTGTGGAAAAACTTCTTCTTACCTGCGGCCTGACTCCGGAATATGCAGACCGTTATCCTCATCAGGTCAGCGGAGGGGAGTGCCAGAGAGCGGCCATTGCCAGAGCCCTGGCTGTAGAACCCAAAGTTCTGATCTGTGATGAGGCAACCAGTGCCCTGGATGTGACGGTACAGAAACAGATCATGGAGCTTCTCATGAAGCTTAAAAAAGAAAAACAGCTGTCCTTCCTTTTTATCTGCCACGACCTGGCCCTTGTTCAGATGTTCTGCGACCGGGTGGTCGTGATGCATGACGGACATGTGGAAGAAGAAGGAACACCGGAAGAGATCATTGAAAATCCGAAGACGGAGTATACGAAGCGGCTGATCGAGTCAGTGCTGTGATGCCGCATACAAAGACGAAAGAATGAAGCCCTCAGTAGTGCGAATACTGAGGGCTTTTTTGTATGTTACACGTTGACGCAGTTTCCCTCACCCGATATAATTAAAAAAGAATCAAAACCGGATGAAAACGGAATAAATAATATAGAGGAGACCACAAAAAATGGCAGAAAATTTACAGATCAGACTTGCAGATCCAAAGGAGGCAGACCGTCTGGCAGAAATCGAGGCAATCTGTTTCCCGCCTGCGGAGGCAGCAAGTCATGAGGACGTTGTGAACCGTATGGGAGCATTCCCGGAGAATTTTGTAGTAGCAGTAAAGGACGATCAGATTGTAGGATTTATCAACGGAGGAACTACAGATAAACCGGTACTTCCGGATGAGTTTTATCATGATATCACCCTTCACAAAAAAGACGGAGAGATCCAGACCGTATTCGGGCTGAATGTGATCCCGGAATACCGTCATCAGGGGATTGCAGGAGAACTTGTGGAATACTTCAAGGATCTTGCGAAAGAACGTGGAAAAAAAGCTCTGATCCTTACCTGCAAGGAACATATGATCCCATTTTATGAGAGTCATGGAATGAAGAAACTGGGAGTTGCAGATTCCTGCCATGGTGGAGCAACCTGGTATGATATGCAGATCTGGTTCTGAGAAATAATGACAGGAACAGAAGAAAAAAAGACAGCTGAATAAGAAACCAGAGGAAAAATAAATGAGAATACGAATGTACAATGTAGGATTCGGGGACTGTTTCTGCATTCGTGACAGAAAAAGCAGCCTGCTTGTGGATTTCGGGGCAGCCAACAGCAAGATCGAGGGACGGCCGCGAAGAGAAGTCTTTGACGTGATCATTTCAGATCTTACCACCATCCGCAAAAAAAATCTGCTTCTGACACATTTTCATCCAGATCATGTTTCCGGACTTCTTTATATGATGCGTTATCGAAGAGATGCCTACGAATTTGAAAAAATCTATCTTCCGGATGTGTTTTCCGGTCCGGAAATGAAATACACACTGGCACTTCTGCTCCTTGCGGATGTGACAAAAAAAGCCAGCCTTCCGGGAAGACGTGTCAGCCTTTTTGCCCTGGCAGAAGCCCTTTGTGCCAGAAAGGTAAAGATCGATCTTTTATCCAGAGGTTCAGAATTTGAAGGAAAATATACAGCACTCTGGCCGGATGTCAGTGAAGTCAGCCGGGAGACAGAGGAGGTATTTAATTCTCTGATCGAGAATCACGAAAATGCAATGACAGAGCTTGTGAACATTGCGGAGGAAGTAAGAGAGCTGTTTCTGTCCATGACAGAGGAGACACTGGAAGCAGAGGAGAAATCGGAGCCACTGTCTGTGCCAGAAGATACAGATGGGCCAGAGAGCTCTTTGAAAGACCCGAGAGAGTACAGCGGGGAAAACGAAGAATATACACAGGAAAAACTGGTGCTTGCAAATGAAGATGCAGGCGCAGCAATAGAAGATACAGCAGAAGATCCGGAAGAAACCGAAAAAGAGAGAGTACGTCGTCTCAACCCGGAAAAACTGGAAAAGAAATTCCGTGAATTACAGGCAACAGAAGAATTTCAGGCACTTCTGGAAAGTGCGGAAAAACAGGGTCATTCCCTGCGTCAGTTCCGCCATAAGATCAGCCTGGCATTCCAGAACACCATTGACGGCGAGCTGAACCTTCTGTTCACAGGAGATGTGCAGCCGCAGTATCTGAAGATGATCGCAGAAAATTATGACGGAAAGATCCAGCTCCATGAACATTACTGGTGCATCAAGGTACCTCATCATGGAACAGAATCTCATTTCTTCGATTTCAGCGGTTTTTCCCCGGAAAACATGATGATCCCCAACGGGGCGTACTACGATAACAGCAAGAAGAAATCCAAGAACCAGAGAACTTCCATGCAGTATGGCGGCCTGTTTTATATTAATGATGCTCATATGTACTGTTCCAACTGTGACTGCTGCGACAGTTATGAAAATGGATGTTCCTGCAGAGAGTACGATGTAATTTCACCATCATATTATAAAGATATCTGATCTGTAAAAAAAAGGGGGCACACTAGGTGTCACATATTGAAAGAATTGTGTAAATGTAATAAAATTTTTGGAAAAGAAAAGATTTATCGCAATACCAGATAAATTCAAACAAATTGGACAATTAAGATCTAATATCAATCCAGAGGAAGGAGCGGGAATGTATGTATTGCGGAAGATGCGGTGCAGAAATAAAAGATAAAACAGCCAGATTCTGCGACAACTGCGGAGCGCCGCTGGAAACGGGCGGCGGTCAGAATGACTATGGCAGTGAAGATACATATAATGGAAGAGGTAATCGCAGAAACGGTACTTACAGTGGAACGGGTACCTATAATGATGGCGGAAATGGGACATACGGAACTTATGATCAGCCGTATAATAACGGAGGAAACGGAACCTATAACCGCTCACATAATAACAGAGGAAACGGAACTTATAATGGAACTTACAACAGGCGCACCGGTCAGAACCAGCAGGATGATAATCTGATCTGGGATGACGGACTGCCGGAAGTACCAGATAACAGAGGAAACAAGGACGATCAGAAAAAATGGCTGATCAGTATTGGATGTACAGTTGGAATCCTCGTGATAACAGTTGTCGTACTTGCTCTTCTCCTTGGAAAAAATTCCGGAGGAAGCGCCTCGGATATTGTAGTGAATATCACACAGGCACCAAAGGCTGAAACCTCACAGAACAGCACCAAAACAGCAAAAGCTGATACAGAAGAGAAACAGAATACAACAGCATCCAATCAGTCCACAACAAAAAACAGCAGTACACAGAAAAGTGTAAAAATTGCGACACCTACACCGTCAGCTGCAACAGATGCACAGGAGCTGCAGATCACAAATGAGCAGAAACCCCAGAGCTCATCTGCACAGAAAAAACAGTCAACGGTGCAGCCATCAAAAAAAAGTACACAGAAAAACACACAGTCTGCGAATACACAAAGTCAGCAGTCCCAGCAGACACAGCAGTCTGCTTCCCAGAGCCAGGCAGATAAAGATCTGGAGGCACTTCGAAATGCGCCGGTACAGGAATATACCATGCCGGAAGAAAGCACAAACAGCAGTACACAGAGTTCTCAGAACTCTACAGCAGGTACAACATCCGGATCTTCTTCAACGGCAACAACTGCAGGCTCAGGAGATTATATTTTTCCGGAGAGCAATTCCGCATATCTGACCAGGGATCAGCTGGAAGGCCTTTCCAAAGACCAGCTGGCGTATGCAAGAAATGAGATTTACGCGAGACATGGAAGAAGATTCCAAGACCAGATGTTCCAGGATTATTTCAATGCGAAATCATGGTATGTACCGCAATACGATCCAGACCAGTTCGATGCCATGCAGGATACGATCTTTAATGAATATGAAAAAGCAAACGCCAAGTTGATCCTTGAGGTAGAACAGGAACATGGATACACATACTGATCTGGTGAAAATGAGGTGATATTATGCTTTCAGAAGAGATGACAGGACGTCTTGTCAATGAGATCCGGCGTTTTCTTATAGCAGATGCGGCGACTTTGAGTAAGGCAAACGATGAACAGCTGCGAAGAAGAATTGCGGATATTGTAGACCATAAGCTGGTGAATTACAGGATAAGCCCTCAGGAGCGCTCCAGGATCGTACGTCTGGTATTCAGTTCCATCCGTGGAATGGGAATCCTGGATGAGATCCTTGCAGATGACAGTATTACAGAGATCATGATCAACGGACCATTCCACATTTTTGTGGAGCGTGCAGGAAGACTGGAAGCTCTGAACAAAAAATTTGCCAGCGAAAATGAGCTGAGAAATATCATTCAAAAGATGGTAGGGTCTGTTGGAAAAGAGGTCAATGAAGCCAATCCGATCGTAGATACACGACTGGCAGACGGCTCCCGTGTAAACGTGGTCCTGCCGCCGCTTTCCCTGTCGGGCCCCATTGTGACCATCCGAAAGTTTTCCAGAACTCCGATGACGGTAGACCAGCTTTTGAAATATGGTTCCATTACACCGGAAGCAGCGGATTTTCTGGGAAAACTGGTAAGAGCCAAGTATAATATCTTTATCAGTGGGGGTACAGGCTCTGGAAAAACAACGTTTCTCAACGCCATGTCGAATTTCATTCCACGGGATGAACGTATCATAACGATCGAGGACTCTGCGGAGCTTCAGATCGCAAATATTGATAATATCGTAAGTCTGGAAACAAGAAATGCCAACACTTCCGGAAAAGGTGAGGTAACCATCCGTGATCTTATCAAATCCGCACTGCGAATGCGACCGGAGAGGATCATTGTTGGAGAGGTTCGAGGCGCGGAAGCACTGGATATGCTGCAGGCAATGAACACAGGCCATGACGGAAGTCTTTCTACGGGCCATGCCAACTCGACCAGAGATATGCTGAGCCGTCTGGAAACCATGGTGCTGCAGGGAAATGCAGGCCTGCCGCTTCCGGCTATCCGCCAGCAGATTTCCTCCGCACTGGATATCATCATCCATCTTTCCAGACTGCGTGATAAATCCAGACGAACCATGGAGATCACAGAAGTTCTGGGCTGTAAAAACGGAGAAATCCAGCTGAATCCATTATTTGTATTCAAGGAAACCCAGGGAAGTACGCTGGAAAAAGTGCAGGGACGACTGGTACGCACAGGAAATCCTCTGTATAATGATTATAAACTGCGGCTTTCCGGAATGCATTCAGGCCTGTAGATCATCAGGCCAAAAGGAAGATTATGAAAAAAGAAAAAAAACCAAAAACAAAAACTGTAAAACAAAAGAAAGTAAAACCTCAGAAAATAAAACAGAAGAAGGTTAAAGCTCCCAAATATATACCTGTAAAACCTGTTTTCGGAACAGCGGAGGATTATTATATTTATCGTCTGAATCCGGTGGAAACCGCAACAGGTGCGCTATTGGGCGGAATCGTGGGATTTTTCTTCAGTATGGTATTTTTCAGAAATGTGATTTTTTCCCTGATCGTAGGGCTGCTCCTTGTTGTTCCGGGAATCCGGAAATACCGGGATTATCTGAAAGACAAAAGAATGAAAAATCTTCTGTACCAGTTCCGTGATATGATGGAATCTCTTTCCGCATCCTATTCCGCAGGTAAAAATACCCAGGGAGCTTTTTTGGATGCCTGCGGAGATCTGATCGGAATCTATGGAGAAAAAGCAGATATTGTAAAAGAACTGAAACTGATCGTAGATGGTATTTACAACGGACAGAGCGTTGAAGAGATGCTGAGTAATTTTGCGGCACGAAGCCATCTGGACGATATCGAAAGTTTTGCCACGATCTTTGAGGTGACCAACCGCTATGGTGGTGATATGAGACGAGTGGTTGGTGAGACCAGAGAGATCATTAATGATAAGATCGAAACAGAACTGGAGATTCAGACTTTGCTTACAGCAAACAAAAATGACCTGAACATTATGATCGTCATGCCGGTGCTGATCATGCTAATGCTCAACGGAATGGGCAATATGTCTATTGTGCAGAATACACCATTAAATGTACTGGTAAAGATTGGAGCACTTGCTCTTTTCGGAACTGCCTATTACATGGGAAGAAAAATTGTAGATATCAAGATATAGGGAGAAAAAAGCAGTGGATTATTTTCAGTTGATTTTACTTACACTGGCAACGCCATTTACTCTGATCTGGATATATCTGGCCATAGCCGGTGGAAAAAAATATCAGAAATATACAGACAGTTCTTTCGCAAAAGAATTTCAGATGAGCGAGCTTTTGTGTGTGGGATTTTCGGTTATGAGAATTCTGCATATCAGTACAAAGACAAGATCTGCTCAGGCAAAGATCCGGGAGATCGCTGAGATCAAAGGAAAAAAATATGCAGAGTATTATTACTATATGCTTCTTGGAGCTAAGACAACTTACATATATACCATTATTATATTTGTAATACTTCTCTCAGCATTGGCAGACAGCAAGAGTCTGTTGCTTCTGGGATTGGTCATGGGAGGACTTCTGATTCTGTATCTGGATCTTACTCTGCAGGATAAGCTGACAGCAAGAAGACAGGAGATCGTTCTGGATCTTCCACAGGTCTTATCCAAACTGACCTTGCTTGTTAACTCAGGAATGGTACTCCGTGATGCTTGGAAAAAAGTTTCCATAACAGGAGAGCGGGCACTTTATCAGGAGATGCAGAATGCCAATCTTGAGATGGAAAACGGTGTCATGGAGATTGATGCATACCGGAACTTTGCAGAACGATGCAATGTGAAGGAAGTACGGAAGTTTACTTCCCTGATCATACAGAATCTGAATAAAGGTAATGAAGAACTCGCCTATTTCATGAAAGATCTTTCTGATGAAATGTGGGAAGTTAAGAAAAATGAGGTAAAGCAGAAGGGAGAAAAAGCAAACTCTAAGTTGCTTCTGCCAATGATGATGATCTTTATCGGAATCCTGCTTATGGTCATGGTTCCGGTAATGCAGCAGATGTGATAGTAAACGGCATCAGCCGGTTATTATAAAAAATATTGCATAAGGCAAACAAAAATGGAGGATAAGAGCATGACTAGAAAACTTAATTTACTTTGGATCAGCGCAGAAAACAAAATCCGCAGCTTAGTTGAGGATTTTAAAACAGAAGAAGCAGGAGCTGCAGAGATCGTTGCAATCATTCTGATCATTGTTGCTGTCATTGCGGCAGCAGCCATTTTTAAAGACAGAATTGTAGAACTGGTAAATAATATCTTTGATAAGATCAGCCTTGATTAATGAATGAACAGGGAAAACAATAACTCCGAAAACGGCGCCATCATGGTAGAAGCAGCCATTTATTTTCCCATCACTATTGGCATTGTTATGGTGGTGCTCTATTTTGGATTATTCAAATTGCAGGAAAGCTACTTTTTCTTTCAGGTAGAAAGAGCGGCTACAGAGCTGGCAAGAGAAGTGTCTTACCCAGGCTATGACAGTTTTACAGATGAAAATCCTCTGAAAAACAGCAAGGTGGATTTTGACTGGGAAAACGGTCCGTCGGAATCACAGACGAAATCTTATTATGCTGCATATAAAGGCAGTGCTTCGAAGATTTATCGATGGGGAGTGGACAGTAAGCTTGCCAGACGGGCAGCAGATTACCAGCAGGCGCTTCAGAAAAACAGCGCATTGTTTTCCATGGGGCGCACCGAAGCCTATGTAAAGGTCAACAGTTCTTTTTTGTCCAAGTCTGTACAGGCAGAACTCAGATATGTTGTTTCCACGCCCGGGATACTGAAATATCTGGGGCTCAGGGACAGCCTGACGATCTATACAGCGGCATATCAGCCGGCAATTAACAGTACCGACTTTGTTAGAAATGTGGATCTGGCCTGGGATATGGGAAACTTTTTCCTGAAAAAGCTGGGACTGGACGGACAGGCTCAGAAACTGGGTGAAACCTTTGATAAGGTAAAAAAATTTTTGTTTTAACTGGGGAGGGAAGTGTATGCAGTTATTTTGCGGGAAACAGAGAGGATCGATCTGCGTACTTCTGACGTTGATATTGGTACCGGTCTTGATGTTTAGCGGAATTATTGTAGATGCTTCCCGCCTTTTTGCGTCAAAGACAGTAGTATCCGGTGCCGGAGATCTGACCATGAATGCGGCACTGGCACAGTATGATAAGAAACTGAAGGATACATATGGACTGACAGCCATGGCAAAAACTCCGGATTCACCGGACGAACAGCAGAAGCTGGAGCAGATGTTCAAAGAATCCATCAACGCAAAAAATCTGACAGGTGAAAGCAGCGATGGCTTAAGTTCACTGATACAGCTGGAAGAAACTGGCTTTGAGGCAAAAGGGGTGGCATCTTCATCCCTGGCAGAAAACGATGTTTTCCGTCAGCAGGTTATGGAATATATGAAATTCCGGGGACCTGTCTATATGGCGGATGATATTGTGGGGAAGATCAAGAAGCTTCCTTTCAACAATGTAAAAAAACAGCAGAAATATGTAAAAGCAAAGTCAGAATACGCCCTGAAAGCGTCAGAACTCAGCGAGCCTATACAGGAGGCAAAGGAAGCTGTGGAAGCACAGACGGGTGCGGTAGATCAGTTGTCAAATACAGATACTGGTTTTGCGGAGGAATATCAGAAAAAAACAGTATTTCGTCTGGCTGCGAAATCACTGCAGAAATATCTGAACGAAGAGATTGATGCACCGTTTCCGGAGGAAGCACCTGATCAGTTGACGTATGATGTGATTGAAGAATATCTGAATTATCCATTCAGCTGGGACAGCGGGAATACTACATTTGATGATCAGATGTATAAAAATATGGTAACTTTACTTGCTGTGTATCAGGTAGCAGAAGCTGATCCGGAAGTGAGAGCTGAAATCAGTGAAAGATTTACTTCAGAAGAAATACAGACATTTAATTCCATCAAATCTGTGATCAACGGAAATATCAGCAGTATGAATAAAATCTATTCTGATGCGGCCAAAACATATCAGGCCTGCATTAAGGCTTTGGAGAAAAAAGCGGATGAGATCATAGATAATGGGAAAAAAGCCAACTCAGCGCTGGATGACGTGCTGAAATGCTGGAGGAAGGTTGCTTCTAAAAAAGAAGCATATAACAAGGCAAAAGAAGATCTGATCGCAGCCGGAGAAACGGTTGAGGAAAGTGCCGGAGAAGATATTGAAATTAATGAAACAGATCTTAAAGAACTGAAAGAAACGATTCAGAATAATATAGATACAGCGAAAGCCTTTAAAGAAATGATAAAGAAATTCAAAAAGGTAACGGGAAATTTTGAAAAACTTTCTGTGGATGAGGAAGAGGCATCATATATAAGAAGTATGGGCGGCACAGCAGCTACAGAAACATTCTGGGCCCAGCATGAGGAGGAAATCGGTGGAAGTCTGTTAAATGAACAGTTCAGGGGAGGATCTTTTTATAATCCTGAGGATACAACCTTTTATCAGACCACCCTTTCCGGTGTAAAAAATGAAGACAGTGACACGACGCAGGAAGATACCAGAGCTCAGAACAGAGAAGCGGCAAAAGAGGCCAGCGGAAATTATACACAGACGAAAGACTCTCTGAATAATTCCGGAAAAGAGCAAAACCTTTCAGAAAAAGAAGGGTATCCTTCCAAGTATCCGAGCGGAATCGCCAAAACATCAGCAAGTGCAACGGGAAACAGTCCGGCAGAAGTAGATGTAAGTGCAGATAAAAAAGCAGTAGAAAGTTCCAAGGATAATGTGGATCTTCTGAACAGTGTTCTGACCTGCCTGGACAATCTGTCCGGCGGGATAATGGAACAGGCATATCTCATGGAATACACCACAGAAATGTTTAACTGTATCACGACCAAAGACGAAGATACGTCGCTCAGCAATGACAAACTTTCCGGACATGTGATCTGGAATGGGGAAATTGAATATATCCTTTATGGAAATGCTTTTACCGGCAAGAACAAAACACTGGCAGTAGCACAGCTCTATGGAACAAGGCTTGCCATTGACAGTTTATATGTTTTTATGGATTCAACTCTGAATGCAGAAGCAGATACAGTGGCAACGGTTGTATGCGGAGCAACCGGGCAGCCATGGCTTTATCCGGTTGTAAAATATGGATATCTTTTCTGTAATGCGCTGAGAATGGCAGCAACGGAAACCGTAGCGCTGGTTAACGGAGAAGAGTCGGCAGTATGGCCGGGAAAAGCGGATGGCCTTAAGTTCACTTACAAAGATTACATGAAATTATTTGTTCTGGTTAAGCTTGCAGATGAGAATGGTAAAAAGGATCTCTCCGTCCGTGCGGCAGACTGTATCCAGCTGAACACCGGCTCAACGCTAAGTCAGAAATATACCATGCTGACGCTGAATGCGAAGGTACAGACATCAACCACATTCCTTCCGAAAGTTCCGGAATTTCTGGGAAAAGGAAAGAGTACAGATGATGGCAGGAGAATCATAGATTACAAGAGTGTTTTGGCTTATTAACAGGAGGGGCAATGTCAGACAGAAAAGAAAATGGTTCGATCACTGTGGAGGCAGCACTGTTTATTCCCATGTTCCTGTTCGCGTTTATGTGCATATTCAGTCTGATCTCCTGTGTGAGGGCACAGGTACTGATCCAGTATTCTGTGGATCAGGCAGCGAAAGAGGTTGCGGAATACAGTTACATACTGGAAAAGACAGGCGTTCTGGACGCATATAAAGGACTTAATACAAAATCAGAAGAATTCTCAAAACAGATGGAGGACATTAAATCCAATCTGGAAGTGATCGAGAATACAGCCAAAAGTGTTACAAACGGACAGGGAACCATACAGGATGTGGCAGATGCCGGAAAGGCGGGAAAAGCTACATATGATCAGCTGAAAGAATATAAGAAAAATCCCAAGGAGTTTGTGAACGGTGTTCTGAACTATGTGAAAAACGGCGCATGGAACAAGCTTGCCAGTTATATGACAGGAGTCGTTGCAAAATCCTGTGTGAAGCAGCAGCTGAGTGTGGCTTCCGGAGGACAGGATGCAGACGAATATCTGGAAAAACTGGGAGTTTCCAATATGAAATTCAGCAAAAGTTCCTGGTGTGCAAAAGGTACCAATGACATAAAGATCGTTGTGGATTATGATATCAAAACGGAATTCCCGTTCTTTGATCTGGGAACAAGACATTACCGTGTCTGCGCTTCAACCCGCGTATGGGCAGGCAGCTGACGGATTGACCAAGGAGAAAAAATGGAACATATAAAAAGTCTTATAAAAGAAAAAAAATATATCCTTCTGATCATAGCAGCACTTGTTTTAGCCGAGATATTTTTTTTCAGCAAATATGGCTATCACTGGCTGAAAGCAGTCCGATATATGATATTGACGGTTTTTATGGTTTTTCTCGGATTTATCGATCAGCAGAAAACCATTATACCCAATAAGCTTCTGCTTTTCATGTTTGTCATAAGGGCAGTGATACTGGCAGGAGAAATTACAGTGAAGCCTTCTTACTGGCTGGATATCCTGAAATCAGCAGGAGGTGGAATGCTGCTGGGATTTCTGATCTTTCTTCTGGCCAGGATCTTTTCCAGAAAAAGTGTCGGAATGGGAGATGTGAAGCTGGCAGCCGTGCTGGGATGGTATCTTGGAGGCTCTCTGATATGGTTTGACATTGTTGTGAGTTTATCGCTTGCGGCACTTTATTCGATCGTACAGCTGATCCTCAAAAAACTGAACATGAAGGATTCCATTCCTCTTGCTCCGTTTTTTTCTGTGGGAACGATCCTGATTTTGTTACTTGGCTTTTGATTCGTAGAGGTGCGTATGAAAAAATTAATGGTTCTGATGATGACCGGTCTGCTTGTGGGAGCATGGTATACAACATTTACTTCTGCAGTGGAAAAACCGATGGAATATAAAAAATGTCTCCAGCAGGCTCAGAAAAATGAAGAAAAAGGAATTTATTACGATGCAATCCTGGAATATAAGAAAGCATTGGAGTATGATGGAGATAACCGAAATATCTATATGAAGATCGCGGAAGATTACAGAAATATGGGAGATGATTCCGGTTTTGTGGATGCATGCAACAGTGCGATCTCTCTTGACGGAGATAATGAACAGGCAATCCTGACACTGGCAGATTATTACGTGGAGCAGGATGAGAAACAGGACGCCATTGCCCTTCTGAAAAAACACATCAAGAAGAAAAAAAACAGTGGCGCGCTGAAGGCAAAGCTGGATTCTCTGGCAGGAGATTTCCAGTTTATCGGAGATGAATACGATAATATTTCAGAAACCTGCAACCATTATATGAGGATCACATCCGGAGAAGATGTGGGTATCCTGGATGAAGATGGAAATTCTGTGATCCGTGCGGAATATCAATATATCGGAATGTTTGGTGAAAACGGTTTCGCGCCGGTTGAGAAAGACGGCGAATGGTATTATATAGATACAAACGGTTATAAGCGGCGACAGCCGGACGAGACTTATGAATATCTGGGAACCTTCAATGAAGGGGTACTTCCTGCAAAAAAGAACGGGAAATATGGATTCCTGGATGAAGATTTCAATGAAAAGACGGAATTTGAATATGATGCGGCGACACCTATGCTTAATGGTATTGCAGCAGTAAAAAAAGATGAAAAGTGGGCTCTTATTGATAAGGACCTGAAGATTATTACAGATTTCGGATTTGACGATGTAGTCAGGGATGCCTGGGGCTTCTGCTCCAGAAATGGTGTCGTATTTGTAAAAACCGGTGAGCAGTATCAGCTGCTTAACAGTTCCGGTGTACAGATCGGCGAAAATTATGAAGCAGTTTCTCCGTTTATTTCCAAAAATCCCGCAGCAGTTCAGCAGGCTGGAAAATGGGGATTTGTTTCATCAGAAGGAGAAAAAGTTCTGGACTGTATGTTTGAAAAAGCAAGAAGCTTTTCTGCCATTGGATATGCGGCAGTTCAGTCGGATGAAAGTTGGGGATTTATTAAGAGCAATGGTGATTTTGTGGTAAATCCGCAATTTGCAGATGCCAAGAATTTTAACAGCAGTGGAATTGCACCAGTACTGTCAGAAGGAAAATGGAAACTGATCCAGCTGGATATATACTAAGAAAAGGAGATAAAGAGTATGAATTTTGAGTATGATTTCAAAGACGGACACACAAGATTTTCCTACAGATCCAAGCCGGGAGAGGTCCTGGACGAAAAAACGTGGAGCATTTTGACACAGGGAACCGCAAATCAGTTTCTGTTGCCGGCAAATGCGAATCAGGATGGCAATGGTTTTATTTTTACATATGATATAGCCGGAACCATGAACATAATGGCATGGATGAGCGAAGCACCTCAGGAAAAGCAGATCGAAATTCAGCAGAAGGTGAATTATGTGCTTACTTTCTTTGAAGAACTGGGTGTTCCAAAGCAGGAAATCGTATCAGAGATGCAGAATATCTATGTGGATACACGAACAGAAGAAGTAAAGGTCGTTTGCATTCCGCTGAGATCAGAGTCCGGTGGATTTGGCGGCGGAGCAGACGGATTTAGTCATGAGCAGACCGGACAGACTGCCAATTATGATGAAGGTGGCCCACTGGTTCCTCCTACACCGGGTGGCGGTTTTGTAGATATGGATGGTGACGTTGAAGAAAAGAAACCGAAGAAAAAGAAGGCGTTGTTGAAGGGACTGTTCCATCGAATGGAGAAAAAACAGGAGGTACAGGAAGAAATTCCATTTCCACAGGAAATGCCACCAATGCCGCCGGAAATGCCACCACAGAGACCGGAGAATATCTGGGCGAATACTCCAAATGAGGGAGGCTGGGATAATCCGCCAGAAGAAAACAGAAAAACATATCCTTCACCAGGGGAAGGCTTCGGAGAGGACCCGGGAAGAGGTTATGAGCCAGATCCGGCGCCAGGTTTCGGAGAGACATCGGGAAGAGGTTATGAACCAGATCCGGCGCCAGGCTTCGGAGAGACACCGGGAAGAGGCTATGAGCCAGATCCGGCGCCAGGCTTCGGAGAAGCACCGGGAAGAGGTTATGAACCAGATCCGGCGTCAGGTTTCGGAGAGGACCCGGGAAGAGGTTATGAACCAGATCCGGCGTCAGGTTTTGGAGAGGACCCGGCAGGAGGTTATGAGCCAGATCCAACACCAGGTTTCTGGGACAAACCGGCAGGGGGCTATAACCCAGATCCAATGCCAGGGAATGACGGAGCTCAGGGAAGAGGCTACACTCCGAATCCAACGTCAGGTTTTGGCGAAGAACAGAGAAAAAGTTTTACTCCGAATCCGGGAACCGGTTTTGCATCAGACGATGATGACGGCAATGACGCAACTGTAATGCTGAGGGATGACGGAAGTGAAGCAACGATACTTCTGAAAGCAAGAGTTAAACCAAATGCTACATTGATCCGTCTGCATACACAGGAGAAGTTCCATATCACGACGGAGATCTGCAAGATCGGTAAGCGTGCACTTATGGTAGATATCTGCATCCGCAATAACCCGACCATCAGCAGGGAACACTGTGCGATCCATTTTGAAGAAGGTAAATATTACCTGGAAGATAAGGATTCCAGCAACTATACATACCTGAACGGAAACAGAGCAATGCCAGGCCAGAAACTGCTTCTCAATGACGGAGATCAGATCCGCCTGTCTGATGAAGAGTTTATTTTCCGAAAGGGGGATGTGAAATGAATCCAAACAATAATTCCGGAAAAAAATTATCACCGCAGATATTAGTTCCGATGATCGCAGGAATTGTCTGCGTACTCGTGATTCTGGCAGTTGTGATTTTTGTCACACCTAAAAAGGCAACTGCAAGCCAGTTACAGGAAAATCTGAACCTGGGCTCCAAATATCTGGATGCAGGAGAATACGACAAAGCAGAAGTTGCATTTAATGATGCTTTGAAGATTGATAAAAAATCCACAGATGCGACTCTGGGACTTGCAAAAGTATACAATGGAAAGAAACAGCCGGAAAAGGCACTGGATATGCTGAAAAAGACCGGCGAAAATATGAAAAATGTTTCCACATCTTCTGTGAAAAAGGATTCCGCTGCATGGAATTCCCGTGTAAACGATTATCAGAACGCTTTTGAAAATACAAAGAGCATTTTTAAAGAACAGGGAAAAACTTCTCAGGTAGAAGAGACTGAAAAAGAAGAACAGGATACAACAAAATATATCACTCTTATTATTAATATTATAAATCCAACGGCAACGCCAACGCCGACAACAGATCCGAATGAACTGGATGACGGAAGCAATAACAGTGCGGGTGGTGCAGGTCTGGATTCTGGAAAAGTTGGTGAAGTAACTGCGGCACCGCATCCTGGAGATCAGACTGATCCGACAAGTGCTCCAGATCGGGATAACACGGAATCAGAAGACGGGGCAGATCAGAACGCCGCGGATGATACGGATTCAACAGATGATGGAGATTCAACAGATGATACGGATTCCACGGATGCTTCTGATTATGCGGAAGATACAGAAAATCCATATGACAGTTCAGACTATCCGGAAGATCCGGATTCGGAAACATATGATAATCCGTCAGATGAAGCAGGAACAACAGACGTGACCAATGAGGATGTATATGGTCAGGATGAACTCCCATCCGGAGGTTCAGAAGTTTCCAACGGAGAACAGGATGAGAACTCATACGACAATCCGGGTGAAGCCTCCAATGAAGATACAGATGATAATGCATATGAAGATCCAGCGGAAACTTCTGATGAAAACCAGGATGGAAATTACAGCGAACCGGATACAAAAACAGCTGATGATCCGGCAATACCGACACCTGGTCCGGCAGAGACTTATACGGAGACAACAGAGACCTCACAAACGGATGAGACAGGTACAGAGCAGACAGATAGCAATACCGCAGAAACTGCAGATGACGATGCTGTACTGGCTGCATATGTAGCACAGGTGGAAATCTCCAAATATACAGGAGGAAGCATTTCCTACACAGACAGTACCAGCATGGCATCTGTAAATGGCGTTCTTGCAACAGATCAGAGAGATTTTAACAGTGATGGAAGACCGGAACTTCTGGTGATTTCTATTTCCGGAGGAAAACTGCAGTTTGAACTTTACAGGGCAGAAAACGGAGAGGCACAGCAGATTGCCAGTGAATCAGCAGATCCGGGCTTTGGTGATCCAGTCGAGGGAATCACATACAGCGGAACACAGGAATGCTTTGTAAAAGATAATGGAACTTCTGTTGATATCGGAATCGCAGGCTATTATTCCGGAATGAGCGGCGAAAATGCAATGCCGGAAGCAAGGCTGGCTATCGCCCTTTATACAGTTAACAGTGACGGAACAGTAAGCCAGACAGGAAATGCGGCACTGGTAAACGGCACACAGCTTTACCTGAATGGAACGACTCCACAGGAGGGCGGAAAGGATGCCTTTATCAGCGAGATTTCCAAAATGGGATTAAGCGGATCCTGGGTTGCTGAAAGCGCAGATATGTTAGCCGGAATGGATCTTCTCAATAATCCGATGCAGGATACAGCAGGAGTACCAAATCCGATCAATACCGGTCTTTCCGCAAAAGAAACAGGAGTCCAGGACCTGGCAGTGATCAATGTGGGAATGCAGCCAGGAAGCAGCAGCATGGATTTTAGCGTAAAATAAGATAAAAAGAGGTTTGAATATATGCCAATTCCACATACTTATCGGGTTATAGGTAAGATTGGAGCTGGAAACAGCGGTGAAATCTACAAGGCTTATCAGATAAACCTTGGAAAATATGTAGTACTGAAAAAAATAAAAACAGAGATCAAAGATTTTCTGAACAACAGAGCGGAAGTTGATGTACTGAAAAACCTCAGACATTCCTGTCTGCCTCAGGTTCTTGACTTTTTTGAGGCGGACGGGGATGTGTATACAGTTATGGATTTTATCCCGGGGAATTCATTTAAGGATTATCTGGATTCCGGAACTGTTTTTGAAGAGAAATCAGTCATTATCTGGGCAAAGCAGATAGCTGCAACACTGGGCTATCTGCACAGCCAGAAACCACCGATCATCCACAGTGACCTGAAACCTGGGAATATCATGCTGACACCGGAAGGAAATATCTGTCTGATAGATTTTAACATTTCTGCCACGCTGGATGGAGATACTGCCTGGGTAACCGGATATACCAATGGATATGCGGCTCCGGAACAGATCGAGGCACTGCATTACAACCAGAACGAACTGGACCATTCACTCTGGAAAACCATAGATGCCAGAGCGGATATTTACAGTCTGGGAGCAACTTTATACCACATCATGACCGGCAGGAAGCCGAAACCGGATGAAAACGGAAATGTCAGTGATATCAGGCTTACCGGCATAAAGATCAATGATATCTTTGCACATATTATCATGAAATGCCTGGAGCCGGACCCGAACAGGCGATATCAGAGTGCGGAAGAGCTTCTGAATGATCTGAAGAATATCCAGACAAAGGACAAGAGGTATAAAGATCTCTGCGCAAAACAGCACATGGCCTATGTTCTGGTTGCAGGTCTGATGATCGGAAGTGCAGCGCTGACGATCAGTGGATATTTCAAACGGGATGTTGGAAAACAGAAAAACTATGAATCTTATGTACGTCAGGAAGCGCAGTGTATCAGCTCCGGAGATTATCAGAATTTTGAAACATATTATGAAAAAGCCACGGATCTTATTCCGGACAGGCTGGATGCCTATTATCAGAAGGCGCTGGCGCTGAACAAGCAGCAGCAGTATGGTGACAGTATTGATTTTATCAATAAAGTGATCCTTTCCAATGATGCGATCCTGAAAAGCGGATCGTCTCTGAATGATATTTATTACCTTCTCGGAAATTCCTATGAGAGAATGGAAAATTATGAGAATGCGGCAGAATGCTATAAAAAAGCCATTGATATCAAGCCGGATAACAGTGCTTACTACAGAGATTATGCCATTGCGATGGCATACACCGGAAATATGGAGGAAGCGGAAAAAGCGCTGGAGACGGCACGTGAGAATGGCCTGGATTCCATAGATATTGATTATGTTGAAGGAGAAATCTCATATAATAATGGGGACTATTCCGGTGCAAAGGATATCTTTGCAGATTGTATCCAGAAAACAGATGACGATTATCTCCGAATGCGTGCCTACATTATGGAGTGCAAATGCATTGACGGGCAGGATGACGGTGTGAGCGGATCGGATGAAAAGATCCAGATTCTGGAGAAGGCCCGTAAAGAGCTTCCAAAAGAATACAATATCGGAATCCTTGAACAGCTGGCGCAGACATACAGTGATCTTGGAAATGATACCTCAGATATGTCCTATTATCAGGAGGCCGCGAAGGTTTTTGAGCAGATCCAGAGTCAGGGCATGGGAACTTATGATACAGATTATAATCTGTCTGTTTTATATCAGAATATGCAGCAGTACGATCAGGAGGAAACGGTACTGAACCAGATGCTGGAGAAGTATGGTGATAATTATAAGACCTATAAGGCGCTGGCATATCTGGAAGTTGCAAAGCAGTCTCAGGCTGATAATGAAGGCAGAGATTACACAAAATTCCAGGAATACTATCTGAAAGCAAAGGAACTTTATCAGTCACAGCCGGATAACAATGCCAATGATATGGAGATGGATAATCTTCAGGATCTGTACGAGCAGGCAGTAGCAAACGGCTGGTTGTCTGCATCATAAGGAGAAAGAAATGGAGATAGGAACGATCATGATGATCATAGGGATCATGGGAATTATAGCAGGCATGGTCCTTTTGTTTCTGCTTCCGGGGATTTTCAGAAAGCAGAGAAAAAAAATGATGGAAGAAATCGGAGAGGATTTATAAAAAAGAGAGGCGTGTGAAAAAAATTCACACGCCTTATTATATATTTTATTTTGTTCTGCTGAGACTGCTGGATTCTACATATCCGGCAGAACTGTAGGGGTTACCGTTTCCGATTCGGGTCATAGAACTGGTATCTTTCAGATTCAGACGATATCCGAAATAGCAGTTATGACTTAATTCTATTTTGAAATAATAGCCGTAACTGGTTTTGATGATCTCATCGATATCAAAAATCCAGTATGGTTCATTTTCGGAGTCGGAGAAATAATAATTTACTTTCTTTCCGGAGAAAACAACTTTATCTCCGTCTGGTGTGTACCAGGTACCTTTGACCAGATTTTTTAGGGTCCTCCTTGTCTGACAGGTGGATAAGCTTATCCACTCTGGTTTCTATAGTATTTCAGAAGTTCTGTTTATAAATTTATGTAAGACGGTTCCGGAGGAGAACAGTCTTTTAAGCGGTTGATTTTATTAAGGACTTCTTCCTGTGGATTTTCAAGAGTTCTCAATAAAAAAAATTTTTAAAAAATTTTTCATTTTTTTAAAACCTGCCGGTATTCTTAGTCGTCTGTATAGTGAAAGGAGGAAAGAGGACAGGTTTTAAGCGGAAAAATATACTTATTAAAAAAATAATATTTAACACAGGAGGAAAAGAATATGGATACTATGTCAGCAAAAAATTTCTTACAGAACACAGAGGTAAAATTTAAAGTAAAAATGATCGCAACGATCATACCTGCGGCAATTTTTCTTATTACGATTCTGATTGAAGGAATAACCGGAACGGGAATACAGATCATGCAGAATATTTATCTTATTTCAGGACTGATTTTGCTGGTAGCAACAGGCGCAGTTGTGAAACTTCTGAAGATTGCTTTAACTGCGTTCAAATGGGGATGGCTGCTCACACCGTTTATACTGTTTGATCTGGTGATCGCTGTGATCGCAGGTGGATTTGTCCTGGGAGTGGGACTTCTGTTCCCATTTGGCCCTATGGCACTGGATACCTGGGATCTTTATATGGAACGTCGCAATGCGAAAGCGTATCTGTGATTTTTTCAGGTTTTTGACTGGGTTATGAGCTTTACAGATGCAGAATGAAAAATTATAATATAAATATATGCAATATAAAAAGGAGGAAATGAAATGAAGAAAAAACTTTCAATCGCAGGTATGTTGTTAATGGTTTGTATGTTGTTCTGTATTTCGAAAACAACGTATGCAGCTAGCCGTACGATTACGACGAATAAGAGTTATGATGTGATTCTTGGGAATGAGACAAAGAATTATACGGTTATTGTTCCTAATTCAGGATATTTTTATTATACGGTTATACCAATTAAATATATTGAAAATGGTATTGAATCATCTTCCAGTTCCTGGTATTTGCCATCGACAAAAATGAAAGTTGGATATAAATTATACGAAGAACAATCTGTATATTATGGCAGACCGTTTACGTCCGCGGCATATTCTTTTAAAAAGGGAACTCGGGTTAATATTTCTTTAACTGACACAAATTCTTCTAACACATATGCTTATTATAGATTGAAAGTAATTACAAAAAATCCTGAAAATTTTGAAAAAGAAAATAACAATTCAAGAAACACCGCAACGAAGATTTTATGTAATAAGACGTATAGTGGCTTGAGCCAGCAGGATGATAAAGACTGGTGGTGTTTTACTGCTCCTAAAACCGGGAAATATAAATTTTACTGCGTTGAAATTAAGGACAATAAATATCAGACTGTAAAAGCGTATTATGGAGCCAGACTTATTTCAGCGACTACAATGAGAAGTAATCAGGGCTGGGCAACATTATACAGAGGAACCTTAAAAAAAGGTCAGAAAATTTATATACTATTAGATAATGGAAGTAAGAATGAGTTCTACAGATTAAAAGTAAAGCAAATAGGGTAGTTTTTGTGTATATCTGACTATTATTAATACAGGCGAAGAATACAATAGATTCTTTTGCCTGTATTTTTTGCCATTGAGAATAAACAGAAAAGAGGATGTACATATGAAACAGAGGAAATTATAATATAAGATGTACAAATGGCATACAGGAGGAAAAATTTTGAAGCAGATCGCAGATTTACACATACATTCCAGATATTCCATGGCGACAAGCAAGGACGGAACACCGGAGATGCTGGATCTCTGGGCACGGAAGAAAGGGATCACACTTCTTGGAACCGGAGATATGACACATCCTCTCTGGCGGCAGGAATTAAAGGATAAACTGATTCCTGCGGAACCGGGGCTTTTCCGGTTGAAAGATGAATTCGTTTTGCCAGAGGCGGCACATTATCCTGGAAAATCTCCCAGATTTGTATTGTCCGGAGAAATCAGTTCCATTTATAAAAAGGATGGAAAAACCAGGAAGGTGCACAGTCTGATCCTGCTCCCGGGATTTCGGGAAGCAGATGCTTTTGCCGCAAGGCTGGAAAAAATTGGGAATATCCATTCAGACGGACGCCCTATCCTGGGGCTGCCCTGTCGTGACCTTCTGGAAATTATGCTGGAGACCAGCGAGAAAGGCATGTATATCCCGGCACACATCTGGACACCACATTTTTCTCTGTTTGGGGCAAAATCCGGATTTGATACCATAGAAGAGTGCTTCGAGGAACTGACACCATATATTCATGCGCTGGAGACGGGATTATCTTCAGACCCGGTGATGAACTGGCAGATTTCCGCGCTGGACAGATATCAGCTGGTATCCCACTCGGATGCTCATTCACCTTCCAAACTGGGAAGAGAGGCAGACCTTCTGGATATCGAGCTTTCCTATCAGGGCCTGTTTAATGCAGTTCAGAAAGGAACAGGACTTGAAGGTACGATCGAATTTTTTCCGGAAGAGGGAAAGTATCATTATGACGGCCATCGAAAATGCGGCGTGTGTTTAAGCCCGCGTGAAGCAGAAAAATATAACGGCATCTGCCCGGTATGCGGAAAGAAGTTGACAATGGGCGTGGATCACAGGATCTTACAGCTTTCAGACAGGGATGAAGGTGCGGCTGCCATGCCGGAAAGCGGACGTCCTTACGAAAGTCTGGTGCCGTTGCCGGAAGTGATTTCTGCCTGCGTGGGATTTTCCACAGCAAGCAAAAAAGTGCAGGGCCGGTATGAAATGTTGCTTAAGAAACTTGGGGCAGAATTTTCCATATTAAGAGAGGTGCCACAGGAGGATATCAGGACAGTTGGAGGAGAGGCTCTGGCAGAAGGAATCCGGCGGCTGCGTGCAGGAGAAGTTGTGCGAAAACCTGGCTTTGACGGAGAATACGGAAAGATAGAATTATTCTGACGGAGGAAAATATGAAAGAAAAAATAGGTATTATCTCAGACACTCATGGCCTTCTCCGACCGGAGGTCCTGGAAATCTTAAAAGACTGTAAATACATTCTTCACGCCGGAGATGTAAATAAAGATGAAATCTTGAATGTGTTACGTTCCATGGGAAATCTTTACGTAGTACGTGGAAATAATGACAAAGACTGGGCAGAAAATCTCCGTATCAGTTTAAACTTTACAATTGGCGGGGTGAAATTTTTCATGGTCCACAACAAAAAAGACGTGACCTGGGATCTGGATGATACCCAGGTGGTGATCTTCGGACATACCCATAAATATTTTGAAAAGATCATTGATGATCGTCTGTGGCTTAATCCGGGAAGCTGCGGCAGAAGTCGCTTTGGAGGTGAAGTTACTATGGCCGTTATGACTGTTGAAGACGGACGGTATCAGGTAGAAAAAATCATTTTGACAGAGAATTCCGAAAAATGATCAGAACGTTATTTACAGATCCTTTTATGCAGAGATGTTTCCGGAAATTACTGGAATACGCTGATGTATAAAAGGATTTTTTGTATTTTATGGGATACAATCCTTGTAATTTAGGATTTGTAGCGTATAATTAGAAAACGTTTAAAACCAAAAGTGGTCTTACCACTTTTGAAATATTGCTTAAACGTATGTCAAAAAGCGGAATATGAATGTTCGCTTTACATGAATGAATCAGGAGGGATGCAGTATGAAGTACGTGCAGCAGTTCAGCATCATCCTGCTGATTTCCGTCATTGGAGAAGTCTTAAAAACCTTTCTTCCACTTCCGGTACCGGCCAGTGTTTATGGGCTGGTGATCATGCTGGTGGCACTGCTCACAGGCATCCTGAAGTTGGATCAGGTAAAAGGTGCGGCAGATTTTCTGGTTGAGATCATGCCGGTGATGTTTGTGCCGGCAGGTGCAGGACTGATCACAGCATGGAGTTCTCTGAAACCGATCTGTGTACCGGTTCTTATTATGACGTTTATCAGCACGGTAATTGTAATGGTCGTAACAGGAAAAGTGACACAGGGAGTGATCCGAATGGGAAAGAGAGGAACTGAAAAATGATGGAATTCATAAAAAACTCCGCATTTTTTGGAGCGATGATAAGTCTGATCGCCTACGAGATCGGACTTATCCTGAAAAAGAAATTCAAAATGGCGATTTTTAATCCTCTTTTGCTTTCGATCATCTGTGTTATCGGTGTTCTTCTGATATTCCATATTGATTACAATGATTATAACGAAGGTGGCAAATATATCAGCTATCTTCTGACACCGGCAACCGTGTGCCTGGCAGTACCTCTTTATGAACAGATCCATCTGCTGAAAAAAAATCTCAAGGCAGTGGCAGCCGGGATTATTTCCGGAACACTGGCAGGCCTTTGCAGTATTCTGCTTATGTCCAAACTGTTTGGTTTTAACCATCAGGAATATGTCACCATGCTTCCGAAGTCCATCACAACAGCTATCGGAATGGGCGTTTCCGAAGAACTTGGCGGTATTGTGACGATTACAGTTGCTGTGATCATTATCACAGGAGTTCTTGGAAATATGATCGCTGAAGTTGTCTACAAGATCGCAAAGATAGAAGAGCCGATCGCAAGAGGCCTTGGCCTTGGAACTTCAGCCCATGCCATCGGAACGGCCAAAGCTATGGAGCTTGGTCCTGTAGAAGGTGCCATGAGCAGTCTTGCCATTGCAGTAGCCGGTCTGCTTACGGTTGTAGGTGCATCGGTATTTGCCGGAATGATGTAATCCTGCTTCCATAGAAAAAAAGTGTATGAAAGGTCTGCTGTTATCGGCAGACTTTTTTTCTTACCACGAAATCGAACATATTTTTGTACAAAATAAACAAATGTTCGAAAAATACACATTCATACCGTTTTATCGGACTTATAATGCGCTATAATACCAACATACAGAAAATATGTTTGGAAAATATGTTCGGTAGATTGTAAATGGGCATATAACAGGGAGGATGGATCTTATGTGGAATACAGAGAACAGCAGGAAGGTTGCACTGGCAGAAGGAAGATACATGGAGACAGAGCACAGACACACCGGGAAGCAGAAGCTTTCTTCTGGAATGGCTATGATCCTGGGAGCGCTTCTGACAATAGAGATCATGATCGGTGGAGCGATGATCCTTAATTTTGATTTTAAGGGAGCGGATATCATTGCTGTTGTACTTGCATTCATGGTATTATACTTTGCAGTGGTTGCCTCACTGACAGATAAATAGAACGGAGGAGTCGGAATGCCCAGGGTTTTTAACCAGAAAATAAAAATTTTATATCTGATGCGCGTTTTTCTGGAACGGACAGATGAAGAACATCCCATGTCTGTGAAGGAACTGATCATCTATCTGAACAGTCTGGGAATCAGCGCAGAGCGCAAAACTGTATACGATGATATCGAAACATTACGGAATTTTGGAATGGACATTCTGAATCGCAGAGAGCAGCCGGCAGGCTTTTATGTGGCCAGCCGGAAATTTGAACTTCCTGAACTGAAACTTCTGGTTGATGCAGTACAGTCGTCCAGATTTATTACCAGTGGGAAATCCCGTCAGCTGATCGGGAAGCTGGAGAGTCTTGCAAGTGTCCATGAGGCCAGACAGCTGCGGCGCCAGGTTTTTGTACAGAATCGGGTGCGAACCATGAATGAGAGTGTGTATTACAGTATTGATGAGATTCAGAGAGCGCTTACCGAGGACAGGCAGATCTCATTTCAGTATTGTGAATGGACAGTGGAGAAGGAGCTGCGGCTGAAGAAGAACGGAGAACGGTATCGTGTCAGTCCCTGGGGACTTGTGTGGCAGAATGAGAATTATTATCTGGTCGCCTGTGATGAGAAGTGTGGCAGAGTGAAGCACTACCGGGTGGACAAGATTATGCAGATCCGGCTTGAAGAGGCGGCCCGCAGCGGCAGGGAACTTTTTGAGAATTATGATGCGGGAGAGCTGACATCCAGAACCTTCGGGATGTTTGGCGGAAAAGAGGAAACCATATGTCTGGAAGCGCATAACCGTCTGGTCGGAGTTGTACTGGACCGGTTTGGCAGGGACATTATGATTCAGAGGAAGGATCATGAACATTTCAAAACGCTGGTTCGTGTCAACGTCAGCGATCAGTTTTTTGGCTGGATAGCCAGTCTTGGCCCGGATGCGGTAATTGCATCACCCGATGATGTACGCGACAGGTACCGGGAATTTCTTGAGAAGAGTCTTTCTAATTACAAATGATAAATATATGATAAAGAAAATCTGCATATAACAGAGATTCAGGAAAATTTGCTCCTGAATCTACAGGTTTTCTACAGAAATAATTTCCAAAAAAGTTAATGAGAACAGATAAAAATGGGAAAAATTATATAATAAACATATCTGAAATATAAAAATAATATAGACAGCATATGTAAAAAAGATAATAGACATCGCGATGTTTAAGTGCTATAATGCTTTCGTCTCTTGGAAGGGAACAAATTTTGCCATTTCAGGCAGATTATGGACGGTGAAGATATGACTGTAAAAGCAAGAATGCTGAAGCTTCTGGAGCAGCAC
>OLRT01000582.1_pt1 | contig 28352 bp, 22 predicted proteins | sample 1672021 | NCBI WGS metagenome assembly OLRT01 (sample SAMEA3136637, study PRJEB25190) | human gut metagenome | reverse complement strand
GACGCCCGCCGCAAGCACCCGTCGCAGCGCTCCCTCACCTCACCCGCGCGGCCCGTTCGCATAGAAGCGGGCAAGCGACTCGTCGCGGAATTCGTCGAAGTAACCGCCGTCAATCGAGGCACGAATATCGTCCAGCAGCTTTACGAAGAAACGTTCGTTGTGGATCGTCGCCAGCGTGAACCCATTGAATTCGCGGGCGCGCAGCAAGTGGTCCACATATGCGCGCGTGTAATGCTGGCACGTGTAGCAGTCGCACCCCTCCTCAAGCGGGCCGAAATCGAACTTGTGCTGGGCACGCTTGACGTTGTAGCGCCCGTCGCGCGTGAAAATCGCCCCGTTGCGCGCGCACCTTGCGGGTGCAACGCAATCGAACGTGTCGCCGCCATTCTCCACACATGCGAAGATGTCGTCGACCGAGGCGATACCCAGCACGTGCCGTGGCCGGCTTTCCGGCATCGCGTCGCAGATCCACGCGCACGTGTCTGCGATGATACGCTTCTCGATCGCGCCGCCGATGCCCACACCGTCGAAGTCCAGCGAGGCGATCTGCTCGGCCGCATGCCTGCGCAGGTCCTCATAGTTCGCGCCCTGCACCACGCCGTACAGTGCCTGGTACGGTTTGCCCAGTCGCTCCTCGGTCAGCCGCTGGTGCTCGGCCACGCAACGCTGCGCCCAACGGTAGGTGCGTTCCACCGAGGCTTCCTGATACGAGCGCGTGTTCATCAGCGTCGTCAATTCGTCGAACGCGAACATGATGTCCGCGCCGATTTTATGCTGGATGCCCATCGAGATTTCCGCGGAGAAACGATGACGGTCGCCGTTGAGCGGCGATTTGAATGTCACCCCATCCTCGTCGACGAACGCCAGTCGTTCCTTGCCCGCCGCAATCACGTCGTCCGATTTCATGCCGGTCACGTCCATCGCCAGCGTCTTCTTGAATCCGGCTCCCAGCGACAGCACCTGGAATCCGCCGGAATCGGTGAACGTCGGCCCGTCCCAGTTCATGAATCGCGCGAGTCCGCCGGCCGCGTCGAGCACGTCCTGGCCAGGGCGCTCGAACAGATGAAACGCGTTGGACAGCAGACATTGCGCCCCCAGCTCGCGCATGGTCTCCGGCAGGACGGCCTTCATTGCCGCCTGCGTGGCGACCGGCACGAAGGCCGGCGTGCGGATGTCGCCGTGCGGCGTGTGGATGATGCCGGTGCGGCCGTAACGGCGGCCGCCACGGCCTTTGCCGTCAGCTGAATCGGGTAGTTGCGTAAGGGTTTCGAAAAAGAATGCGCTGCGGTCGCCGGGCCTGCCATCGGCCGCGCCGCGCGGGTGCTCCAGAAAACTCGTCATACGATTACTCTAGGCGATGGCCGGGAAGGCGGGGACGGCGCTCGGAAAGCCTGTTCCGGGCTTTCCCAGCGGTTCGTGGCGTATCGTTGTCTCAAGCTGTCCGGCTGATGCGTCCGCTTTTCGGACGGGATATCCGCGGGTTTCAGAAGAATCGTTTTGCTGCTGACCGGTCGGAAATGTCGTACGAGACAAGGCCGACGGCCTGCTTCATGATAACGGTAGGTAATTCATTCTCTCCTTCCAATCAACGTTCAGGAAACATCCAGAGCAGGTATCTTTACTCTTACGTAGAGCTTGGCGGCGCGCTGGCTCACAGATACGAGACCCAACCCGCCTGCTGATACTTACGAATACTGAAGGAGACAACATGGCTGACAACAACAATGGATACTGGCCCGCCGATAACGGCCAGCCTGAGCAGCCGCAGAACGACAACCTGCAGCAGGACGCTTCGACGACCTCGGATGCGCAGGATCAGCAATTTGCCCAGGAGCCGCTGGGCGCGCCGCAGGAAGCGCCCGCGCAGAACGACGACGCGCAGCAGCCACAGCCCGAAGCGCAGGATACCCGTCCGACCCAGCCGTTGGCGCCTGTCGCGCCGACCTCAGAGCAGGCCCAGGCTTCCGAACCGACTCAGCCGCTGCAGCCGCAGCCGACGCAGCCGCTGTACCGCCCGGCACCGGAATACGGCGCCTACGGCCCGACTCCGACTCAGCCGGAGCCCCAGCAGCCGCAGCCGACCCAGCAGCAGAATCAGAACACGGGCAACGGCGGCAACCCGTTCTTCAACGGCAACCCGTTCATGACGCGCCCGACGGACGACGCCTCACAGCAGAATCGCCAGAACGGCAACACGCCCTACGGTTTCCCGTTCGGCCCGCAAGGCCCGAACGGCGGCCAGGATCAGGGCATGGCTCAGCCGGAAGACGGCGGCAACGCGTCTCGCGGCGGAAGCTCCGCGGCCAGCCACATCGTGACCGCAGTGGTGGCCGCCCTGGTGGCCGCGGCGCTGTGCCTCGGCGTTGGATACTTCGCGCTCACCTATGGTTGGGTGAGCACGCCGACGACGACATCGCTGACCAACGTCCAGTCGAACAAGTCCGGTACCGGCAGCGCCACCGCCAAGACGGGCGAGGCCGCCGACTGGAAGACCGTGGCGAGCGAGGTCTCCGGCTCCGTCGTGTCGATTCAGGCGGCGCTGAGCAACGGCACCGCCAAGGGGTCGGGCGCGATCGTGAGCGCCAAGGGCTACATCGTCACCAACAACCACGTGATCTCCGGCGCCCAGCAGATTCAGGTGACGCTGTCCAACGGGCAGATGTACACCGCTCAGGTGGTCGGCACCGACACCACCACCGACCTGGCGGTCATCAAGCTCGACAACCCGCCGAGCGACCTGAAGGCTGTGGAATTCGCCGACTCCGACAAGCTCGCCGTCGGCGAGGACGTCATGGCCATCGGCAACCCGCTGGGCTATGACGACACCGCCACCACCGGCATCGTGTCCGCGCTGAACCGTCCGGTCACCGTGACCGATGACTCCGGCTCCGACATCGTCACCAACGCGGTGCAGATCGACGCGGCCATCAACCCCGGCAACTCGGGCGGCCCGACGTTCAACGCCGCCGGCCAGGTGATTGGCATCAACTCGTCGATCGCCTCCACCGCGACCTCCAGTGATTCCGCCGGCTCCATCGGCATCGGCTTCGCGATTCCGTCGAACCTCGTCAAGCGCGTGGCCAACGAGATCATCAAGGACGGCAAGGTCAAGCACGTGGCCCTCGGCGTGACAATCACCACCGGCACGGTCGAGGCGGACGGCGTGACCCGCGCCGGCGCCAAGGTCACCGCGGGAACCTCCGGCTCCGCCGTGGTGTCCGGCAGCCCCGCCGACAAGGCCGGCCTGAAGGTGGGCGACGTCATCGTGGCGTACGACGGCAACGCGGTGAGCAGCACGTATTCGCTGCTCGGCTATGTACGTGCGTCGGCGCTCAACGACAAGGTGACGTTGACCATCGTGCGCGGCGGCAAGACCATGGACGTCGAGGTGACGCTCGACAAGGAGGAGTCCGCGGTGAACGGCTCCGGCAGCTCGAACTCGAACAACAACCAGAACAACCAGAACAACCAGAATGGCAACGGCCAGAACGGTAACGGCAATGGCAACGGCAACAGCAACAATGGCAACAGCAACAACGGCAACGGCAATGACAGCAACGGGTACGGCAACAACGACTACGGCAACGGCGGGTTCTCCGATCCGTTCGGCCTGTGGTAAGTTCCGCTCCCGAAGCCGCTGACGCTGCCTGACGGCTGACATTGCCCGGCAGTTGACATGGCTCGATGATGGAGGGGCCGGTGCGCTTGCGCCGGTCCCTCCACTTGTGTCTGCGGCCATGTTCCCGCGTGACGTTGGCGTGTCCTTTCGCAGTTGTTGCTAGACTTGGTGGAAGCTGCGGTGGCATGTGCCGCCGCGCAACATAATCGAACGAACAATTGAATATCGAATAATCTTTTTACGCCGTGTATCGCCTGCCCTCGCCGTTTTAGGCAGTGCTGCCGATGGGTTAACAAGGCGTGGGTCGCATGCCGTTCGTGATTCCGCGCTTGTTGCTGGGATGACGGACGGTCCGTATACGAGCGTAAGGAGATACGATGCGTAAGTTCATCTATCTTTGCAGTCATCTGTGTGTTCAAGTGCCGCTGTTGCCGATTGCCGTGCTCACGGTCATTCCGCTTGCCGTGTGCCCGTCATGGCGCCCGTGGGGAGCGGCGGATATTCCTATACTGGGCAATCCCGGCGTGGGCCAGTGGATTGTCATCATCGTGGTGGCGTACACGATCATCGACACCGTGCGCGGCATGATCGACGATTTGCGGCATGGTCGGGTCGGTGTGGATCTGCTGGCTGTCGTGGCGATCGCCGCCACGGTCGCCGTGCAGGAATACTGGGCGAGCTGGGCCGTGGTGCTGATGATCTCGTCCGGCGAAGCCATCGAGGAATACGCCCAATCCAAGGCCGAAAGCAGCCTGACCGCGCTGATGACGGCCGCGCCCCAGACCGCGCACGTCGTGCGATGGCCCGGCGTGGGCGTCGCTGGTGTCAACACCGGCGACGGCAGCGACGGCAGCTCCGACGACCGGGGCGACGGCTTCCGCAAGGTCGCCGCTCTGCCGTCTTCCGCCGCCAGCGGGTCGTCCGACGCTGCGACTTCCCACTATGACACCGTTGCGGTGGAATCCGTCACCCCCGGCGATGTGCTGATTGTGCTGCCCGGTGAAACCGTGCCGGTAGATGGCGAGCTGTTGTCCGGATCCGCCACGCTCGACCTGAGCAACATCAACGGTGAGCCGGTGCCGCGTGAAGTGTTCGCGGGCGCCCGCGTCATGTCCGGCGCGGTGAACGGCTCGACCACGCTGACCATGCGTGCCACCGAAGCCGCCCGCGACTCGCAATACCAGCGCATCCTCGCGCTCGTCGCGGCCGCGCGGGATTCCCGCCCGGCGGTGGTGAAGACCGCCGATGTGCTGGCAGTGCCGTTCACGGTGCTCGCGCTGGCGATCGCGGCCGTGGCATGGTTGGTGTCCGGCGTGCCGACACGCTTCGCTCAGGTGCTGGTGCTGGCGACTCCTTGCCCGTTGCTGATCGCCGCCCCCGTCGCGTATGTGGCGGGAACCGGCCGACTAGCCAAGTCGGGAATCCTGATCAAGACACAGGACGTGCTGGAGAACCTCGGCCGCGTCACGCACGTGTTCTTCGACAAGACCGGCACGCTGACCGTGAAGCAGCCGCAGGTGACCCGCGTCGAGATGCTGCCCGGTGCCGGCACTCACCTCAATGAGGACCACGTACTGATGATGGCGGGCGTGGTCGAGACCTATTCCGTGCACATCCTCGCCAAAGGCATCGCGAAGGCCGGCACGGAAGCTCTGTCCCGGCTGCATCGGCGGTTCGAGGAGGGGCAGCGGCTATGCCCGCAGCCCGATGCGGACTGGCCTGGTCACGGGCGCGATTATCCGGTCGTCAAGCACATTGATGAAGACGCCGGGAAAGGCATCTCCGGCGAAGTGAATGGGCATAAGGTGCGCGTAGGCAGACTGTCTTTCGCGGCCTCAAGCGAAGATGGGTTCCTGCCGGTTGAGCGGATCGTCCCGGGCCGGGCTACGACTGATGGAGACCGGCAGTCCGGAAAACAAGGTGAGGGGCGGCTTGCGGACGAGATCCGTACCCGTTTCGGCATGCTCGCGCCGGATGAAATGGCCTCGTACGTGTCGGTCGACGGTCATCTCATCGCCCGGATCGTCCTGCGTGACGTGCCGCGCGCGAACGCCAAGTCGGCGCTCGCGCGCCTGCGCGGTCTCGGCGTCGCCAAGCTGTCCATGCTGACGGGAGACAAGCGATCCTCCGCCGCCATCATCGCCAGTGAGGTCGGCATCGACGATGTGCATGCGGAATTGTTCCCCGAAGATAAGGTCGCCGCTGTCACGACCGCGACCGTGACGCCATCGCGCGGCGTGACGATGATGGTCGGCGACGGCGTGAACGACGCGCCCGTGTTGGCCGCCGCCGATATCGGCATGGCCATGACGGACGGCACGTCGACTGCGGCCTCGGAGTCCGCGCAGGTGGTGATCATGAACGACGACATCGCCGCCGTTCCACGGGCCATCGCCCGCCGCACCAAGCGTGTGATGCTGCAAGCCGTGCTGGCCGGTCTCGCGCTGGCCCTGATCGGCATGGTTGCGGCGGCGTTCAACTTGATTCCCGTCGTGGTCGGCGCTTTTCTGCAGGAAGCCATCGACGTGGTAAGCATCCTCTGGGCGCTCACCGCGCTGCTTGACCGTGACTGACGGGCCGTGGTCGACGGGCGCAGCTGGGCCGGTCGTGATCGACCGGCCGCGCCCGTCGCCGGACGATCGGGCGAGAACGAATGTGACATTCGACAACAATGGGGGCAATGCCGGGAAATCCCGCCGTTGCCCCCTTCCGTGATTCGGTGGCTTGCGATAACCTATAACGCGTGACTGAATCTGAGAACAATGAACTTCGTATCGCCGTGATCGGCGCCGGTCCCGCCGGCGTCTACTCCTCCGACATCTTCCTGCGCCAGCTGAAGAAGCTCGGCGAGGAGCTGGGTCTGGGCACCAAGGCCCGCATCGACCTGTTCGAGAAGCTGCCGGTCCCGTTCGGCCTGGTCCGTTACGGTGTGGCCCCCGACCATCCGAGCATCAAATTCATCGCATCCGCGCTGGAGAAGACGCTCGACAACCCCGACATCCACCTCTACTGCGACGTGGAATTCGGCAAGGACGTGACCCTGGACGACCTGCTGGCGCGTTACGACGCCGTGCTGTTCGCCACCGGCGCCGTCAAGGACAAACCGCTGAACCTGCCGGGCGCCGACCTCGACGGCGTGTACGGCGCCGCCAAGTTCGTCGAATGGTATGACGGATACCCCACGGGTGCGCGCGAATGGCCACTTTCGGCCGAGAACGTCGCCGTGATCGGTGGCGGCAACGTGGCGATGGACGTCGCGCGCGAGCTCATGCGCAACGCCGACGACCTCAAGGCCAAGACCGACATCCCCGACAACGTCTACGAAGGCATCCAGGGAAACAAGGCCAAGGTGCTGCATCTGTTCATCCGCCGTGGCGTCGCCCAGGCCAAGTTCAGCGTGCAGGAACTGCGTGAGATGGAGAAGCTGCCCGGCGTGCAGCTCATCATCAACGAGGACGACTTCGAGCTGGATGACGACACGATCGAAGAGGCCGGCAAGGACAAGCTGACGCGCCAGATGGTCGAGGAGCTGTTCACCATCCGCGAGATGGCCGAAGACATGGAAGACGACGGCGACGTCGATTACGAGGGCAACCCCGCAGATCGCAAGTATTACGTGCACTTCAACTCCGCTCCCACCGAGATCCTCGGCAAGGACGGCAAGGTCGCGGGCATCCGCGTGGAGAAGACCGAGACCGGCGCCGACGGCAAGATGCACCGCACCGGCGAATTTGAAGACTACCCGGTCGAGGCCGTGTACCACGCAATCGGCTACAAGCCCGCCGAAGCGCCCGGCATCACCTATGACGAGAAGGGCGCCCATCTGGCCAACGCGAACGGCGATGGCCGCATCACCACCGAGGCCGCCGGCGGTGACGTGCGCGAACGCCTGTATGCCACCGGGTGGGCCAAGCGCGGGCCGGTCGGCCTGATCGGCTCCACCAAGTCCGACGCGTTGATGATCGTCACCAACATGCTGGAAGACCTCGCCAAGGCGGCCGAAGGCGGCCGTGTGGCCGTCGACCGCGACCCCGAGTCCATCGACCGCCTGCTCGCCGAGCGCGGTGTCAAGCCGATTGACTTCGCCGGTTGGAAGAAGGTCGACGCCTTCGAACGCTCCGAGGGCGCGAAGGAAGGCCGCGAGCACAAGAAGGTCGTCGAGCCGGATCAGATGCGTGAGCTTGCTCACGCCTGAGCGACCTGTAGCGCGACTCGTATACATCGATCAAGCCGCCTCCTGCGTGACATTGCGGGCGGCGGCTTGTTTTTGCCCGTACTTGTATCATCCCGTGCCTCCGGAATCATTTCATTGTGCTCAAGGCGCATATCCAGCCAACTGTCAGACAGTGAATTTAGTGTGTGGGCTATGGACGGTAAATTGCATGTGCGCGGCCACTTCAACGGCCTGAAAACGACGCTGCTCTTTGCGTTGATGTGGGCCATCATCATGTTGATCTGGTGGGCCACCGGCGGTGACCGCGGCACGCTGGGCGTATATATCGTCATCGGTCTGGTCTCCACGTTCAGCACGTACTGGTTCTCCGACAAACTCGCCATCGCCTCGATGGGCGCCCGCGCGGTCACCGAGCAGGAAGCTCCCGCACTGTACCGCATCGTGCGCGAACTCAGCGCCAAGGCCGGCAAGCCGATGCCTCGCATCTACGTCGCCCCGACCATGAGCCCCAACGCGTTCGCAACGGGCCGCAACGAGCGCCATGCAGCCGTATGCTGCACGCAAGGCATCCTCAACATACTCAACGAGCGCGAGATTCGCGGCGTCCTCGGCCACGAGCTCATGCACGTGTACAACCACGACATCCTCACCTCCGCCATAGCCTCCGCACTGGCGACCATCATCACGTATCTGGGATACTCGCTCATGTATTTCGGCGGCGGTCGCAGCAACGACCGTGACAACTCCTCCGGCGCCTTCGGTCTGATCGGCGTGCTGTTGAGCGCGATTCTCGTGCCGATCGGCGCCTCTCTGATCCAGATGGCCATCTCCCGCACCCGCGAATTCGACGCCGACGAGGACGGCAGCCGCCTGACCGGCGACCCCGAAGCGCTCGCCTCCGCCCTGAACAAGATCTCCTATGGTGCTCAGACCAATCCGATGCCGAAAACCGCGGGCACGCAGTCGGTGTCATCCATGATGATCGCCAACTCGTTCTCCGCGCGCGGATTCTCGAAGCTGTTCTCCACGCACCCACCTACCGACGAGCGCATCAGCCGGCTCATGCAGATGTCGCAGGAGATGCGCAATTCCGGCATCGGCGGCGGCAGCAGCCCGCAGTACTTGTACTAGCTTCGTTGCGCAAGGCTCGCGGGCATCGCCGTCATGTGATACACTGACGACTTGTGCACAAAGCACTGCGGATGTAGTTCATCGGTAGAACGAAAGCTTCCCAAGCTTTAAAGGCGGGTTCGACTCCCGTCATCCGCTCCACTTCCCTCAATGTCGAGGCTGCGAATCCTAATCATTCCAACGATTCTTGATTATGTGAATACCTGCTCAATCACATAGGTGCTGCTGGAATGTTGTCACCGTGTTGTCACGGGGCGCATGAAGGGGATTTAGAGGGAACGACATGAGTTGCATCAGCGAAAATGACTGAAGAAAGTGATGTCAGAAATAGTTGGGGGTTACACCACGTTATGGCCCGTTCGGCGTGTCGGAGGCCAGTTGCTCCGCCAAACGTCCGAAGGGATCTCGAACCCGTAATGACGTCCTGTTTGACGGCATCTCCATTGGCCCGGACTGTCATGAGGCCGCCCATTGGACTTAGGGTATGGCTACTTGGACAATGTGAGCGTGTGGTGAGCGCTGAGTTATGCGGATGGGCGTCGGCCATACTATTGCCCTCGCTCCTGTCGGCATGACTTCCACTCACAGTTTTCACATGCCGCTTTTCCGGCGCTGGGCATCGAGACCCGGGTGTCAAAATGTGTCCGGTATGGATGGCCCATCGTGTTGCCGGCTGTGATGCAGACATGGGACACGATGGGCCATAGATTGTTTTTTGTATGAGCGTTATGCGTATATATCGACGATGCGCGCGATTGTATCCTCGACGTCCGAGAACTGTTCCTCATGGTCGCCGTCCAGCACGGTAATCACCGTGCTCATGAGGGAATTGCCGTTCCCATCGATTCCGGAAACGTATTTTCTGCCGATATGGATGATCTTGCCGTCCTTTTGCAGTGTGAGGTATTGGGGTTCGGCTGGTTTCCACTCGAGATATAGTCTGCCTACCCTTGTCTTCAATGTGCGTTGGACGTCGGGGATCACGTTTTTCAGTTCCTCGCATATCACGCAGGAGGCAAGCTCGCGGTTGATGCCGTTCAGCTGGGTCTTTTCGCCTGAGGGTAGGTAGCAGATGCCGTCCACAACACGGAATTGCCAAAGAGACCCGAAGTATTCATGGGACCACAATCCCTTTTCCTTGATGAGAGACTTGGCATGGACGTCGGTGCGTTCCTCGTCCCATACGTACTCGTCGGCGATCGCGGTGAGAGCGTCGACGACGTCTTGGCGTCCCAGCTGCTTGTCCCCGATGCGGTCAAGAACGTCATCGCATAGCCTATGGAATAACTCGCGTTTCCCTGAGGAAGCCCTTAGCATATTCCTCCAGCCAAGGGTTCGCGCATGGTTTCTTGAATCGACGAGGTAGCTGAGGTTGCCTTCCCTCATCGAGTAATCCCCCTTGGTCAGCAGGGCTCTTCGGACATCGATGAGCAGAGACGTGTCCGGCAGATTGGTGTCCTGCCGTTCGAACGCCATTTTCGTGAGCTCCAAGTACTTGTCGAATGCATCGAGGACATCCGGATCATGGGACATGGTTTCGACGTTGTCTCTTGTGATGCCGGCGAAAGAGAGCAGGAAGTCGATTTTCCCCTCGAAATATGGGATTTCCTCGGCCTTGTGCAACGGTTCGGACCATTGCGGGGCATTGGCCCGAAGCCATGCCTTCAATTCCTCCTCGTCAATCTGGTCCTTTGGCGTGAATCCCGTGTCGCCGGGGAACGTCGCGAGGTATGAGGTCAGATCGTCGGCATGGTCGGAGTAACGTTCGACCATGCCGACGGCCTGTGCGTACAGGCCAAGCGTGTTGTAACCCTGCCACATCGTCGCGGCATTGGAAAGGTGCCGAATCACCCGTATCCACTCGGTCCAAGATTGTTCCTCGGGCCTTTTGCCTTGGTTCATAACGCCGTCGAGGTATGCGACGGCGGCTTCGAGCCTCATGCGCGTGCTGTAGCTCTCCGCTTTCCCGTCTATGGAGCTCGAGGCCATTACAATTTCCGGGATTCCGGGCAATGCGTCGTCGCCGGACACGTGATCGAGGATGCGTTCGAGGCGGACTAGAGTACGACTGTCGCAGACGGAGCCTCCCTCTGTTCTCAGGTCCTTGTTGTATTCGTCCAAGCTTCGATGCCGAGTATCCGCCAGGTCCACGCCCTTCATCGAGTATTCGGTGTTGATCCTTGGCGATTTCTTCGCCTTTCCCGCCCATTGGTTCCAGAGGAACCAATTGAGGAAACCCATAAACCGCATGTCGTATTCGTCACGTTTCTCGGTTGGGACACTTCCCTTGAAGCTCCAGAAGAAATCGGTCCATTCCTGGTCGAATTTCCGACAGAACTCCTCGTAGTGCTCGGGAGAGAATTCTGCCTGGGCTTTCTGCTCCAGTTCCGCCTTGATGTTCTCGAAATCGCTCAGTTGCTTGCCTCGGGCGTTCATCTTGATATACAGGTCGTCGCCGTTGCCAATGTCGTTCACGTCGAGCCATTCGAATCGGATCGGGCAATCGTCGCCGGTCAGCAGATCCCAGACCCCATGCCGTGTCATCCTGCGTTCGTCGATGTCGTCGAGCACTTCGAGCGCGGAGAGGATCGTGGGATCATACATGAAGTCCGGGCGGAACCAGCGCTTGTCCCGAAGGTACTCCGACAGTTTGCACATGGGCGTTCGGTCGGCTGTCCATTGTGCAATCTGCTGGATGACGTCGGGTTCGCCGATTCTGGCGAAGAAATCGGAGGACGTCTGTCTGGTCTGATAGGAGAACCTGCCTAGGGTTTGCGCGTCGCCGTCGAGCTCCGGCGCGCGTTCGCCGTCACCGGCATTGGCGACGGCCATGACCAGGGCAAGCCAATGGATGAGGTATAGGGTGGTCAGGCGCTGCTGACCATCGAGCGGAACGAACAGCTCAACGTCACAATCATCACTTCCCTCGATCTGCCCGTAGATGAAGTTCAGGCTCATCGGGGTACGGTCCGAAATGTGGGTCTGGATGTCATCAAGCATACCGGTGCGGGCATTCGCCGATTGGACGTCGCCGCGTCCCTGCACATAGTCGCGCTGTATCGCGGGGATGCGAATGGAGTAGTGCTTGAGCAGGCGCCAGAAGCTCATGGTGTTCCCGCCATTGTCGATTCCCGCGTTCATTTCGTCTCCTCTTCCTCCAGATAGGATTTCAACGTGGCGATGATGCCGTGGGGGCCGTCGAGATAGCCTTCGCGGTCCTCATGGCTCCAGAAGGTGAAGTCGTTGGGATTGTCAGTGTAGTATTTGAGGAAAACGTTTTTCGTGCATGGGGGCACGAAAGTGGTGTCTCTATCGGCATCGATGATCCAACGGCGTTTTTCGATGAAGCTGGCGTTGCCGTATCCGCGGTTGAGCTTGCTTGACAGAAGGACCATATTGTCGATGCTGTCCTGGTCGCCCAGTTTGTTCTCGATGAGAGTCTGGCGCCGTGTCCAGAAATCGTCGCATGTCTTTTCGCTGAAATCCTTGCGGTCGAGGAATTCTCGGATGGCATCGACCTCGTTGGCGCCGTCCCCGCTTTCCTCTCCCCTCGTGGCGTTGGAAAGCAGGCCCAGCACACCTTCGAAGAACATCCTTCGGCTCTCTGAGGGCGATGTGATTCGGGAACCGTTGCCGTTCACCTCCTTGTCCGTGGGCGGTCCACCCGCCGTCGCATGAACGTGTTCCAGATCCCATCGTTCCCTCTTATAGCGGTCGAATGGGAATCTCATGAGGGCTCCCGTTGACGCGTTGAGCGTCAGCAGGTTGAACAGAAGCAGCGCATTCCTGGTTTTGTCGCTGTCGTTGTACGTGAGGTCGGGTATCTGCTCAAGGTCAATGTCCTTGCCAATGAGTGTGCGGAGCCGTCCGCGTAGTTCAGACTTGTCGCAATTGGACAGTTGCGCGTACAGGTCCAGCACGTCGGTTTTCTTGTCTGTTTTGCGTCTTGCGACAAGATAGCCGATGAGGTGGTAAAGCTCGCGGTTCTCGAACCAGTATTCAAGGTTGGCGAAGATCTCCTTGCATGAACGCCACATGTCACGCAGAAGCGTTTGACATCCATTGTCATGCCCGCCGCCGTACACATGGTTGAACACAGCGTAACGGTTGTGCGTGTGATCGATGGCTGGGGCGTCGTCCTGGGCTTTGAGCCATATGTCCAGAATGAGGTCGATCCGTGTTTGGTATTCGCCTTCGATGTCATTGGTCAGGAAGCACCATAGTGCGTCGTCCTGCAGCCGATGCTCCATGCGGTCCCATTCGTTGGCTACGGCGCGTTTCTCGTTGGCGTCGAAGCCATCGTCGGATAGCAGCAGACCCTTGACCAGCTCCGCGTTGGTCAGGGGGATCTTGCCCACGTTGATTTTGCGGAAAAGATCTATGGATTCGTCCTTGCCGGACGTTATCTCGTACCAGATGACCTTCGTGCGCCTGCGGAAAACGCTCAGAAAATTGAACATGTCTGGGCGGTCTTTCCCATGTTCTCTGGCCCAATTCCTCATGGTCTCAAGGGCGAGGGCCATGTGGTGGAAATCCGGGTTGTCTTCCGCATGTTCCGGTGTTGCTGGGGAATCCGCGTTCAGGGAATGCAGGAATTCCCGTGAATCTGGCCTGGTCGCATAGGCAATGGAATAATTGCCGCCGCTTTTGAAAGGATCGGAATATTGCATCAGGAGCAGCAGCGTCGTTAGCCGCTGTTGTCCGTCGATAACCTCGTATGACCCGTCTTCCCTCGGTTTCACGACGATTGGCTGAAGGCAGTAGTCGTGATGGATGGTTTGGGTGTCGAAGAACACGCTCAGGTCGTCCATGAGCGCGGAGACCTCCTCTTTGCCCCATCGATAGCCGCGTTGATATGACGGGACGAAGAACCTGTATGGCTTGTTGCTGTCCTCGGGATTATGTTGAAGATCCTCGATTGATTTCATGGATATGGATGTGTCCGTCATCGTTACCTTCTTTTCAAAACCACTTGTTTTTCCGTGTTTCGCATATGGTTCCATGATATGGGCAATGCGTGCCGATTGGAGCGATTGGATGACAGATGACAGAGCATGTTTGCGGGTCCTCGGCGCGATGGACTTTGTTTAGGTGGAATGGCGGCGTCCTAAAGGGAATTCGGAGGACGTTATTCAGCTCAAAAGTCATCTTCCGCGTTCAAGGTCTCTGCTGCTGCGATTCTGTTGCTGATGGACGTGGCTACGTCGTCGAGATCGGTGTCGAATAGGTCTGCATAGGTGTCCAGCGTCATGGCTGCGTTCTTGTGCCCGAGCATGCGCTGGACGGCCTTGACGTTGGCTCCGGAGCTGATGGCGATGGAGGCTGCTGTGTGGCGAAGATCATGGCAGGTCAGCGTCGGGACGCCGGAATCGCGCAGTGCTCTTGCGTACCAGCCGTGGTTTTTCGCGGACTGCTCGCGTAGACGACCGCCGGAGGGATCCCATACAATCCGGAGGCCGATGACAATGTGACATTCCCCGACGATGGGTTCTGGAATTCAAGGACGAGCCTACGGGAGATCAAGGATTACGCGGTCAGCAGGCTTGTGTCTCCAGATGCGGTGCTTGCCGTGACGCTCTGTCGCATCATCGCGGCGACACCTCCTCATGTGGTGCTGCCTCCGACCATCGGTTCGGATTACGGTTCGTTAAATTTCGGCGTGGTGATTCTCGGCAATCCGGGGCCGGGCAAGGATGCGGCCTTCGGCGCGGCGAAGGCGCTGGTGCCGGACATACGTGACGCTCCGGTGACCAGCGTGGCGAGCGGGCAGGCTATCAGCGCTTTGTTCGGACAGCGTGTGCAGGAGGATGGCAGGTTCAGATTGGAGTGCAAGTCCCCTCGCGCCATGCTCAGGTATTCCGAAGCGTCTAATTTCAGGGCGCTGTCGAGTGCAAGGGAAAACAATCTCCAGCCGGAGGTGCTATCGCTGTTCTCGGGGCAGCAGATTGGCGACTACACCAAGAACAGAGAGCTGTCCGTGACCATTCCTGAACATGGGTACAGGGCGGTAGTGGTGATCTCCGCGCAGCCGTCGATGATGGGAATGTTCGAGGCCGGTGTCGGCGTGGGCTTCCAACAGCGATTCCTCTACGTCTCCGCATACAGTGACAGGCTCAATGTCCGTGCCATCGACGAGGAAGCGGTCATGCTTTCCTCATTGAGGAAGTTACCCTATGACACAAAGCTATTGCCTGAAGATTATCCCATTGAGCAAATAACCGGCTCTACGAGTGCGGAAGCTATGCCAGGGCTAACGAATCCACGCCAGAAACCAGCCATCTGAGAATGCGAGCCATGAGATTGCCGTCCGCTGTGAAGCGCGAGATCATCGCAGATAAAATACGTGTCAACAGGGAGCGAGGAGGGAATCCGCGCAGGGCGCACGGTATGTATCTGCAAACAAAGCTGGCGGCGGCGTTCCGCCTGCTCGAAGACCCGCAGTCGTCTGCAATCACGCAGGAAGATTGGGATCTCGCAGGCATGATGATGCAGTGCTCGCGCAAGTGTTACGAGGAGAACCTGCGGGAATACAAGAACGAGAATCTCAATCGTCGCGCCGATTGCAAAGAGGAGGACGAGTTGGTTCGTGAGCAGGTTGATATGCGCGCCCTCCGTGCCACCGAAAACCGCATCGTCGAGCTGCTGGAAAGCTCGGCCCAAGAGTCTGTCTCTAGGGCAGAGATATCACGGTCTCTATCGAAACGGCAAAAACTATTCATGGATGAGGCATTGGAAAACCTGATAGCTTCAGGAGTGGTTAAACACAGCAAAGGCAGGCGAGGCGGGGATCGATATTCGCTTATCTAGTCGACCTACCAACCTACCGACCTACTTACTACTGCCGTAAGGGTTTTCGCGACCTACCTATTGAACCTATCAACCTCCCCTAGGTAGGTCGATAGGCTGGATTGGTAGGCGGTCGAATCCCAGTGATTCCAATGGGTAGGTTGGTAGGTCGGTAGGTCACTTGGATGATCGAAGGGGTCGAGAAGACTATGAATGACTCCAATCTAGCCGGCTGATGGTGTCAGAGAGTTCGGCGGGGCCTAATGATGCGGCTGTTGTTTTCCTAGGCTGGACTTGTTTTCACTGTGGCTCTGCTGCCACTACGGGTTTGCTAGGCTGGGTGTTTTTGAACTCTAATGCGTATGGAGAATGATGATGATTGATTTGGATGAGTGGAGGCCGCTGGCGATGGCGGCATTGCGGGAGACATTCGGCGAACGTTTGCTGTGCGTGGGATTGCAGGGCAGCTATTTGCGTGGCGAGGCCCGGCCGGACAGCGACATCGATTTGCTGGTGGTGCTCGACCATGTGGAGCTGACCGATCTTGACCGCTTCCACGAGGCGATGCGCGCGGTGCCGGAAGGCGGAAAGGCCGTCGGTTTCACCTGCGGACGTGACGAACTGGCCGCGTGGCCCGCCTATGAGCTCGCGCAGTTCGAGCACGGCACCCAGGTCTGGCATGGCGACCTGCATGCTTTGCTTCCCGTCTATGGGCAGGCCGATGTCCGGCTTGGTGCGAGGGTAAGTGTGGCGAACCTCTATCACATGACCAACCACACGTATCTGACGACGCGGGAGCTGCCTGCGGATGCCCGTCTGGACGCTTTGCGCGCCATGCTCAAGGGGTTCTTCTTCTCCTTGCAGATCGTCCACGCCGTTCGCGCTGGTGTGTTCGTTCCGACCAAACGCGAACTGCTTGCCGTTCTGGACGACCCATCAGAGCACATGCTGCTCGCGCACAGCATCGACCCCGGTGAAGCCCGAGAAGGGGATTACTCGGCATTGCAGCAATGGTGCTCAGCCATTATGCAAACCCTGTCGGCCATCTGAGATTGGCCGGCGTCGTCTTACTGAGAAGGGCTTAGCGTCATAAGGCTCTGAGCGCTTTTGGGTAATGTATTACACCGCAAGACTCTTGCGCATGACCAGCTCTCCGTCGTGTTCGCTGATGGTGGTAAAACCAAGCGACTCATAAAGGTGGAGGGCGTTGATGTTGGTGCACTGAACCGAAAGACTGGCTGCGGTGTGACCGTCGGTCCGCAGCTGGGCTAGTAACACCGTCATTAGGCACCGACCTATGCCTTGGTCTCGCCAGTCGGGAAACAAGGATATGGAGACTTCCGGCGTTGCCGTGTCGATGGTGCCGTAGCCGGTGGCGCTGCGCGGAAAGATTCGGGCCCATGCGGCGCCCACTATCAACGGCCTATCCGAAGTTTCGACCTTGGCAACCATGCAGGCGTCGCCGAACCGTCCGAATCCCTCGATATATCGCCGCAATTCCGGCAGCTCGACAACGCTCCTGTCTGGTGTCGGGGTTCCCGGCGGCACATGGATTGCCTGGTACAGGAACTCGGCGAGCAATGGACACTCCTCTGGTTCCATCGCCGTGATTGTGATATCTGTGGGAGTCGGCACAGCATCCGGTACTTGTTCCGTTGTTGTCATCGTCGCTCCAGTGCTCTTTCCAAATCCTTGATGTATCGTGTTTGCTGTCGTTTCAGATAGGCTTTGACGAATGGCCTCAGCACCAGTTTCTTTGCGGTCACCTGCTCCGTGAACTCAACTGCCGTCGCGTCGCCCATTGGACTGAAGGTTCCGATCCAATGGCCCGTCATATTGCCGTTTTCCATGTCAAATTCCCAGCGTTCGCATGGTTCGCAACAAGTGACGGTGAATGTGGTGGCATAACCATCGTTGGTATACTCCACGAACCGGCTGTCGTTCACGATCTCGGTTTTGCTCAGGTCCGAGCGTCACCCGTAGTCATCGACATTGGTCACGATGCTCCAGACCGTTTGAACGTCGTGCTGGAGGATGGCTTTGATGGTTGATCGCGTCATGGGTTCTATGTCCGTTTCGTCACACGATGGGGTGGCGGATGACGGTGCGAAGGTTCTCGGGCTTGCTCTTGCGCGGATCACCCAGATAGATCTCGTGATGGAGTCGCCGGTTCGCGGAATCGAAATCGAGATGGTGCCCTGATTCGGCGATGTGTTGGTCGAGTGTGGCGATGGTCGCGGGCTCGTTATCGTAGGAGCCTTTGTGCATGACCTGTCCGGCCAAGCCCTCGGTCCAGTCCAGCAGGAACACGCGGCTCACATCCATTTCGGGGTGTTTGGCGGCGAACCGTGAGACGCAGGCGTCGAAGGCCTCGTCGGTGACGAATTCGGGCAGGCGGATCATCGAGGTCCACTGGAAATCCGTCTTGCGCGAATAATCGATGGCGCCGGTTTCGTTATCATTCGTGTCCATGTGCCACAGGCCCTCCAGCGGCGGCACCACGTAGTCGTAGTAGCCCTCGATGTGCTCGGCCGGATCCTTGGACTTCCGACTCATCTTGATGGTGAACGAGACGCCGTACAGCAGTTGCAACGCCGTCTGGTAGTCGCCGCCCTCCTCGTTGGGGTCGCCGGAGCCTTCGACCGCGACGAACCGCATTCGCGGCACTTCGATGATTGACGGCGTGGCCGCCGGCTGGTACAGGTCCTTGTATTCCTTCTTGACATCGAACGCCATCGTCCGCTCCTAACTAAGCACATCCTTGAGCTGTGAACACTAGAGTCGAGTTCAGTTCCAGTTTAGATTGCGTACGGTGAAGGACGCGTGACATGCCGGCGCGCAATGTCGGGCGCGGAGAAATCACACAGTGCATATGGCGTTTGTGGGACTTGTTCGACTGACACATAGAAAGCAGACGTGAATGAGTAAAGGCTGATAATGGGGGGCGAATTGTTGGCTACTGCGGCTGAAATATTTCAACAGCCGACCGGATGTGAAGCAGCGCAGAAAATTTTGTGACGCTTTTCTTTTACTTTTACGTCTAAACCAATTCGATCGCAGCGGGGTTAATGTCCAAACTAGGACGCTCTGATGCTTTATAGCGTTGAGATGATAACTGGTGCGTCGAGTTCGGATTGTTTTTCTGACACGCACGCAGCTTGGCTTGGAATATGGTTGCCTTTCCTCGGCGGCAGTTGAAAGGAGTCCGGCATGTTCGACGTGAAGTGCGGAGGGAAAGTCTTGGCGCTTATGTGCCCGGAGCGGTGGCTAGCAAGCGACGCATGTGTGGCCACACTTGCTCGCCCCACTGGTGTGGGGCGGCTTGCCGGGAGACCCGTGCCCCTTGGTCGGCGAAGCCTCCGGACCGTTTTCGCGGCTGGTGGAACGAGTCGTTCCGGCTCTCGTGTGGAGGCGTTTCCCGATGGGCTGGCGTGACAATCGCCGGCGAAGCATCTGCAAGAAAATCATGTTCGCACCGGAGGAATGGGAACAGGCCAGGCAAGTTCACGAGCGATGGTCAAGGAACCTGCCGATGTATCGACGGTGGGGTGATTTCGCCCGGCAGACGCTCATGCGGGGCGCATCGATGAACGTTTCGGTGACGCTGGCAAGCGATCCCGAGGCTTTCAAGGCCGAGCTGCATCGCATCGGCGTGAACGTGAATCAAATCGCCCGTACCGCGAACCTGGCCGGATCTGTCGCCCCGCAACAGGTGCGCGAACTGCTGAATTTGCTTGCCTCTATCGACAGAAAGATGGAGTTGATGGAGCGTGAAAAGGCGGAGATTGACGCAGCGCAGGGGCTGTACTGATGGCTGTGGTCAAGCTCGGCAGCAAGGTCAAGACGAACCTCGCCGGAACAATCCGCTACGTCATCAACCCTATTAAGAACGGCGGCGGCAGACTTGTATACGCCAGCTACAGCCACGAGCGGCACGACGCGAACATGCTTGCGGAGCCGATGATCCACGACTTAGAACGCTGCGCGAACGGGTTGCGCGCGAACGGCGTGCTCGCATTGCATTTGAAGCATACGTTCAGTCCCGATGAGAATGTGACGGCGGAACAGGTGCACGAGTTGGGCGTCATGCTAGCCGAGGCAATCACGAGCGGGGATTACAAGTACGTGGTCTCCACACACATGGACCGGCACCATCTGCACAACCACATCGTCATTTGCGCGGCGAACCGAAGGTCTGGAAGGAAGATGCGCCTTACCCGCAGGAGCATCGACCAATGGCGTGCTATCAGCGACGAACTGTGCCGTCGCGAGGGCCTGAACGTGCTGAAGAACCCAGATGTTGAGGCCGCCGCGGACCGTGTGGATATGCGTGGCACGATGCGCCGAACGCCCGGACAGAATACGGAACCGATCTCTGGATATGACGTCCCGGTCATCGAATCCACAGGTCGCGGCGTAGACATGGGGGAGCTGTACGCGGCGGCAAAGGGCAAGGGAATCAAGGAACGGATGCGCATCCTGATCGACCTCGACGCGGCCAAAGCGTCCAACATCGGCGAATTTTCCCGGCTGCTTGATTTGCATGGCATAGGTTTGGCGATGCGTGGCGGGGGTGCGACGTTCACGGACCGGACGACGGGACGCAAATTCCGTGGCTCGCGACTTGGCCCGGCGTACACGCTCGATGCCATCGGTGCAAGGCTCGCGAATGGCGAGAACATGCTGCATCTGACGTTCAACAACAAGCTTGTCGCCGTTGAGAACGACCGGTCGGTGAGCGTGTGGCTGCCCGGGACCAAGCGCCAGCGGAAGGTCAACCTACCAGCCAACATGCTGCGCCGCGACGGCAGCACATGGCATCTGCTTATACCCGAAACATTTACTGGCATGGTTATGGACCACTCGAATAGGTACGCTGCGCGCCTCACTACGGCCATGCTGGCCGAAGCGTTCGGGCGTCCAGAACAGCGGCTCGAACCACTCGCGAGAAGTGCCAATACGACGACCCTCCGCCATGCGTCGAGCCCGGCACAACGCCGCTACTACCAGATTCAGGCAGGAAAACTCGACGAGCTGAAGACGATGGCAGACGGATTGAACGTGGCATGCCAAATCCAACGCGAAGGCGACAACAGCCTTGCCGAGGGAATGCGAAACCTGAACGCCAGGGCCGACTGGGCGCGTGGCGAACTACGCGCCGCCGTCATCGCGTTGAATGATGCGATCAACAACAACGACCTCGACCTCGTGGCCGAAACCCGCGCGGAAGTTGAACGCCGTGAACAAGCGGTGCTCGAATGTCAGCACGAACTCGACGCAATTAGTTTACTCGCCCGGAACTCTGGCATCAGACTGCCGGACACCACCAGCAAGGAGCGAAATGATGGATCAATCAGCGAGCCGGAACGACAATATGGGAACCGACCCGTTGGGCGACATGTTCTCCCGAATGTTCGACCAGATGCAGCCGCAGGAACCAACGAACATGACCTCGACAACGGATACCGACGTGGCCCGGTTAGAGGAGGAGAAGCGAGAACTCAACCGTCAAATCAGCGAGCTTCGGAGCAAGAATTCGACGCTCTCATCAAGGAATCAAGAGCTTCAATCAACGAATCAGCAGCTCTTGTCAACGAATCGGACGCTCAGGAAGCAGCTCTCCGAACTCAACGAGACAACGAAACTACTCGGAGAAATCAAGAAGAGAGAACGCGCCTGCGCCGAAAAGGAAGAGCGTTGTAACCATATCCTTAATCGCCAGGCTGCACTCGAATCCCGCGAAGCCAAGCTCCAGTCCGACCGAACGCGGTTTGATAGCGAGCGGGAGCAGCTGTACAAGAGCATCGCGGAACAGGTCAGTCAGGAGGTTGAACGAGAGCGTCAGCGGCTTGGGGAGGACAACGACAGGCGGTGTGAGAAAGCCAAGCGCATCCTATTCGCTCTGTGCGTAGGCGTGTGTTCGTTCGCCGTCCCCATGCTTGTCATCGGCATGGCAGGCCGATGACATATCCTCGCGGCCACACTGCCCGAGTGGCTTCACGCGCGCAAGCAACAGCTTGCCGCGATTGGTCAATGGCTTGGCAACGTTGATGCGTGGCTTGGCAACGTTGATGCGTGGCTTGGCGAAATCATTCCCCGGGGATGGTGGAATGGGCCGCTCGCCTTCCTCCTCATGCTGCTCATTCTCGTCACCGTGTGCGGAGTGCCGCTGCTCATAGCTGTCGGCTATACGTTGCTCACCAAAATGGCGGTCATGGACTGGTGGCGGGAGCGGACATTCGGGGTGCATGGCGTCCTCTGGACGTTGCTTATCCTTGCCAGCCTCGCTTTGGCCGATCGCCTCGCTATGATTCCCAACAGTCCGATGCATTGGCTTACTTGGTGGATACTTCTCATCGCCGTCGCGCATCCGGTCTACTTGCTGACGGTGGCACCCAAAGTCAACCGGTTTATGGAGAAAGGCTAAAGCCTCTGTACATGGTGCTCGGTGAGGGAAGAAAAACGTTCCTCTACAAAATTGTTGTCACCGTGTTGTCATATGGTCTTATGGATAAAGCTCCGAGGAGTGGAAAACATTGATATTTAGCGCTTTTGCGTCATTGTCTAGGTAGGGTTCGACTCCCGTCATCCGCTCCACCACTTTCCGCTCCCGCTGGCGGGAGCTGGCTCGCGTCAGCGAGACTGAGGGTGAGACTGAGGGGGGGGGTGGTTTTCCACCTATCAGATAGCTACACGTGCCAGCTCCAGCAGGGGGCTCAGTTACCCGCGTCCCCCCGTATCTCCCGCGTCGCCGGCCATCTTAATCAGCTGCTCGATAGTGACGAACTCGTACCCCTGCTTCTTGAGATCGTCGATGATGCTGGGAAGCGCCTCGACGTCCTGCGAACGGTCGCCGCCGCCGTCGTGCATCAGCACGATCGCTCCGTTATGCGCGCCCGTCATCACGGCATCATGAATCGCCTTGGCTCCGGGACGCTTCCAATCGAGCGTATCGATATCCCATAGCACGTTCATGTCGATCAGGTCGGACGTCTCCTGCCACTGCTTCTTGCCGAACGCCCCGTATGGCGCCCTTAGCACTTTCGTTACATGCCCGGACGCCTTCTTCATGTTCGAAAACCCGGCGATGATTTCAGCGCGCAACGCGTCGCGGCTGAGTGTCGGCATGTCCGGATGCGTGTTGGAATGGCTCGCCACCTGATGTCCCTCCTCCAGCATGCGTTTCTCGGCGTCCGGGAACGACAGGCACTCCTCGCCCACGTCGAAGAACGTGGCCTTGACGCCCTTCTCCTTGAGGATGTCCAGGATCGGGCCGCTGTATTTGCTCGGCCCGTCGTCGAACGTCAGCGCGATGACCTTCTTCCCCTCCGGACGCGGGTTCAACGGCACGACGATCGTGTCCTGCGGCTCGACGGTGACGCCTTTGTCCACATGCTTGCCGGAACGTTTCCCGACCCAGTATTCGTGCACGCCGTCTTTCCCGGCCTGCTTGAGTATCTGTATCGAGCCGCCTGCGATGTCGATGCTTTCGCCGTGCGGCACGGTCTCCTTGCTCACGGTATGGTCTTCGGTCACATCCTCGCCTGACGTCACCATCACCATGCCATCCTGCGGGATCGTCATGCTGTCGATCGCATCCCGGCGCACGGCAGCGCCGTTGATGCTGACGACGATCGGTTTGCCGGCATGCTTCTCGATCATGTCGCCGGCCACGTCGACCAGATTGCCCGGATGCGCGTCGAAATCGCCATTGTCGCGCAGCAGTCGTCCCAACGTCATGTCGACGCTGACTTTCATGGAAGTGCCGTTTACCGTGATCGGTATCTGCCGCCAATGCCGGTCCCACATCCACCAGCCACCGACACTGCCACCGGCCAACGCCAATATCACCAGAATGGCGACGAATGCAATCAGCCGATGCCGTCCCCTGCCGCGCCGCCCGTTATCGGGGCCGGCTCCGTACTCGCCATATTCGTTCCCGCGCGTCTTCCCCGCCCGGCTCACACTGTCCCCAAACGACAGCTCTTCAATGTACTGCGGTTCTCTTGTCACGTCTTTATTTTACGGAGGTGAAGATGGGGGAAAGGTGATGAACGGGCCGCGGCGTGCGGAGGCGATGGATTCCGCCCGGCGGCTCCGACCGGAGTAGCGGTGGTGCCAAATGTTGCATGGTCGCGGGATAATGCAGGTATGACGATTGCAACTGCCGAACGATACGCTGAAATGCTGGACGCCGCGCGCCGCGGCGGATATGCCTACCCGGCGATCAATGTGACGAGCTCCCAAACGCTGAACGCTGCGCTGCAGGGTTTTGCCGATGCCGAGTCGGATGGCATCATCCAGGTTTCAGTGGGCGGCGCCGCGTATTTTTCCGGTCAGGGCGTGAACGACCGCGTGACCGGGTCGTTGGCGTTCGCGGCGTTCGCGCATGAGGTGGCGAAGCGCTACCCGCATATCACCGTCGCGTTGCACACAGACCATTGCGCCAAGCAGTATCTGGACGGTTGGGTGCGTCCCCTGCTGGACATGGAGGCCGATGAGGTGGCGCACGGCCGCGAGCCGATGTTCCAGTCCCACATGTGGGACGGTTCGACGGTTCCGCTGGACGAAAACCTCGCCATCGCCGAACAGCTGCTCGACAAGTCCGTCGCCGCGCGCACGATCCTGGAAATCGAAATCGGCGCGGTCGGCGGCGAAGAGGACGGTCATAGCGCCGAAATCAACGAAAAACTGTATTCCACGCCGGCCGATGGCGTGAAGGTCGCCCAGCGTCTCGGCCTGGGAGAGCGCGGCCGGTACATGGCCGCGTTCACGTTCGGCAACGTTCACGGCAGCTACAAGCCCGGCGTGGTCAAGTTGCGCCCGGAACTGTTGGGCGACATCCAGCGCGAGGCGGCTCAGGCCGTGGTGGACGGACGTATCGCGTCCGCCGCCGGGGCCGTCGATTTTCCGAACGGCAAGCCGTTCGCTCTGGTGTTCCACGGCGGTTCGGGCTCTCGCCCGGAAGAGATCGCCGAGGCGGTGCGGTACGGCGTCGTCAAGATGAACATCGATACGGACACGCAGTACGCGTTCACCCGTGCGATCGCCGATCATGTGTTCTCGAACTACGATGCCGTGCTCAAGGTGGACGGCGAGGTCGGCGAGAAGAAGCTGTACGATCCGCGCTCCTGGGGCCGCGAGGCCGAGAGCGCGATGGCGGCCCGCGTCGTGGAGGCCTGCAAGCAGCTCGGTTCCGCCGGCAAAGCCCTGAAGTGACGTCGGTCGCCGCGGTAGATGCAACCGCAGCTGTCGAGTTACGGTCTTCCGATATGATGGCTGAAGATTGACCGGCAAAGGGGACGATGATGGATAATCAAGTACAGAGCATGATGTGGCTGAGAAGGCTGTCCATGACGAACTATCGGAAGTTTGGGGGTCGATTCAGTGCCGATGCCAACAGCAACGGCGGGCATTCAGATAGCATGGTTCCAGGGCTGACCGTTGACTTCGACAGGCAAATGACCGTATTGGTCGGTGAAAACGGTGCCGGAAAGACCGCGGTGCTGGATGCCGCCGCCGTGGCGTTGGGCACGTTCCTGAAAGCGTTTCCAGAGGTTTCCGGATTGCGGATTCAAGGGAGCGATGCGCGCCGCAAATATTATTCACAATACGGGGAAACCGATATCCAAGAGCAGTTTCCCGTCAGTATCTATGCGCAAGCGGACATCGCGCAGCCGGTGCAGTGGAGAACAGTGCAGGAACGAGGGAATCCGATTGCTGTTCCTATCGAATGGCGACGGGAACTGAACAGTGCGAACGGGAGCACCACATTTTCCAAGGCGTCTCAGATATGCAGTTTGTCAGAGATGTATCAGAAGCTGGTTCAAATGGATCCAGATGCGGTGCTTCCGCTACTGGCCTACTATGGCACGGATCGATTGGGACTGCACGGCAGAATGACGGGAAAGGCAAGAGCATCCGCTTTCAAAAATCGTTTTCGCGGATATGATAGATGCCTTCAATCCAGTCTGAATTACAGGCAGATGGATGCTTGGTGGCGCAAGCAATATGACCGGTCTCTGAAAGGGTATGACGTACCTACCTACCGCGCAGTATGCAAGACCGTTGAACGGTGCTTGGAGACGCTTCTGCGCGAGAATGGGCATGCGACTGAGGCCCGGCTCGAATATGATTTCGATGATGGTTTGCGACTGAGCTACACGGATTCCGATGGAGTGCGCTTGGAGAGCATGCCGCTGTGGACCTTGAGCGACGGATACCGCGGCGTGGTGGGACTCGTGTCCGACATCGCATGGCGGATTGCGGCGCTGAACCCGTTCATGGGCGATTCCGTGATTGATTGGACGCCCGGCGTGGTGCTTATCGATGAGGTCGACTTGCATCTTCACCCGAAATGGCAGTCCTGCATTCTTGGCGTGCTGATGAAGTCGTTCCCGCAAATCCAATTTATCGTCACCACGCATGCGCCGATGGTGATCTCCTCCGTGGCATCGGACAGGTTGCGCGTCATCACGTTGGATGACAAGAACGATGGAATCTATCAGGCGGTTTCCCCAAGAAACGAGACATATGGTAGCAGTGCGAGTCTGGTTCTGCGCCATGTGATGGGATCTCTGGACAAGCCGCGGAAAGTACAGGATCTGTTCGACCGATTCTCCCGGCAGATGGATGCCGATGAGTTCCCCGAGGCGAAACAGACATTGGGGGAGCTGGAGCGAACGATAGGCGCTGACAATCCTGATCTCAGCGGTGCCCGTTCCTCGTATTTCTTCTATGCCGGGGAGGTGAGGGACTGATGCTGTACGTGGACAAAGACAATGCGCATCCGCCGAGCATTGAGATTGCCAAGGCGAAGCGTGTGCTGAAAAACACTGATGGCGTGGAGGTTTGCTATGACTCTCTGGGACAGCTTCAAGAGGCATCTCAGTTAATCCCCCACTTGTGGGATAGTTTGGGCGCCGATCAGGGATGGCTGTGCGTTTACTGCATGCGGTGTATAGCGGTGCAGCCGGTGAGTGGCGTCTCGCGGAAGATGCATAACGAGCACTATATTCCTCGTCATCAGGACTACGAGGGATACGAAGAGGCAAGACGACATGGCAAGGAGGCGGAGCTGCCTTACCCTCAATATACGCAGGCTGATCTTGACCGTTACTCTCTGGATTATCGCAATCTGTTTGCCGTATGCGATGGAAAATATCAGAAAGACGAAAAGGCGTCAGCCCGAGACGGACATCGTGCCCCGCATCGTAAGGAGGATGAGGAAAGCAGCGGCCCCAAGGTGACATGTGATACGTTGCGAGGCAACAGCAAGCTGACCGTTGATCCCAGGAGGAAAGACCACATCGATTCGTTGAGTTACGGCAAATTTGACGCTACACTGAGTTCATCCATTCCGGAAGTCAACGATGATATCAATGTGCGGTTGAATCTTAACTATCACTGGTTGAAAGAAGAACGTGCGATGGCGCTGGTTGGCCTTTACCAATGGTTTGAAAAAAATGCGTCGGCGCGGGATTTCCCACGCAAGTGCAGGGAGAGACTGCAGGAACTTCAACAAGGCAAGGACGGCAAGTTGCAGCCGTTCGCGCCCATGTTGATATGGGCGTTGACAAAACGAATGCGACGGTAACCGCCGCCCCAGCGCTTACCTTCGCAGTAGAGGGCATACGGTAGGCTGTTCCCGGCGGAATTGTGCGGATGCGGAGGTGCAGTATGTCCGGAATCGTGTTGATCGGCGCTCAGTGGGGCGACGAAGGCAAAGGCAAGGCTACCGATCTGATCGGTACCAAAGTGGACTATGTGGCCCGTTTCAACGGCGGCAACAATGCCGGCCACAGCGTGATGGTCGGCGACCAGATGTATGCGTTGCACCTGCTGCCTTCCGGCATCATCAGCCCGAACGTCACCCCCGTGATCGGCAACGGCGTCGTCGTGGATCCGGAAGTGCTGTTCGAGGAGATTGATGGTCTTGAAAGCCGCGGCGTGGACTGCTCCCGCCTGCTGGTGAGCGAGGCTGCACATGTCATCGCGCCTTACCATCGCACGCTCGACAAGGTGACCGAGCGTTTCCTCGGCAAGCATAAGATCGGCACCACCGGCCGCGGTATCGGCCCGGCCTACGCCGACAAGATCAACCGCGTCGGCATCCGCGTGCACGACCTGTTCAACGCCGAGCACCTGCATGACAAGGTCGAAGCCAGTCTGCACCAGAAGAACCAGATTCTGGTCAAGCTGTACAACCGTCGCGCCATCGACGTGGACCAGACCACTGACGAGCTGCTCAAGCTCGGCGAACGCCTCAAGCCGTACGTCGCCAACACCGGCCTGATTCTGAACAAGGCTCTCGACGAGGGCAAGACCGTGCTGTTCGAAGGCGCCCAGGCCACGATGCTTGACGTGGATCATGGCACTTACCCGTTCGTCACTTCCTCCAACCCAACCGCCGGCGGCGCCTGCACCGGCACCGGCGTCGGCCCCACCAAGATCACCCGCGTGGTCGGCGTCTCCAAGGCGTACGTGACCCGAGTCGGCGAGGGTCCGTTCCCCACCGAGCTGTTCGACGAATCCGGCGAATGGCTTCGCCAGCAGGGCCACGAGTTCGGCGTGACCACCGGCCGTCCGCGCCGCTGCGGCTGGTTCGATGCGGTCGTGAACCGCTACGCCAGCCAGGTCAAC